>Ga0316188_10000310_pt1 | contig 19935 bp, 18 predicted proteins | sample Phiworburrow1_MG_FD_204933 | JGI IMG/M metagenome (GOLD analysis project Ga0316188, IMG submission 204933) | Coastal sediment microbial communities from Maine, United States - Phippsburg worm burrow 1 | ecosystem: Environmental > Aquatic > Marine > Coastal > Sediment | place: USA: Maine... | reverse complement strand
GTGCTGGCGTTCTACGCCAACGGCAGCGGCCTGGCGGCGATCGCGCCGGCGGCCGCGCGCTGGCCACAGCCGGCGCGGCGCACCGTCACGCTCGCCGGCCGCGACGACTTTCCCAGGCATTTCCTGGTCTCGGCGGCGATCGCCGCCGAGGCCGGCAGCCCGCTTGCCGACGCCGTCGGCCTGTACAAGGAGATCGACGATTCGCGCGGCGGCAGCGGCTTCTCGTTCAACGACATCGGCGCCGACCGCGCGGGGACGCGGTTCGGAGAACTCGCGAGTCAGTCGCCGGACCGGGCGCGCGAACTCGCGCGGGCGCTCGCCGCCGGCGTGACCGAGCGCGATTTCATGCCCGATGTCGCGGACCTGCCGGAATTCATGCCGGAGGCGGAGTTCAAGCGGCGTTACGGGGGCGTCGACGGCCCGGGGTACCGGCGGATGATGGTCGAGATCGAGGCGCGCGTTGCGTCGCGACCGCTGCTGCGCTGACACCTGTTCACGCGAGATGCGTGCCCGTGATGGCCCTCGAGGTCAGTGACGGCATGACACGCGATCCCGCCGGGATCGCGCTGCCACGCTCGGTGGGCGGATGTCAGCGGGCCGCGATCACCTTCTGCGCGCGGCGAAATGCCCAGTTCGCCAGCGCCGCGCCCGCGAACAGGCACGCACCGAACACGATCGGCCCGTAGGGATCGCCGGTGCGGTCGAAAAGCCAGCCCGCGATCGGCGGCGCCGCGGTCTGAAGCACGAAGTAGCAGGTCATGAACACCCCCATGCCGAACGCGCGCCGTTCGGGCGCCATCGCCTCGCCGGTGAGCGCCATGATGATGCCCGCCGGCGCCACGCCGATCAGCCCGAACAGCAGGCTCAGCCCGACCGCCAGAGAGGCCTGCGGAAGCGACAGCATCACCAGCACCGCGACCGCGGTGCCCGCGTAGAGGAACCGGTCCGGCTTGCCGGAGCGGTCGGCAAGCTGGCCAAAGACGGCACCGGAAAGGATCAGCACCCAGCTGGCGATGCTGACGACGGCTGCCGCCCTGGTGGCCTCATAGCCGCCGGCGATCAGCACCTGCGGGGCGAAGCTGAGATAGACGATGTACCCGCCATTGAACAGGCCCCACGCCGCGGCAGCCAGAAGCGTGAGCACCAGTTCCTGGCGAGGCAATCCGATCGGGCCGGCAGCCTGCGCCTGCCTCGCGTGTGCCGGCGGCCGGTACAGCAGGAACACCGCGAGCGCACCTGCCGCGCAGTACACCGAAGCCACCAGGAACGCGACGCGCCAGTCGAAGTGCGCGTCTACCCATACATGGGCGATCTGACCCATGGCGATGCCGAACGGCCAGCTCATCACCAGGACGCTCATGGCGGTGGCGAGTTTCTTGCCTGCGAACCAGTCGGCGACCATCTTGGTGAGATAGATCGTGCTGATCACGAAGCCGGCGCCCGCGGCGACGCGCCCCAGCGCAAGCAGCCCGAACCCCTGAGCGAGCGCGGCGATCGTCCCGCCCACCGCGAGAGACGCGAACCCGAGCGCGACCAGCGTGCGATCCGGCAGGTAGCGTCCCAGGTAGCCGGCCGGAAGCGAGAGCACCAGCCCGGGCAGCATGAACAGACCGATCAGCGTTCCGATCTCGGTATAGCTGAAGCCCAGTTGCGCGACCAGCGACTCGGAGACGGAACCGAGGGTCTGGAACTGGAAGCCCATCGCGGTACGGCAGGCGAACAGCAACGCGAGTATCAGCCAGCGCGTACGGTCGGACTCGGCGCCGGCAGCATGGACTCCGGTCATGGCTCAGACCCTCTTCGTTCGATCGGCAGCGACCGTTGCTCCTTCAGCCGCGCAACGTCGGCCGCGTCGGGCGAACGCGACCGACACCTGACCGACGTCGGTGCGTGTGGTTCGCGGACGCTAGCACGGTTCGCTGCGCGCGAACACATGCCCGGGGCGCAGGCCAGGGAGGAGGGGGCGCGCTCGAGCAAATTGACGCTCGGGGCGCCGGGGGTATCTACTTGAATCTTCGGGCCGGGCCTTCGCCCGGCCGATCCGTTTCCGTGGCGGCGACGCTCCAATGAAATACCAGGACTACTACGCGATCCTCGGCGTTGATCGAAACGCGAGCGACGACGACATCAAGAAGGCCTACCGCAAGCTCGCGCGCAAGTACCACCCCGACGTGTCGAAGGAGTCGGGCGCCGAGGAAAAGTTCAAGGAGCTGTCGCAGGCGTACGAGACGCTCAGGGACCCCGAAAAGCGCAAGGCGTACGATGAACTCGGTCGCCACGCCAGCGGCGATGAATTCCGGCCGCCCCCGGAGTGGCAACAGGGGTTCGGCGGCGGCCGGACGTCCTTCGACGACGTGGACCTCGCAGACCTCTTCGCCGAACTGCGTGGGGGTGCGCGCGGGCGTGGTGCCGGCGGCGCGATGCCCGGCCGCGACTACGAGGCCCGGGTCGAGATCACGCTCGAGCAGGCGTTCCACGGGGCCGAGATCGCACTCGACCTGTCGGAAATCGAAGTCGACGGCGACGGCCGTGTCCGTCGCGTTCCGCGCACGGTCAAGGTGCGCATCCCGAAGGGCGTCACCGACGGCGAAGTGCTTCGCGTCAAGGGCAAGGGAGGCAGGGGCACGCCAGGGGGCGCGCCCGGCGACCTCTACCTCGACGTGCGCGTACGGGCGCATCCGCTGTTCCGCGCCGACGGCCAGGATCTGTACATCGACCTCCCGTTGGCGCCGTGGGAGGCGGTGCTTGGAACCAGCGTCGAGCTTCCGACACCCGCGGGCAAGGTGTCATTGAACGTGCCGGCGGGCGCACGCGCCGGCCAGAAATTGCGCCTGGGCGGACGCGGCCTCGCGCGTCAGGGCGCCAGCGCCGGCCACCTCTATGCGGTCGTGCAGATCGTCCTGCCCGCGGTGGTGGACGAGCGCGAGCGGGCGATCTACCAGCAGCTCGCGAGCCAATCGACCTTCAATCCGCGCGCGCACTTCGAACGGGAGGCCATGTGATGACGACCGAGTCTGTCCATGCGTTGTTCGTCGACGAAGACGGCGTGGTGTCGCTCGCGCAGCTCACGCGACTTTCCGGACTGTCGGAAGCCGAACTGCGGGAACTCGTCGACTGCGGAGCGCTCGAACCGGCCGATGTGGCTGCACCGAGCTGGCAGTTCCGCCCGGATTGCGTCGCGGTCGCGCGCATCGCCTGGAGGCTGCGGGAGGAGTTCGCGCTCGAGGACGTTCACAGCCTCGCGATCGCGCTGCGCCTCACGCAGCGGATCGACGAACTCGAGCGCCAGCTCGCCGCGCTGCGCGCTTCGAACTAGCGGTGCCGGACCGCGTGGTCGACCTGCCGGCGGTCGGTCACAGGACCTTTCGGTACTGCACGAAGCCGGACTTGTCGGCGATCCGATCGTAGAGCAGCATCGCGTCGGTATTGCTCTCGTGCGTGAGCCACCACACGCGGGAGCAGCCCGCATCGCGCGCCCACGCGTAGACGTGCTCGATCAGTGCACGCCCGTAGCCCCCGCCGCGCAGCCCGGGCTCGACGAACAGGTCCTGCAGATAGCAGTAGTTGCCCACGGTCCAGCAGCTGCGGTGCTCGATGTAGTGAACGATGCCCACCGGACGCCCGTCGGCGTCGAGCGCGAAGGCGCCGTGCATCGGTTCCGCGGGGTCGAGCAGCCGCGCCCAGGTCACGGCACTGGTCTCGCGCGCAATGTCGACCTGGTAGAACGCCTGGTAGCCGCGCCACAGCGGGTACCAGGCGTCGAAGTCGGCGGGGTCGAACGGGCGAATCGTCACTGTCTGCATTCCAGTCTCCATCAACAAGGTATTCGCGGCGCAACACGCGGCGCGCGGCGCAAACCGCAATCACCGGCCCCGCGGCCGGGGTCACCGAAGCTTCAGCGACCGTCGCCGCCGAGGAACGCCTTCGTCCATTCGGCATAGTCGGCGTCCCGGCTGGCCCGCTTCACCAGGTCCGCCGGCGGCAGGTTGGCCAGTTTGCCGGGCGGCACGCCCTCGCGCAGGGACTTCATGCTTGCGTGAACCGCGCCGACCGCCGCCATGAACGGCTGATGCCCCTGCAGGCAGATCCGCACGCCCTGCCCGGCGAGATACGCGTTGTCCGCGAGTTCCGGCGGCACGCCGCCGAGCACGATCGGCAGCCGCACCGACGCCGCGACCGCCTCGAGTTGCTCGCGCGTGCGCACGCCGACCAGGAACAGCGCGTCGACGCCGCAGGCCTCGTAGGCGCGCAGCCGCGCGATCGTGTCGTCGACGCCGGTCACCGAGATCGCGCTGGTGCGCCCGACGATCACCAGCCTCGGGTCGCACCGCGCGGAGACCGCGGCCTTCATCTTCCCGACCCCCTCGTCGATCGAGGCCAGTCGAATGCCGTCCACTGCGCCGAAGGGTTGCGGCAGCGCGGTGTCTTCGATGGTCAGCGCCGCGACACCGGCCGTCTCGAGCTCCTCGACGGTGCGCATCACGCCCAGCGCGTTGCCGTAGCCGTGGTCGGCGTCGACCAGCAGCGGCAGCGACGTTGCGGCGCGGCAGATCCGGCGCGCCTGCTCCGCGAACTCGGTCAGCGTGATCAGCGCGATGTCCGGTGCGCCGAGCACGACCAGCGACGCGACCGACCCGGCGAACATGCCCAGCTCGAAGCCCAGGTCCTGCGCGATTCGCGCGGAAAGCGGGTCGAAGACCGAAGCGGGATTCAGGCAGCGCTCGCCGGCGAGCACGGCACGCAAGCGTTCACGTCGATCGGTGGCCAGCATGGGTGTCCTCTCAGTTCTCGATGCGTTGCGGCGGGCACGACGCCGGTCGTCAGGGCGGTGGCGCGGTTGCGGCGATCCTGCAATCTAACCGAATCGTCCCGGGCAGCGCCCCGTCGGCCCGGAACCCCGGGCGCCCGCGCCCACGGGCTGCCGACAAGGGAGCCGCCCGCGCCGCTGTAGCATGGGGGTGACCATCGAAGGAGGCGAACAGGCAATGAAACTGGAAAACCGAACGATCGTGATCACCGGCGCGGCCAGCGGCATCGGTCGCGCGATGGCGCTGCGATTCGCCAGCGAGCGGCCGCACGGGCTGGTGCTGGCCGACCTGCCGGGGCAGGCGCAGGCGCTCGAATCGCTGGCCGCGGCGATCTCCTCCGGCGACGGCACGTCGGCGCCCGCACTGGCGGTTCCCTGCGACGTCGCGAAGGAAGCCGACGTCAAGGCGCTGGTCGCCGCCGCGGAAAAGCGCTTCGGTCAGGTCGACGTCTTCTGTTCGAACGCCGGCCTGATTCGCGACGGCAGCGAGTTCACGCCCGATGCCGACTGGGACCTGAACTGGCATGTCCACGTGATGGCGCACGTCTACGCGGCGCGCGCGGTGGTGCCGGGCATGAGAGCGCGCGGCGAAGGCTACCTGGTCAACACCGCGTCGGCTGCCGGCCTGATCACCTCGCTGCCGTCGGCGACCTACGCGGTCAGCAAGCACGCGGCGATCGCGCTCGCAGAGTGGCTGTCGATCCGCCACGGCGACGCCGGGGTGAAGGTCTCGGTGCTGTGCCCGCAGGCGGTCGACACCCCGATGATCCGAGGCCGCACCGGCTCCTCGGCCGCGAAGAACGACGGCGTCATCTCCGCCGAGGAACTGGCCGACTGCGTGGTCGCCGGCATGGACGCGGAGACTTTCCTGATCCTGCCGCATCCCCAGGTGCTCGAGTACTTCCAGCGCAAGGCCCAGGGTTACGACCGCTGGCTCGGCGGGATGCGGCGATTCGCGGCGAAACTCGGCATCGCGCCGGACTGATCCGCGGAGATCGACGGGCCGGGGCCGCGATCGCCCACGCCCGGCGCGGCGCCGGGACGTCGCGACGCGGGACGCCGCGATGCCGCGATGCCGGCCCCGAGTCAGTAGAACGTCTTCTCGTCCAGATCGAGCAGCGGAAAGGCCGAGAGCGCGCGGGGCGCATCGACCGCGGCCGCGCGCTGCAGACAGGACGCGTCGAGCTGCGACCAGCGCGTGACGCCCAGCAGCGCCATGCAGTCGCGCACTTCGCGCTCCAGCAGTTCGAGCACGCGCACCAGCCCCGCCTGCCCGCCCGCGGCCAGACCGATGCACTGCATCCGGCCGAGGCCGACCAGGTCGGCGCCGGCGGCGAGCGCCTTGACGATGTCGGTGCCGCGGCTGAAGCCGCCGTCGATGATCACCCGCGCGCGCCCTGCCACCGCCGCGACGACTTCGGGCAGCACGTCCATCGCGCCGAGGCCGTGGTCGAGCTGGCGGCCGCCGTGGTTGGACACGTAGACGAAGTCCACGCCGTGCTCGACGGCGAGCTGGGCGTCTTCCGCGGTCCCGATCCCCTTGAGCATCAGCGGAACCGCGATCCGCTTCCTGAGCCGCGCGATGTCGGCCCAGGTCAGTGTCGCCTGGAATTCCCGGCCCGGCACCGCCTGGCGCCGCAGGTTGCGCTTGGCGATGTCGCGCTCGCGGCGGCTGTAGACGGCGGAGTCGACCGTCACGCAGATCGCGCGGTAGCCGGCGTCGATCGCGCGCGCGGCCACCGCGTCCAGCCATTGCGCGTCGCCGTTCACGTAGATCTGGAACACGCGGACCGCGTCGGGCGCGGCCTGCGCCACGTCCTCGAGCGACAGCTCGGCCACCGAGCTCAGCATGTGCGCGACGCCGAATTCGTGCGCGGCCTTCGCGGCGGTCGCCCCGGCGCCCGGCGTGAAGAGCTCGAGGCTGCCGATCGGCGCGAGCAGCACCGGCAGCCGCAGGGCCTGTCCCAGGAAACGGGTCGACGCGTCGACGTCGCTCACGTCGCGAAGCACCCGCGGGCGCAGGGCGAGCGTGTCGAGCGCCAGCCGGTTGCGCCTGAGGGTGGTCTCCGTCTCGGTGCCGCCGATCAGGTAGTCCCAGTCGTTCAGGCTCAGGTTCTGCCGCGCCTTCTTCACCAGTTCGTGCAGGGTCAGATACTGCGAAGCGGTCATGCGTTTCTCGTCGGATTCGGTGGTGCCGAGGTGTTCCGTCAGGGGCGCCCCGGACTGGGGCGAACAGCCCCGGGATCGGGCGTATATCTTGCCACGGGCAGCCAGGCGCGCCGCTTGCCCCGGGGCGGCGCACCGGCTCCGGGAATGGCATCGGCGGGCACGCGTCTTGCAATGCGTCGGCCATCGTCTAGCATAGGCGCCTCCATGACCTGGTCCATCGTCGCGAGAGACTCTGCCACCGGCGCCTTCGGCGTCGCGGTGGCGACACGCTTTTTCGCGGTCGGCGCGCTGTGCGCGCACGCCGACGGCAGCGTCGGCGCGCTGGCGACGCAGGCGCTGATCAACCCGACCTACGGCCCGCGAGGGCTGCGGCTGCTGCGCGAAGGCGTGCCGGCCGCGACCGTGGTCGAGGTGCTGACGGACTCGGACCCGGGCAGCGCGTCACGGCAGCTTCACCTGCAGGACGCGGCCGGGCGGATCGCGGCATTCACCGGCGACCAGTGCGTGCCCTGGTGCGGGCACGCGGTGCACGACGGCTTCTCGGTCGCCGGGAACATGCTGGCCGGCCCCGACGTGATCTCGGAAACCGCCCGCGCGTACCGGGAAAGCGGGACGCTGGCCTTCGCGCAGCGGCTGATCGCGGCGCTGAAGGCCGGCGAGGCCGCCGGCGGCGACAAGCGGGGGAAGCAGTCGGCGGCGCTGCGCATCTTCGGCACCGAGGAGTACCCGCTGCTCGACCTGCGGGTCGACGATCACGCCGATCCGCTGGCCGAACTCGAGCGCCTCGAAGCGGTGAGCCGCGAGCGCTTCGTGCACTTCGCGAAATTCTTCGCGACGCGCGCGCGGCCGGGCGGCGTCTGGGACCGCGCGGTGATCGACGCCGAGATCGCGCGCGCGACCGCGAAGCCCAGCCGCTGAGAGAGGACCGAGCGCCAACCGAAACGGTTCGTCCGTCGTCCACCCGCGCCGCACCCATGATCCGTCCCTCGGCGAACCCGCGCCAACATCCACCGGCATCGAGGCTCCTGCCTTGAGCGCGCTGCTCAGCGTCGAAGACCTGCGCGTGCGCTTTCGCACCGACAGCGGCGTCGCGCGCGCGGTGGACGGCGTCTCCTTCGAACTGGCCGCCGGAGAGCTGCTGTGCATCGTCGGCGAATCGGGCTGCGGCAAGAGCGTCACCGCGCTGTCGATCATGGGGCTGCTCGCGAGGCCGCCCGCGGAACTCGAGGGCGGCATCCGGTTCGAGCAGCGCGACCTGCTCGCGCTGTCCGCACGCGAGCTCGCCGACCTGCGCGGCGACAGGCTCGCGATGATCTTCCAGGAACCGATGACCTCGCTGAACCCGGCGTTCACCGTCGGCTCGCAGCTGTGCGAGGTCCTGATCCGTCACCGGGCGATGCGCCCCGACGCGGCGCGTGCGGCCGCCATCGAGATGCTGCGCCACGTGCGGATCCCGGCGCCGGAACAGCGCGTCGACGAGTTCCCGCACCGCCTGTCCGGCGGCATGCGCCAGCGGGTGATGATCGCGATGGCGCTGCTTTGCCAGCCGGCGCTGCTGATCGCCGACGAACCGACGACCGCGCTGGACGTGACGATCCAGGCCCAGGTGCTCGACCTGATGCGCGCGCTGCGCAGCCAGACGAACACCGCGATCGTACTGATCACGCACGACCTGGGCGTGGTCGCCGAGATGGCCGACCGGGTGCTCGTCATGTACGCCGGCCAGGTCGTCGAGGAGGCGAGCGTGCAGGCGCTCTTTTCCATGCCGCAGCATCCGTACACGGTCGGCCTGCTCGGCGCGATCCCTTCGCTGGGCGGGCGCCATCAGCGCCTGGCGGCCATCGAAGGCATGGTGCCCGCGCCCGACGCGCAGCCGCCCGGCTGCCGGTTCGCGCCGCGCTGCCCGTTCGCCGACGAGCGATGCGCGCGCGAGACGCCGCCGCTGATCGACGTCGGGGCCGGCCACCGCTCGCGCTGCTGGAGGGTGCCGCTGGAAACTCTCGCGGCGTCGCTGCCATGACGTCCCCGACCCTCGAAGCCGTCGACCTCGCCAAGCACTTCCCGGTGCAGACCGGCCTCTTCGGGCGCGGCCGGGACGTGGTCAAGGCGGTCGACGGCGTGTCGTTCTCGGTCGACGCGGGCGAGACCTTCGCGATCGTCGGCGAGTCGGGTTGCGGCAAGTCGACGGTGGCGCGACTGGTGCTGCGGCTGATCGAGCCCACGCGCGGCGCGCTGCGGCTCGAGGGGCGCGACCTGCTGGCGCTGCCCGCGGCAGACATGCGGCGGATGCGCGGACGGCTGCAGATCATCTTCCAGGATCCCTATGGCTCGCTGAACCCGCGGATGACGGTCGGCGACATGCTCGCCGAGCCGCTGATGCTGCACCGGATCGTGCCGCCCGCCGACCGTCGCCAGCGGGTCGCCGAGCTGCTGGATCTGGTCGGCCTGCGCGCCCAGGCGGCGCAGCGCTACCCCCACGAGTTCTCCGGCGGACAGCGCCAGCGGCTGGCGATCGCGCGCGCGCTGGCCGCGCAGCCGCGGGTGATCGTCTGCGACGAGCCGGTGTCGGCGCTCGACGTGTCGATCCAGGCGCAGATCCTGAACCTGCTCGCCGAACTGCAGGCGCGCCTCGGGCTGGCCTATGTGTTCATCTCGCACGATCTCGCGGTGGTGCGCCAGATCGCGAGCTCGCTCGGCGTGATGTACCTGGGCCGGCTGGTGGAGACCGGGCCGGCCGAGGCGGTGTTCTCGCGGCCCAGGCACCCGTACACGCAGGCGCTGCTGGCGGCGGTGCCGGTGCCGGTGGTGGGGGCGCGCGAACGCACGACCGTGGTGTCGGGCGACGTGCCCAGTCCGCTGGCGCCGCCGTCGGGATGCCACTTCCATACCCGCTGTCCGCACGCGACCGAGCGCTGCCGCGTCGACGTGCCCGGCCTGGAGGCGACGCCCGAGGGCGGCGCGGTGGCCTGCCTGCGCTGGCGCGAGCTGCCCCAGCCGAGCGCGGCGACGCTGCGCGCGGCGCCCGAGAACGCGGTGCTCGCGCGTCTGCAGGCCGCGTTCGCGCGCCCCGCGGTCGGCGGATAATCCGGACGCGACCCACCCGGGCCCACCCGCCATGGCATCGAACCCAGCCCCCAGTCACCGCACGCCACCGCGGCCTCGCCGCGCCGCCGTTCATCACCGTTCCCAACGAAAGGCAGAAACCCGATGAAACCCAACTCCCTGCTCGCCGGCCTCGGACTGGCGCTCGCGCTGACCGGCGCCGCGCATGCGCAGAGCACGCTGCGCATCGGCCTGGCCGAGGATCCGGACGTGCTCGACCCGACGATGGCGCGCACCTACGTCGGACGCATCGTCTTTGCGTCGCTGTGCGACAAGCTCTTCGACATCGACGACAAGCTCAACATCGTTGCGCAGCTCGCGCTCAGCCACGAAGCCTCGGCCGACGGCAAGACGGTCACGATCAAGCTGCGCCCCGGGGTGAAGTTCCACGACGGCGAACCGTTCAACGCCGAGGCCGCGAAGTTCAGCCTCGAACGACACATGGGCATGAAGGGCTCGTTTCGCCGCGCCGAACTGTCGCAGATCGACAAGGTCGAGGCGGTCGACCCGCTGACGATCCGCCTGCAGCTCAAGGCGCCCTTCTCGCCGCTGATCGCGCAGCTCACCGACCGCTCCGGAATGATGGTTTCCCCGAAGGCGGCGACCGCGCTGGGAGACAAGTTCGGCACCGCGCCGGTGTGCGCCGGGCCGTACCGCTTCGTCGAGCGCGTCGCGCAGGACCGGATCGTGGTCGAGCGGTTCAAGGACTACTGGGACAAGGATCGCGTGCACTTCGATCGCGTCGTCTACCGCCCGATCCAGGACTCGACGGTGCGGCTGGCGAACCTGCGCTCCGGCCAGCTCGACATCCTCGAGCGGCTGCTCGCGACCGACGTCGGCGAAGTGAAGAAGGACCCGAAACTGCGGCTGGCGACCGGCACCGAGCTCGGCTACCAGGGCATCACGATGAACATCGCCAACGGCGAGAAGGCGAACACGCCGTTCGGCAAGAACCCGAAGGTGCGGCTGGCCTTCGAGCTCGCGATCGACCGCGACGCGATCAACCAGGTCGTGTTCAACGGCCTGCAGAGCACCGACAACCAGTGGGTCAGCGCGGCCAACCCGTACCACCTCTCCAAGTTCCCGGTGCCCAAGCGCGATGTCGCGAAGGCCAGGGCGCTGCTCAAGGAGGCCGGCGTCACGGCGCCGCTGCCGCTCGACTTCATGGTGCCGAACAATCCGGAGAGCCGGGCGGTCGCCGAGGTGATCCAGTCGATGGCGGCCGAGGCCGGCTTCGACGTCAAGATCCGCGTCACCGAGTTCGCGACCTCGCTCAACGAAGCGGAGAAGGGCAACTACCAGCTCTACTTCCTGGCCTGGAGCGGACGCACCGATCCGGACGGCAACATCTTCTCGTTCGCGTCCTGCAAGGGCCCGCTGAACTACGGCCGCTACTGCGACCCGGCCTCCGACGAACTGCTGACCAAGGCGCGCAGCACCGGCGGCCAGGCGGAACGCAAGGCGATCTACGAGCAGTTCGCGGCCAAGTGGCTCACCGAGGGCGGGGTGCTCTACCTGTACCACCGCACGCTGCTGTTCGCGCACGCAGCGAACCTCGAAGGCTACAAGGTGATGCCCGACGGCCTGATCCGCGTGACCGACCTGAAGATGAAGTGAGCGAACAGGCTTCGCACGGCCTTCTTCCGCGACGATGCTGAAGTTCCTGCCACGCCGGCTGCTGCAGCTGATCCCGACGCTGATCCTGGTGTCGATGATCATCTTCCTGCTGCAGCAGCTGCTGCCCGGAGACCCGGCGCTGGTGATGGCCGGCGAGGAGAAGGATCCGGTCGTCATCGCGCAGATCCGCAAGCAGTACCGGCTCGACCAGCCCCTGCCGGTCCAGTACTTCTACTGGGCCAAGGGGGTGCTGTCCGGTGACCTCGGCGAGTCGATGCGGATCAAGAAGCCGGTCACCGAGCTGATCCGCGAAAAGCTGCCGGTCACGCTGCAGCTCGCGACGATGGCGATGGCGTTCGCGCTGCTGATCGGCATCCCGGCGGGCATCGTGTCGGCGGTCAAGAGGAACAGCGCCTGGGACGTCGGCGCCAACCTGTTCGCGCTCTGGGGCCTGTCGACGCCGAATTTCTGGCTCGGCATCATGCTGATCTTCCTGTTCTCGGTGAAGCTGGGCTGGCTGCCGGCCTCCGGCTTCGTGAGTCCCTTCGAGGATCTGGGCCAGTCGCTCGCGACCACGGTGATGCCGGCGTTCGTTCTCGGCAACGCGATCGCGGCGGTGCTGATGCGGCACATGCGTTCGGCGATGCTGCAGGCGATGGCCGCCGATTACGTGCGCACCGCGCGCGCCAAGGGGCTGCTCGAGAAGTCGGTGATCCTGAAGCACGCGCTGCGCAACGCGCTCACGCCGGTGATCACGCTCGGAGCGCTCGAGTTCGGCACCCTGCTGTCCGGCGCGGTGCTCACCGAGCAGGTGTTCTCGATCCCCGGGTTCGGCAAACTGATCGTCGACGCGGTGTTCAACCGCGACTACGCGGTGGTGCAGGGCGTCGTGCTGGTGACGGCGTCGATCTACATCACGCTGAACCTGCTCGCGGACATCGCCTACGTGCTGGTCAACCCGAGGCTGCGGGGATGAGTGCCGCGCAGGAAACGCGCGACGGACTCACCGCGCACGCCGGCGATCCGAGCCCCGCGCGTCGCGCGCTGCGCAGACTGCTCGCGCGTCGCACCGCGGTGTTCGGCCTGGTCGTCGTCGTGCTGGTGGCCCTGTTCGCCGTCGCGGCGCCCTGGGTCGCGCCGTTCGACCCGATCGCCACCAGTTGGTCGCTGGTGCGCAAGGCACCGAGCGGCGCGCACTGGTTCGGCACCGACGAGGTCGGCCGCGACCTGTTCTCACGCGTGATCTGGGGCGGACGGGCGTCGCTCGCGGCCGGCGTGATCTCGGTGTCGATCGCGGTCGGCGTCGGCGTGCCGCTGGGCATGCTCGCCGGCTACGTCGGCGGCCTGCTCGACGCCGCGATCAGCCGGCTCACCGACGCGATGCTCGCGATCCCGTTCCTGATCCTCGCGATCGCGCTCGCCGCCTTCCTCGGTCCGAGCCTGGGCAACGCGATGATCGCGATCGGCGTCACCGCCACGCCGATCTTCGTGCGCCTGGCACGCGGGCAGGTGCTCGCGGTGCGTGCCGAGGAGTACGTCGAGGCGGCGAGGGCGGTCGGCAATCCGCCGTTGCGCATCCTGCTGCGCCACATCCTCCCCAACATCCTGCCGCCGGTGATCGTGCAGGCGACGCTCGCGATCGCCGCGGCGATCATCGCCGAGGCGAGCCTGTCCTTCCTGGGCCTCGGCCAGCAGCCGCCTTCCCCGAGCTGGGGCTCGATGCTGAACACCGCGCAGCGCTTCCTGACGCAGGCGCCGTGGATGGCGATCTTCCCGGGACTCGCGATCTTCGTGTCGGTGCTCGCGTTCAACCTGCTCGGCGACGGGCTGCGCGACGCGCTGGACCCGAAGAGCCAGTGACGCCGAAGTCCGGCGGTCGAGGCGCGGCGACCAGGCGCGCGGGCCGACGGCCGCAACCGGCTTCGACCCGTTCGGCAGCCGCGCTCCGATCGACCCGTCCGGCGGCCTCTATCCGATCGGCCCGTTCGGTGCCACCAGGATCTTGCCGCCGCGCGCGCCGCGCTGCGCGTGCCGCAGCGCCTCGCCGATCTCCTCGATCGGATAGACGCGCTCCACCGGCGCCTGCAGAGTGCCGCGCAGCAGGTGCCCCGCGAGCTCCGAGTAGATCACCTCGATCTGCGCGCGCGCACGACGCTCGAGGAAGCGGCCGAGCATGAAACCTTCGAGCCGCACACCGCGGTAGATCAGCGCGCCGCGCGGCATCACCGGATCCTCGCCGGTCATCGAACCGTAGGTGCAGACCACGCCGGCGTCGGCGACGCAGTCGGCCAGCCGCGCGGTCGCCTGGCCCGCCACCGCGTCCAGCCCGAGACGGATCGGCGCACCGTCGACCGCTTCGGCCGCGCGCTGCGCGAGGTCCGGCCCGTCGACCAGGCAGGCGTCGGCGCCGAGCGCGACGAGTTCGCCGAACAGCGACTCGCGCCGCACGACGTTCAGCGTGCGCAGCCCGCGCGCACGCGCCAGCGCGATCACCCAGCGCCCGACCGCCGAATTGGCGACGTTCTGCACCAGCCACTGCCCCGGTTCGAGCGCAACCAGATCGGAGATCAGCAGCATCGCGGTCGGCGGGTTGATGCGCAGCATCGCCGCCTGCTGCAGATCAATGCCGGGCGGCAGACGCACCAGGTCGGCTTCGTGCACGCGGCGGCGCTGCGCCCAGTTCTCGCGCTGCAGGTTGATGACGAGGTCGCCGGGCGAGAGCGTCCGCACGTCGCGCCCGACCGCGGTCACGCGCCCGACGCACTCCGCGCCCGGCGTGGCCGGCAACGGCGGCTTGAGCCGATAGTGCCCGCGGCAGAACCAGACGTCGGCGGGGTTGATCGGGAACGCGAGCACGTCGAAGACGACCTCGCCGGCCGCGGGCTCTCCGACGTCCGGCACCTCGGCGCAGCGGGCGACCTGGTCGGGCTCGCCATAGCGGTCGAGAAGGATTTTCTTCATGCGGCCCTCCTGGTCGGTGCGCGGCCCGGCGACGATCGCCACGGGACCGCTGGTGCGGGCCCCGGCCGCTCCGGCGCCCGGGCCGTGGCCGTGGCCGTGGCCGTGGCCGTGGCCGTGGCCGTGGCCGTGGCCGTGGCCGTGGCCGTGGCTTCGAGGATGTTACCGGAGCAACGGGCGGAGCAGGCCCCGGCAACGGAGCCCCTGCACGTGACGATCCCTGCCCGCGAGCGCCTGCGCGAAGCGTGCCAGGTCATGCCTGAGCAGCCGCGTACGCTCGATCGCTCGCGGCTCGTCGATGGGCCGCTGACGACACTGGACTCCGACGAGATGCGCCGGGTGGAGCGGACGCTGCTCGCCGTGCTCGGGTTTTCGTGACGCGCGCAGCGTCCGGTCGGAGAATACCGGCGCCGGCTCGATCGAAGACGCGGATTCGAGCCGCAGACCCGAGACGGGCACTGCGCCGAAAGACGCCGCAGCCGGCAAGGGCGCTTCCAACGCGGTAGTCTCCGGCACCGGCCACGCGTCGGCGACTCCGCCGGCCTCGGTCCCATCCATTCCATCCAGAGGAAGCGCAACCCGATGATCAAGTTCTATTTCAACGCCGCCCCCAACCCGATGAAGGTCGCCCTGCTGCTCGAGGAGCTCGGCACGCCCTACGAGGCGATTCCGGTCGACACGCGCAAGGGCCAGCAGTTCGCGCCCGAGTACCTGGCGATCAATCCCAACGGCAAGGTCCCCGCGATCGTCGACGGCGAGGCGGTCGTGTTCGACAGCAATGCGATCCTGCTCTACCTGGCGGACAAGGCGAAGCGCTTCGTGCCGACCGACCCGAGCTCGGCCGCGCGCGGTCAGATGCTGTCCTGGCTGATGTTCGTCGCGAGCGGCATCGGCCCGTTCTCGGGGCAGTCGGTGCACTTCCGGCACGTTGCGCCGGAACCGAAGGAGTACGCGCTGAACCGCTACGACTTCGAGGCCCACCGCCACTGGAAACTCATCGACGATCGGCTGGCGCAGGGCCGGTACATGCTGGGCGCCGAATACGGCATCGTCGACATGGCGGTGTGGGGCTGGGCGCGGCTGATTCCCTACGTGCTGGGCGGCGACGAAAACTGGGCGAAGTACCCGAACGTCAGGCGGTTGCTCGACGAGGTCAACACCCGGCCCGCCGTCGCACGCGTCGAGAAGCTGAAGGCCGCGCACACCTTCAAGGCCGAGTACGACGACGAGGCGCGACGCTTCATGTTCCCGCAGAACGAGCGGCTGAAGGCGCGCGGCTGAACGCGCAGGCACGCCCGCGCGCGCGCCCGGACCGGAGGACAGGCGACGCATGGTCGCGCTGAAGCTGATGGCGATTCCCGCGGTGATCTGGCTCGCGAGCTGGGCCGGTCGCCGCTGGGGGCACCGCGCGTCCGGGATGATCAGCGGGTTCCCGGTCATCTCCGGCCCGCTGCTTCTCTTCGTGTCCCTCGACGCGCCGCGCGAGTTCGTGGCCGACACCGCGTGGACCACGATGAGCGCGTCGCCCGCGGTCGGCGTGCACTGCCTGGTCTACGCCTGGCTCGCGCGGCTCACCGGAGGCCGCCGCCTGGACTGGGCGATCTGCCTTGCCGGCGCCTGGGCCGCCTACCTGGCCGCCGCGCTCGCGTTCAGCGCGATGGGGGTGCACGGCGCGTTCGGCGCCGCGATCGCCATCGGCGAGATGGTCCTGGCGTCGGCGCTGATGCCGCGCAGCGACGCGAAGATAGGCGTGCCGCGGATCCCGGCGACGGAGATCGTCGTGCGCATGCTGGCGGCGATGCTGATCGGCGCAGCGGTGATCCTCGGCGGGGAGACCTTCGGGACCCGGGTCAGCGGGATCCTGCTGGCGTTTCCGATCACCGCGTCGGTGCTGCCGGTGTTCACGCTCGCGCTCTACGGTGCGGACGCGACCGCGCGTCTGCTCGCCGGTTTCGTGACCGGACTGATCGGGTTCGTCTCGTACTTCTACGCGTTCGCCGCGCTGGTCGAGTCGGCCGGCCCCGCGCTCGCCTGCGTGGCCGGCATTGCGGCGAGTCTGGTCGCCGTCAGCCTGGTGCTGGGCTGGCAGTCGCGCGGCCGCTCGCACAAGCCCGGCACAGGCTGACCGGAGAGGGCCGGCCGGATCGGCGGCTCGCTCAGCGCCGGCGAAGCGCGTCCAGGATCTTCAGGCCCGCTCGCCCGCTCGCCTCCATGCCGAGCCGCGCCTCCTCGGCGCGGATCGCCTCGCGCGAGCGCGCGCCGATCATGCCGTCGATCTCGCCGATGTCGTGGCCTCGCGCGATCAGCAGCGACTGCAGTTCGCGGCGCTGCGCGCGCGACAAGCCCGGATCGTCGGTCGGCCACGCGGCGGAGAACGGGCCGGCGCCGCGCAGGCGGTCCGCCAGGTGCGCGATCGCCAGCGCGTAGCTCTCCGCCGCGTTGTACGAGTAGATCGCGTCGAAATTGCGAAACACCAGGAACGCGGGCCCGCTCGGACCGGCCGGCAACAGCAGCCCCGCGCGTGCCTGCGGCGGCTGAGTAGACGCGCGTGCGGACTCGGCCGGCCGAACGCCCAGCGCGGTCCATGCCGACAGCGGGCGCTTACTTCGACGACCTGCCAACGAAGCATCGAAGCCCGCGGGCAGCCGCACCTCGTAGCCCCAGGGCTCGCCGGTGCGCCAGCCCGAGAGCTTCAGGTAGTTCGCGGTCGACGCGAGCGCGTCAGGGACGCTGCCCACGATGTCGCGGCGACCGTCGCCGTCGAAGTCGACCGCGATGCGCATGAAGGTCGACGGCATGAACTGCGTGTGACCGAAGGCGCCGGCCCAGGAGCCGAGCAGCTGCTCCGGCGCCACGTGACCTTCCTGGACGATGCGCAGCGTGGTGACGAACTCGCCGCGAAAGTACGACTGCCGCCGGCCGAAGCACGACAGGGTCGCCAGCGACGTCACCAGCGGTCGATTGCCGAACGACTTCCCGTAGTCGCTCTCGACGCCCCAGACCGCGACCACGGTCTCGGGGTCGACGCCGTAGCGCCGCTCGATCGCCGCGAGCGTGTCGCGCCAGCGGCTCAGCATCGCGCGTCCCTCGGCGATCCGCTCGTCGTCGACGAGCGCTGCGAGGTAGTCCCAGATCGGCGTCTTGAACTCGGGCTGGTAATCGAGGAGCTCGATCACCGACATGTCGGGCTCGAGCCCGCGCGTGCTGCGCTCGAAGGTTTCGGAGGACACGCCCTTGGCGATCGCGTCCTTGCGCAGTCCCGACAGGCACTGCGCAAAGCCCTCGTCGGCACGCGCGGCATCGGGCCACGCCCCGAGCGCGAACAGCGCACCGCCGAGCGCGAGCGGCAGGAACCGCCCCGTCAAATCGCGCTCGCCGACTTCACCTGCGCGCGCAACAGGTGCTTCTGGATCTTTCCGGTGCTGGTCTTGGGCACCTCCTCGAAGCGCACCTCGCGCGGGCACTTGAAGCGCGCCAGGTGCGCGCGGCAGTGCTCGATCAGTTCGTCGGCCAGCGCCTTCACGCCTTCGGGCGTGGACGGCATCCTGTCCTGCTTGAGCTCGACGAAGGCCAGCGGCGTCTCGCCCCATTTCGGGTCGGGCCGCGCGACCACCGCGCAGGCCATCACCGCCGGGTGCTTGTACAGCGCGTCCTCGACCTCGATCGAGCTGATGTTCTCGCCGCCCGAGATGATGATGTCCTTGGAGCGGTCCTTCAGCTTCACGTAGCCGTCGGGATACAGCACGCCGAGGTCGCCGGTGTGGAACCAGCCGTCGCGAAACGCCTCCGCGGTCGCGGCGTCGTTCTTCAGGTAGCCCTTCATCACGATGTTGCCGCGGAACATGACCTCGCCCATCGTCTCGCCGTCGCGCGGCACCTCGCGCATCGTCTCGGGGTCCATCACCGTCAGCCCCTGCTGGAGCTGGTAGCGCGCGCCCTGGCGGGCGTTCTTCTCGACACGCTCCGCGAGCGGCAGCTGCGCCCACTCGTCGTGCTTGGCGCACGCCGCGGCGGGACCGTAGACCTCGGTCAGGCCGTACACGTGCGTGACCTCCCATCCCATCCGCTCCATGCCTTCGATCATCGACGCGGGCGGCGCGGCGCCGGCCACCATCGCCTTCACCGGCCAGTCGATGCCCTGCTTGAGCTCGTCGGGCGCGTTGATCAGCGTGCTGTGCACGATCGGCGCGCCGCAGTAGTGGCTGACGCGGTGTTCGCGCACCAGCCCGAAGATCAGCTTCGCGTCGACCTTGCGCAGGGCCACGTGCGTGCCCGCGACCGCGGCCACCGTCCAGGGGAAGCACCAGCCGTTGCAGTGGAACATCGGCAGCGTCCACAGGTAGACCGGGTGGCGCGGCAGGTTCCACGCCACCACGTTGGCGATCGCATTCATGTATGCGCCGCGGTGATGCACGACCACGCCCTTCGGATTGCCGGTGGTGCCCGAGGTGTAGTTCAGCCCGATCGCGTCCCACTCGTCATCCGGGTGCAGGTAGGGGCTTTGCGGGTCGCCCTTTGCGAGGAAGGCCTCGTAGCCGATGTCGCCGATCGCCTCGCCGGGGCCGTCGTATTCCGGGTCGTCGACGTCGATCACGTAGGGCCGTCGCGCCCCCTCGGCGGCCAGGATCTTCAGCGCCTCGCCCACCACCGGCGCGAACTCGCGGTCGACGATCAGCACCTTCGAGTCGGAGTGCCGGATGATGAACGCGATCATCGCGGCGTCGAGCCGCGTGTTGATGCTGTTCAGCACGGCGCGGGTCATCGGGACCCCGTAGTGCGCCTCGATCATCTCGGGCGTGTTCGGCAGCACGACCGCCACCGTGTCGCCCTCGCCGATCTCCATTGCCTCGAGCGCGCCGGCCAGCCGCCGCGAGCGCTCATAGAGCTCGCGCCAACTCCGGCGCAGCGGGCCGTGGATCACCGCACAGCGCTCCGGGTACACGTCGGCGGCCCACTCGATCAGGCTGATCGGCGTGAGCGGCACGAAGTTGGCGCGGTTGCGCTCGAGGCCGTGGCGGTAAGGGTTCGGATAGGTCGGCATGATGGGTCTCTGCTGCTCCAGGGATCGGCGGGCGCCTTCAGGATCGGCGGGAGCCCATTGTAGGGGGCTGCGAAGGCCGCGGCGAGCCTGGGGTTCCTGAGGCTCGCGGCGAGGGCCGCCGGCGGAATCCGCGTTCGCGCGATAGACTCGGGTGCACTTGCGCCGGACCGTCGGCGTCCCCACATCGGAACCAGCGGCAATCCCGCGGAAGGAGAAACCACGATGGCCGTCGAAGCCCTCA
>Ga0316188_10000308_pt1 | contig 20003 bp, 14 predicted proteins | sample Phiworburrow1_MG_FD_204933 | JGI IMG/M metagenome (GOLD analysis project Ga0316188, IMG submission 204933) | Coastal sediment microbial communities from Maine, United States - Phippsburg worm burrow 1 | ecosystem: Environmental > Aquatic > Marine > Coastal > Sediment | place: USA: Maine... | reverse complement strand
AAGGAAAACACCAGGGTTATATATATTGAAACACCATCAAATCCTTTACTGACCATAACAGATCTTGCAGCTGTGGCAGCCATTGCAAAAAAGCACAAATTAGTTTCAATGATCGACAATACTTTTGCCAGCCCGGTAAATCAAAACCCAATTGATTTTGGTATTGATGTGGTTATCCACAGTGCCACAAAGTACATGGGAGGGCATTCAGATATTTGCGCAGGCGCAGTAGCCTCAACCAGGGTCCATATGGAGCGTATTTTTCAACTGGCCATAAACCTTGGAGGGAATCTCAGTGATTATACCGTATGGCTATTGGAGCGGAGCATAAAGACGATGGGCATTCGCGTCAAAACACAAAATGAAAATGCGATGCGGCTTGCTTTGTATTTGGATAAAAATCCTAATATAAAGCAGGTGTATTATCCCGGTCTGACTTCCCATCCCGATCATGAACTGGCAAAATCACAAATGCGCGGCTTTGGGGGGATGCTTTCTTTCGAACTTAAGGAATCAATTGATGCCGCCGAATTCAGGAAGTCTCTTGGACTTATCAAATCGGCTATGAGCCTGGCAGGAGTTGAAAGTACCATTCTGTCACCTACTCTGACTTCACATTCACTGCTATCTGAAGAAGATAGATATAAACAGGGAATTGCGGATGGATTAATTCGGTTTTCTATCGGCATAGAGGAGCCGGAAGATTTGATAGCTGATATTGAACAGGCAATGAAACACGTAATATCGCAACAGCTTACATTAAATAGCAAATAACCCACCAGATACATTCCAAATGAAATTAGACATTTTAGTTTTTGGCGCACATCCTGATGATGCAGAATTAGGAGCAGGCGCAACGATAGCCAAAGCCACAGCCAATGGCAAAAAGGTTGGGATTATAGACCTTACCAGGGGAGAGTTAGGTACAAGGGGGTCTGCTGATATCAGGGATATGGAAGCTGGTAATGCAGCGAAAATTTTAGGGATATCCGTTCGGGAGAACTTGGAATTTGCAGACGGGTTTTTCACTAACGATAAGCAACATCAACTGGCCGTAATTCAATTGGTTCGAAAATATCAGCCTGATATTGTATTGTGTAATGCAATAGACGACAGGCACATAGACCACGCCAAAGGAAGTAAATTGGTAAGTGACGCCTGCTTTCTTAGCGGACTGGTTAAAATAGATACAAAGCTGCCCGGGGATGATGAATGGCAAATACAATGGCGGCCAAAACAAGTGTATCACTATATTCAATGGAAAAACCTGAAACCTGATTTTGTTATTGATGTTTCAGGGTTCATTGACAAAAAAATGGAAGCCATTTCGGCTTATGCTTCTCAATTTTATGATCCCAACAGCCAGGAGCCCAATACACCAATAAGCAGTAAAAATTTCACAGAGAGCATTGAATACAGAGCCAGAGATTTAGGGCGTTTAGTTGGTGTTGAGCACGGAGAAGGATTTACTGCCGAAAGATATATAGGCGTTAACAATCTTTGGGATATTTTCTAAACAGCTTTGCTGTAACTTTTCTCTCCTTTAGGGAGTGTGAAAGAGAAGCAACTGCCTTTGCGAAGAGCACTATCCACCCAGATAGTACCACCGTTTTTCTCCACCATTTCTTTACAAAGCGAAAGTCCAAGGCCTGTCCCTTTTTCGTTATTTGTGCCGTAAGTGGTAATATTGGAATTCTTTTCAAATAAATTCCTTACTGTAATTTTATCCATCCCTACACCTGTGTCTTTTATGGAAACCTCCCATAAATTATCCCGTTCACAGGCAGAGATGGTGATCATCCCGTTCTGAGGAGTAAATTTCAGAGCATTGCTGATAAGGTTCCTGATGACAATATCAATTTGATTACTGTCGGACCAGGTAAGTGTATTTTCGGTAAGCTCGCTTACAATCTTTATAGACTTCTTTTTAGCAATTTCAGACAGCAATTTGATATTATCTGAAACAAGGGTTTCCAGAGCCATAATTGAAGGTTTGGTTACTGCTCCATTCATCTGTGTATGACCCCAGGAAAGAAGGTTGTTTAGTGTAAATGAAATGTGATCTACATCTTCTCTTAATTTAGGAACAAACTCTAAAAACTCTTCACCTTCAACATCACCATCTGAATAAAGCCTTAGCAGCTCTTGCAGTGCCCCAACGGGACCCCGAAGGTCATGTCCAATTATTGAGAATAACTTGGTTTTCGTTTCATTACTGTCCTGTAATTCGGTTTCGCGTTTTTCCAGAATCTCCTTTTTAAATTCTAATTCTTTATTAAGACGTTTTTGGATCTTCTGCCCCCTGTGTACCAAAAATGTAATAACCATAAATACTACTAGTATAAGCAGCGCAACCATGATATACTTTTGCTGTTCGGCTAAAGCTTTTTCATTTTCTTCAATGAGCATCTGCTTCTGCTTATCATATTCGATTTTGGTTTTTAACATGGTTAAACTCTTCTTATTTTCATTTCTGGATAAGGTATCAGAAAGTTTCTGATAGAGTTCATGATAACCTAGGGCCTTTACGTAATTTTTCTTGTTTTTATTTACCCTGTATAGCGTATAAGCGCATTTTTGAGTGCCTTCCAAAAATTGTATTCTATCCGAGATTTCATAGGCCCGCTCCGCAAATATTTCCGAAATACTATCCTTATTTTGTCCTAAATATGCCTCAGCCATTCCATTAAACAGGTCTATCTTACTTCGGGGGTCATCCAACTCTTTATGTAGCAATTCACCTTGGTTATACCAAAAAAGAGCCCATTCGTACTTATTTTCTTTTAAATATACCTTGCCTTTAATTTCATATGAAAAGGCCAGCCAATCCAGTATTTTGTGTTTTTCAAAAATGGCAATGCTTTTATTGATATTAAACATGGCATAGTCCAGTTTACCCATATCTGCATATACTGAAGCCATGTTGCTCAAAGTCTCTGCAACGATAATCTCATCACCCAGTTCCTCATTAATTTTAGTTACCCTTTTGAAAAAATCGAGCGATTGATTATAGTCTTTTTGTGTAGCATACAGGTTGGCGATGTTTTCATTCATAATGGATAACATCTTTTTTTCATCTATTTCTTCAGCAATCTCAATGGCTTCCAGGTATCCTGTCAGGGCATGTGCATAATCTCCTTTATAGGCATTTTCACCTGCCAGATTGTTAATGATACGAAGGCTAAGCTTCTTGTTTCCAAGTTCTTTGGCGATCTCGAGACCGGCAGTATAGTTGCAAATGGCATTTTCCGTATCACCTTTATCTGAATAATAATCACCAAGACGCAGTCTGGAGTTGCATTCTCCTTCTTTGTAACCTGAGTCTATGCTTAATTGAAGTGCTTCTTTGGAAAGGAGGAGCAGGCTGTCTGTATTATAATACCTTAGCTGAGCTCCTAAATCATTTAAAAGGTCTATATGAAGAGTATCTTTAGGTGAAAAATTAGTTTGACCCCTTAGCTCCCTTATACTATCTTTTATTTTTTCCTGAACTTTCTGCTGCGCTTCAACACCAGTCATGCCACATAAGAGAAGCATAACAACTGCGGCATATTTAGTGACGGCTGTACAAAGTGTCCGGATACAAGTCAAAATCAGGGGCATAGGTTAGTAACCAATTCTAAAAATAAAATTACACCCCAAATATCTAATGGTCTAAAATATGTTGTGAAACGCCAATTTTTGTGTGTTTTATCGACTTTAAAGTGTATTTCATCGATGTTTTTGGGATTATTCTTGAATTTGTAAGGACTGAAGGGATAGATTGGATAAGGTTTGGTACAGTTTGCCGATATAAAAATATCAGGAGTTTATTTTGAAACAATGGTTAAAAAAAATTACCTTTGCCAGCGCTTGCAAATGGTGGTTGTAGCTCAGCTGGTTAGAGCGCTGGATTGTGGTTCCAGAGGTCGCCGGTTCGAACCCGGTCTTCCACCCAAAGTAAATGTTTAAAGCCCTGTCATTAATGACAGGGCTTATTTTTTATGTTATTTCAGAATAGTTTTAAGACTGTTAAAGAAGGAATTATTCAGTCCGGGCATTGATTTTTATTTAGAAGGAACTGCGTCTGCCTCAATACGTTCATCTCTGTTTGCAATTTCCCAGGCGGTATAAAAGACCAACCGGGCACGTTTTTCCAGCAAGTCATAGTTTATTTTATCGGGCGTGTCCCCGGGCCTGTGGTAATCCTCATGAGTCCCACTAAAATAGAAAATGATTGGAATATTATTCTTTGCAAAATTGTAATGGTCACTCCTGTAATAAAAACGATTGGGATCATTTTCATCGTTATAGGTATAATCCAATTCGAGTTGTGCATACATACTGTTGACTTCCTCAGACAATGTATGGAGGTCTGAACTCAGCTTATCAGAACCTATAAGGTATATGTAATTTCTATCTCCTTTGCGTTTCGGGTCAATTCTCCCGATCATATCAATATTGAGGTTGGCAACGGTCTGGGACAATGGGAATAAAGGGTCAGTATCTGTATAATATTGCGATCCCAGTAACCCTTTTTCTTCTCCTGTCACATGTAGGAACACTATAGATCTTTTAGGTCCGTTACCGGTATCCGCAGCCTGTTTAAAAGCTTTGGCTATTTCCAGCAGGGCAACGGTTCCCGAACCGTCATCATCTGCACCATTATTGATTTCCCCATTATCATTAACTCCGATATGATCTAAATGCGAAGAGATGACCACGTATTCATCAGGTTTTTCAAAACCACGTATGACTGCAACAACATTTTCGGACTGAACTGCAACATTGTTATTTTTAATTTGCAGGGATATGGGTTGTCTTATTATTTCAGGAGCCTTTTCCTGCCCGATTGAAGGAAATATATTTTTGATCATGGCTTCGCTTAAAAGTATCAATTCCGCATTGTTTTCTTCAGCCTTAATTACCATGTTTTCTTTCTTATTACCTTTCAAATATTCATAATATCTCTTATAACGCCCATAATTATCCGGGTCATAAAAAAGCACCCCTTTTGCTCCTTTACTTCGGGCTAAATTTAACCTGGCAGCAGGGGCATCGGACATGTTACTCCAAACAGATTTTTCCTTACTTCCTGAAATTATATAGTTACCATCATCTTTCGCAGGCTCCCCGGACTTTATTAATATCAGCTTTCCGGATACATCCAGTCCTTCGTAATCTGAATAGCCCTTGTCTTCAATCCCATACCCTGCATAAATAATTTCACTGAAATCACCTTCAATGGGTGAAAATGTAATGAAATCTGTACCCAGCTCATAGGTAACGTTCCCCATTTTAATAGAACCAACAGGTAATTTTGATAGCTCCAGTGGAACTTTTTGAAAATAATCACCGTCCTCCTGAGCCGCAGGTACTCCCATGGCCTTGTAATTGGCCTGCAAATAGTCTACTGCTTTTTTTTGCCCGGGTTGTCCCGTTTCTCTGCCCTGAAACTCATCTGAAGCATAGATATACAAATGTTCTTTTAACTCTTTTTGGGTAATAGTTTCTGCATAAATCTTTGGATTTACCTCAACAGAGCTATTTGTAGTATCCTGATTTTCTGCAACTGTTTTTTGAGAAGTGTTACAGGCTATCAAAAGTCCAAATATGATGAATGCTATTTTTTTCATAGAATAATTTTGAGGCGTTTTGGAAAATTCCACAAAAATAGTGAAAAGAAAAGGATTTATTCTGGCAGTAATCTAACAAATTCCATGAATCTCAATGCCGGAAAAATTTTAAAAATTTAAAAGGGAGACCCATAATAAAAGATACCTAAAGTTTCCTGTAATACTGCTATTATCCTAATTTTTGTGTGTCGTGTTTACATAAAAATAATTAATATATTTGTCAATTATATTTTTCTTTTTTACTATTTATAAATTATAACAATACAGCTTTATGAAATTATCTCAGTTTAAATATTTCTTTGCATTCAGCTCATTATTTTTAGGAGCTGTAAGCATTACAAATGCGCAGGAACAATCCCTTGGAGCTATGGTGTCCAAAAAAGTGGGGTTGTATGTTTTTCCTGCCAAAGACCAGAGTACGGCACAACAGGCAGAAGATGAGTCTTATTGCTACAAATGGGCCGTTCAGCAAAGCGGCATAGATCCTTTAAATCCTCCACAAGTACAAGCGCAACAAGTGCAAACAGGCCCGGACGGTTCTGCTGTTGGTGGGGCTGCTAGGGGAGCATTAGCAGGTGTTGCTATTGGCGCAATTGCCGGTGACGCGGGCAAAGGGGCCGCTATTGGAGCTGCATCCGGAGCCATGCTGGGGCACCGAGCCAGCAGGGTAGGGCGGTCTCAGCAACAACAGGCAAATAACCAGGCTGCTGGCCAGGCCGAAGCGGATATGATCAATAGCTTTAAAAAAGCTTACAGTGCATGCCTGCAGGGCAAAGGGTATACTGTAAACTAACAACCTCAACCATATAATTTTTAAATCAATTATTATGAAGATTACTTCAATAAAAAACTCTTTCAACGCTCTTATAATGTTTTTATTAATGGCGAATTCCTATGGTCAGGATATGGGGGAGAATACGAACTTACTTTTGATACGTGAAGATAAAGTTGCTCCTGCAATGGCAGAGGAGTATGAAATGTCTCTTGCGGATCTAAAAAACTACCTGACCGAGAACCAGGTACAGGGATTCAACTATTTTACACACATACAGGATAACTTTGAATTTACACATGTAATACCATTAAAAAACCTGAATGGTTTGAGTGAAGGAACCCGTGAGGCTTTGATAAAGAGGGTTAACAAGCCTGAGTTGAGCCTTATCATGGATTATTTTGACCTCTCATTAGAATCCTACAGGCATTATGTTGTACAATACAAACCTGAATTATCATATGTTCCCAATACACTGCAGTGGGACGAAGGTAATACCTACAGGAAATGGCACTATTATCACTTCTACCCGGGATCAGAAGAAGAAGTTGAAGAGATACTTGCCGCATATAAACATTTGTATACAACAAAGAATGTGGAAATGGGATTCAGAGTATTTGCCGGTCAGATAGGATTAGATCGCCCTACATATATTTTGACAACCTGGGCTAAATCTCCTCTGGACTATCATCAGAACCTTGAAAAAACTTCCGAAATATTAGGAGATAGTGGAGCCTTATTATGGTCTAAATTGATGGAATTAGTAAAAGAGGCCCAAATTAACGAAGGCTGGTATTTGCCTCAGTATTCTTATGCTCCGAACATGAAGATGGCTGAATAGACTGACAGATATATATTGAAACTATAAAGTAAATGCCCCATAGTATTGAGAGATAACTATGGGGCATCTTCTTTTGGTATTTTTATATTTATCCAGCTTACATAAATAAATAGCTAGTAATAATCACATACCATTATTTTTAGGGTTGCACCGGATACTTTTTCATTAATTTTGCTACCCCTTTTGGTATGGTTTTCTCCCTCTTCTTAGGATTTTCATTTATGGTCTTGGTGGAGATACCCTGCCAAATTAATTTTTTAGATTCACTTTCATAGACACTTACGACAAAAGTACCCACCTTATAATCATATTCAGAATATGTAGTCGTAGCTGAACCCATACCATATCCCATTCCATATCCGTAACCCCATCTGCCGCCATATCCCATACCCCCTGTATAATTGGTGTATGCCGTTCTACTTGTTTTTTGATCTATTACAAGATATAAGATTACTGCTAAGTCACCTCCCTGTTCTACAAAGGTGAGATTCCTCATTTGGAATTCTTCCCTAAAACTCTCCAGGATGCGTTTTTTATCCAGATCGTTGATAAGCTGGTCACTATTATCCTGCCAACCTAAGAATTTAATTGTTTTAAACTTGGTAAAATCTACTGTGTTGTCATAATCACTTGTCACCTGGGCGTAAAACGGAGTGGCAGTCATAAGGGTCACTACAAAAATGGCAAAAGATTTAATAAATGTTTTCATCGCTATCATGTTTAAAATAAGTTAGAATCTATCCTATAATCCCAATTCTTAATATCAAGATTTCGAGATGTCCGTCAAAGATAATATATAACCTCCAAAAACCGTAATTAATCATAAGACATAGAGGTTATTGCGCATTAAGTTTTTAGTTATGATCAAAAAAGTGGAATAAAAGTGTAATTAGAGCAGCAGCCATATAGTTTTTTTTGCTTTAAGGATCTCGTATTAAAAAACAGCCCCATTATATACAGGCTTAATAGATGACAATAATTGGAAAAATGATAATATATTTTGGGACAAAAACACTGTTTAATTGTCCTTTATTTCTGGTCCCGCATTATCTGCCTTGTTTTTAGCCGCATTATATAGATGTACATCTAGTTGAGGGTAAGCGATTTTTATGTTTGCCTTATCGAATCTCTGATAGATATCCTGGTAAAGTGCACTTGTAATAGATAAACCACGGTTGGCATCTTTGGTCAGAACCCGAAGCTCGAAATTTAACACACTATCCCCAAAACTTCTGAATAAAACGGTTGGGGCACTATTTTTCACCAAATATTCATTGGCTTTTCCTGAATCCATTAGTGTTTTCATAACCAAAGGAATATCAGAGCCATACGCAACTCCTATGGGTAATATTAAATTTTTTAGTTTGTTATTCAAGGTCCAGTTAGTTACATTTTTAGATGTAAGTTCAGAATTTGGAACAATAAGATCACCTTGTTCATATGTAGTTAACCTTGTGGCGCGTAAGCCAATTTTTTTAACTGTAGACCATGGCGTTCCCGGGGCCTCTATACTGTCGCCTTCCCTGATGGGTTGTTCAAAGAGTAAAATAAGCCCGCTCACAAAGTTATTCACCAACCCTTGAAGCCCAAAACCAATACCAACTCCAAGTGCACTCAGAATTATTGTAAAACTGGTTAGATCAAAACCCAAAAAGGAAATTGCTAATATAAACCCAATAAACATTATCAAGTAATGTACAAGCTGAGCTATGGAAAGCCGGGTACCCTTGTCAAAATTTTTCTTATCCAGGGCATCATCCATTATTAATCTGCTTATAATAGTAGATAAAATATAAGATCCGTAGAGAACGCAGAAAGCTGTTATAATTATTTGTAATGTAATATGATTGCTCCCAATAGTAAAGCCGATAGACATGAGCTTGTTATTTGCTTCCTTCATGCTGCTATAAACACCCCAGGTAATTAATAATTGCGGGATTATTAAAAAAACTAACCCAAGGATATTAATAAATGTGGACAAACGTTTTGCACTTGTATTTATATTTTCAGGAATAATATGTTCTTGCTTGTAAGTCAGTTTTAAAAGCAACCATTCCAGGGCCCCACGTATAATAAAAATGTAAATTCCAAATAGCGCTATCTGAACTATACTTTTTATTAATGAATCAAATAAAAACATGGCTAAAATCTCTTTCCCTGCTACTTCAGCAATAAAAACTACCCCAAAATACAAAGCGAAAGCAGACAGTATATAAGCCAGGTATTTTGGGCTTTTTTCATCAATACCTCGTTTGATGCGATATATTGACAGGACAACAATGGCTAAAGAAATCAATACTACATAAAGCCTGAAAAGGGGAAAAGGAAAATTAATCTCTAAAAGGAAATTGGTGCAAATTACAATCGTGGTGAAAAAATAAATTAAGTTCTTCGTCCATGTTTGGATCACATTACTTACCAAAATACAAAATGAAACGCCAATGATAATAATGATTCCAAGTTTGATTATTGAAGGAATATCCTCGTCTATGAATATCAGGAAGAATGTAGTTACACTAAAAAACAATGCAGCCGGAATAGCCTGGTTTGCAAGAAATTTATAATTAGGGTTTTTTTGAAGGGAGTTGTAATTTTTTCTAATAATCATAAAAATCCCCAGAAATAGAAAGAAAACAAAAATGATCAACCAGAAATATGTTATCCACTTAAAGTTATCGGGTAGAGCAAGTGCCTTAAATTCATTTTTGATATTTGTCCATAGTAAAGGCGAAAATTGATTCCGGTATTGTGCAGAAAACAATGGTGCCGATTCATCAATCAGGACTTTTTGAACCCGTTCCTCATTTATACTCCCAATTTTCTCTGTAAGCACATTAATTTTAGGCTCAATTCCATATCCTCTTTCCTGAATTTGCAATAAATCCTCCAATTTTGGAAATAGGATATCCAGAGCTGTATTTATATTACTATGGGTATTGTTAAAAGCATTTGAAATTTGTTTCGGAGTACTTTCAGTAACTAATATGTTTTCCCATCTTAACCAGTTTTCCTGATCTTCCAGCCATTCACTTCTATCTGCCTCTATCTTTTTTATAGCACTCGTTAATGGTTCATTAACGTCTGCAAAGACTTGTTCTACTTGCAATAGTCTCTTTTTAATATGAGATAAAGCAATGAAACCTATATGTTCAGAACTATCCATTGCCACCAGTGCAAGTTCCAGTGAATTTAGGGTTTCTTCAATCTCCTTATATTTTTTTTCTAAGGCCCCTTTGTCTATTGTATCGTATAGGGCATTTTGGACTATGAGCAACTTTCCTTCAATTTCAGCAGCCATTGGAATAATATCTGAAAGCTCAGGCACCGACACAAGCTGTATTTCAGCCTGGTCTTTTGAACTACCTGCATTATCAGAGTCCTGGCTATAACTATTTTCAAAATTGCCTAATAGGGCTACTGTAAAAAGGAATATAAAAGTGATTTTATGCAAAGGAAGATGTTCAAAAATAATTTTGGAATATGGGAGGCTAAAACTCATAAAAACGATGTTACTTATTTTTACAAAAATACAATTTATTTAACTTCCCTAATTTCGCCAGAAAGTGCAGTATTAGTGTAATTATAGGTGTATCTTATTTCATTGATATAACAGATCCTGGCGACAATACTTCCTGTAGGGGTACTCTGGCCATACAATTGATCATTAATAGCAATAAAAATTTCAAATACGTACCGGCCAAGTATATTGAGTGCTAAAAAGTCAGCGTTTATTTGATATAATTACGTAATTTTCCAAACCATTTTTTAAATTTATTTTCTACCCGGAAAACAACTACAGTTATCAAAAATGATTAACTATTTTATCCCTAATGCTAATAATTCATCAGTTATTAAGCATCTTTTTTATGCATTGCTAACTGTGTTCCTGGCTTCCTGCAATGGTATAGAAAAGGAGGCTTACGTCAAGATTGAAACCAATGCCCATACAGCTTCTTTTGTGGGCACTGCCACCTGCATAGAATGTCACCGGGAGGAATACGAATTATGGCAAAATTCACATCACGACCAGGCCATGAAGACAGCAGATTCCACTACGATACTTGCTGACTTTAATAATACCACATTTACCCATAATGGTGTTAAAAGTTCCTTCTTTATCAAAGCAGGGGATTACTACGTAAATACACAGGGAGAGGACGGTAACTATTCGGATTATAAGATTGTATATACATTTGGCTATACCCCGTTACAACAATATATTGTACAATTTCCCAACGGGGAGTACAATTGCCTGCTTACCGCCTGGGATACACTGGAAGAAAAATGGTTTCATCTGCAACCAGACCTGGATATCAAGCATGATGAATGGATCAACTGGTCCGGAGGCAGTCAGCGGTGGAATACCATGTGTGCGGATTGCCATTCCACGGACCTTCGAAAAAATTATGATTTAGCAACGGGTGCATACACTACCACCTTCAGTGAAATAAATGTAGCATGTGAGGCTTGCCATGGCCCCTCAGGAACGCATGTTTCCTATTATAAACAACAGGAAGAAAATGAAGCTAATGGCTTAATGCCTCCCGAATTGTATATGGGAGGTGTTGTAGCACCTAAAGAACTGGTAGATAAATGTGCCAGGTGCCATTCCAGAAGGGGCAACTTGACGCCTTATTTTGATTATACCGGCACTTTCATGGATCACTATTTTCCAAGGATGCTGGAGGAACCTTTGTATGAACTCGATGGCCAGATAAGAGATGAGGTTTATGTTTATACTTCCTTTATTGAAAGCAAAATGTATGGACTTGGGGTTTCCTGCAAGGATTGTCATGACGTGCATTCCCTTAAATTAAAGAAACAGGGCAATGACCTCTGTTTAACATGTCATCTTCCGGATAAGTATAATACTCCGGAACACCATTACCATAAAATGAATACCGAGGCTGCTTTGTGCATCAACTGCCACATGGATGGCAAATTGTATATGGTAAATGATTACAGGAGAGACCATAGTTTTAGAATACCCAGGCCTGATCAATCTGCAAAATATAACACTCCAAATGCCTGCAATAAATGTCACAAGGATAAGTCGGCTAAATGGGCTAGCGACTTCATAGTAGAAAAATATGGATCGGTGAGGGCGGACCATTTTTCAGACCATTTATTAAAAGGGTATATGGATGACAATCAGGAATTCAAGAAGGTTTTTTCCAGCAATGAATACCCCGAAATAGCGAGGGCAACAGCTATAGGCCTTTATGCCAATTCTCAAATTTCCTATGAAGAAGCGCTGGATTTAACCAGGTATTTAAATGATACGTCGGTTTTGGTCAGAAATCAAACGGTACGAGCTTTTGAAGCAATAGGCAGCCCGGATTTCGCACCACAAATAATCCCCTTATTAAAAGATTCCGTTCGTGCCGTGCGCATTTCGGCAGCGCACTATTACAATGTAGTAGACAAAAGCCAGGTAGCGCATTTAGAGGAATTTAAACTGGCTAACAAGGAATATATGACAGAGCTGGAAGTAAACTCAGATTTTCCTGCGGGGTTGCATCAGTTAGGCTTATATAACCAGAGTATTGGAGAAATAGACAAGGCACTTGACTTCTATGGAAAAGCCGTTAAGGAAGACAACTATTTTAATATGTCACGCATCAATATGGCGCTGATTTATTACCAGCAAGGATTAGTGGATAAAAGTGAGGCAACCTATCTTAAAATTATTGAGCAAGAACCGGAATACAGTTATACCTACTACATGTTAGGTTTATTATACTATGAAACAAACAAAAAGGACAAGGCTTTGGAATATTTGGCTTTGGCCTGCTCCAAAGCACCGGCGAATGCAAACGCCTCCTACAATTACGCCCTAATGCTTCAACAGGAAAATAAGAACCCTGAAGCCATTGCGGTAATTGAGAAGGCATTAGAAACCTTTCCAAATGATGAACGCTTATTATATGTGAAGCTTCTGAGTGAAATTAATTTGAATCAACAAAACAAAGCAATGAACACTTGTCGTCTATTACTTCAAATAAGCCCTAATAACAGTAATTATTTGCAACTATTTCAAAGATTACAACAAGGTTCCTGATTTTGATTTACCCCTTTGATTGTTCCGGATACTTCTTATGACAGGAAATCTCCGTTCGAACTGATAGGATATACTCATACATTCTTTAGGGACATTTCAATCCTATTATTTAAAATTGTGTATTTAAACCAAAGAAGAGTTGAAGTTTAGGCTGTCCTACGCCATAGTGTAAAACGGTAAACTGCGGTTCAGCGAAAATATTGAAAACCAGCTTTTCTGTTTTCAACACCTTGCCAAGGCCCAGGCCAAATGGCACATTGTAGTTGCCGTTTTCAAGGTTAAATGGAGAAATACCGGTTGATCTTAAATAGGTGCCACCCCCCAGCTGCCATATGGCAAATGCCTGCAAAGCCATAACATTGGTATTTATACGATCATTTTGCCCGGCAAAAGAAGCCTGCCAGGTAATTAGTCCGCCAATCTGTAGTTGTGGTGATACTACCTGAAAAATGATGACTGCAACACCTCCCTGCCACTTACCACTGCCAAGGGCATCATCGGTAGCTGTGGGCACGGCAATCAACGGGCCTACCCCCAATGTGGTTTTTGCATTTTTAACGGCAAGATAGGCTGCAAAGGCATTAAAATCACCCAGTCCGGTCTTGTGTGTCTGATTGGCTGCCGGCACCGTTGATATAGGGAGAGAACCTCTGAGTAAAAAGCGTCCTACAGGTTGGGCATATCTAAGCCACATGGTGTTGGAAGTTGCATCGGGAAGTCCCGATATATTGGGTACATAGTAATTATGCAGATTAAAAGTCTTGATACTTGCCAATGGATTATTAGCCTGTACATTGGCATCAGTATCCGCGTCGGGTTGGGCATCACTCTGTGCAACTACCTGATAACTGTTGCCTAGCAGTACTAAGAAAAGGACTAAAAGTAATCCTTGCCCGCTTATAGTTTTCTGAATATTAAATATATGTTTCATCTTTTTCAAATTTCCTGATGGGTTAATTTTTATTAAAAAGACAGGGTTTATCTTTTTATTCTTAGCTACTAACAAAAATATCGAATAAAAAAGGATTTCTTTATAATCCGGCGCTTATTTTGTCAATTTACAAGGGGTTGCTGTTTTCGTTTCAACTTTCCTTTTTGCCCTAATTAAATCTTTATAAATATTTTCTTTTTGTACAACCAATAACAAATATACCATAAGAAGAAAAGTACAATACTGCTCAGTATTAGATTTGCCATTAATTCTCCGGTCCAGTCAAATAACACATTGGAAAAAGGAAATACGATTTTTCTTAAGAAATCTGCCCCGCCAACATGGGAAAAAAGATAGATAAATAACGGATTCATCCCTACAATTGCGAAAAACAGAACCCCATTTTGATACTTTTTTATATCTATTAACCAATAACATAAAGCGAGGGCCAGAATTGACCATCCACCACTGGCAAATATAAAAGTACTCGTAGCAATGCGTTTAATTATTGGTGTGAATATACTTAACCCATACCCAATTATCAATCCTATAGCAGCTGCAATAATCAGGGTTTGCAATTTCGTCTTCGCAGGCTTATTACTCATTAACAAGCTGCCGGCCAAAACGCCCCAAATGGTATGCGCAGCGGTAGGAATTGCATTGAACATGGCCCAGTGCCCTTCATCTTCCTGTCCTGCAACAAGAATATTGAACCAGGCCCCAAAGTTTTCTCCCGGGACAAAAGCCTGGTTAAATTCTTCCAAAGGAAAAAATCTGTATAAAAATTCGGTGATAAGAACCAGCAATACCGAAAATCCAATCTGTAGGGCCACAGGCTTTTTCATAATTAGAAAAGCCAGAATATAGGTTACGGAGAGTTGTGCAAGTACGTTTTGAAATCTAAACACAATTTTTCCGGGATCAATACAATACAATGCCCAACCGAGTATTAATAAAATAAATGCTCTTTTAAGGGCATGCTTAAAAATCTGATGATACGAATCGCCCCGCGCCATTCTTTTTTGGTAAGACAGGGGCATAGCAACCCCAACAATAAACATAAAAAATGGCTGGATTAAATCCCAAAAATGTAAGCCTTCCCATTTTACATGATGAAACTGTTCCCCAATAGCATATATCAGGCTTCCTTCAAGTTCGGGAGCCACCATATAAGTAAATAGATGGGAGAATTCCGCAATGAGCAAAAACATGGTTAAACCTCTATAAAAATCAAGGGATAGGAGACGATTATCGGATGGTCCCTGAAGTTCGGTCATATTGTTTTTTAATCTTAGTCAATAAATTGGTAGTGAACAAATTTCAAGTAACATCAACCTGGAAGGCTCTGCATTCAAATTGCTCGGTATTTAAGGAGTGATAAGATAGAAAATAAAGATTGTTTTAGCTCAAATTAACACTATATATTCCACATGAAAGTTGATGCATTCAGCAAAAGCAAATAGTAAATGTGCCAGGTTTCAGGATTGTCCTTATTCAATAACCGTAATAGTCATTGGAATTCAGGCCAGCCAGATAAGTGCTGCAAAGAAAAAAACGCTTCATGAATCTCATCAAGCGTTTTGTTTAAAGTTAAAGGACCTTACCTATTTTCCAGTCAATCAATTAGGTCTTGCTATCCCAGCACCTGCTTTTCAGTTATAAAAGGTTGATTGTAGAAGCGTTTGCCTGTTGTCCTGTACAAGGCATTGGCGAGTGCACCCATGATAGGAGGGAATGGTGGTTCGCCCAGGCCAGTAGGGTCTATTTCATTTTTCACGAAGTGAACTTCTATAGATCTCGGAGCCTCACCATGCCTGATCAGGCGGTACCTGTCAAAGTTGTTTTGTTCCGGAACACCATCTTTGAAAGTCATGGCGCTATACATGGCATGACCTATGCCGTCTACTATGCCACCTTCGGCAAGATTTATAGCGGCATCGGGATTTACGACGATGCCACAGTCTATAGCACAGTGCACTTTTTGCACTACAGGCTTGCCATTCTCCATAATCATATCCAATACCTGAGCGACATAACTGTTATGGCAGAAATATGCAGAGACACCTCTATGTACATTGGAAATATCCTGGCCCCAGCCCGATTTTTCTTTGACCAATTCCAATACTCCTGCATAACGGTTGGCTTCGTAATCATTATTTTCCCCTACGGGGTTTTTCTGAGCGCGGTTCAATAGTTTAAGGCGAAATTCTATGGGATCTTTCCCTGCAACATCGGCTACTTCGTCCAGGAAGGATTGTTCAGCTCCTGCTATAAAGTTAGATCTTGGTGCCCTAAATGCTCCAACCGTGATATTTGAGTCAATGGTCCAATCCTCGGCCAGGTAATTGTCCACAGCTCCTGCCGGGAAGCGATTAGCTGCCAAAGGGCTTTCAGGAATACCACCTGTGCGCACATGAAAAGCGATGAGGTTATTATCTGCATCCAATGCTGCTCTGTAGTATGCATGATAGGAGGGGCGGTAAACCCCCATTGTCATATCATCTTCACGTGAGTATACCAGTTTAACAGGTGCTTTCACCTTCTGAGAAATCACTGCGGCCTCGGTAAGGAAATGGCCGTAAAGCCGCCGTCCAAATCCTCCACCCATACGGGTCATTTGAATGTCCACTTTCTCAAGGGGCATCCCTAATCGTTCAGCCACACTTCGTTCCATAAACTCCGGGGTCTGTACCGGCCCAACAAGCTCTGCGCTTTCTTCTGTAACATGGGCAAAGAAATTCATGGGTTCCATAGTATTATGGGCGAGAAATGGGCAGGAGTAGCTCCGTTCAATAATCTTCGCTGCATTTTTAAAGGCGGCTTCAGGATTGCCATCCTTGCGCACTTCTCTTCCGGCTTTAGCAGATACATTCGCTATTTTGGCCTTGTGTATATCTGTGTTTTCAAGTCCTGAAGGAAAATTCACACTCATCTCATTTCCAAAAAGACTCATTTTTGCTGTCGTATCAGGGGCTTCTTCCCACTCTATTCTCAGCTCTTTTTTGGCATTCATAACTTCCCATGTGGTATTTCCCACAACCACCACCAGATCGGTAAAGGCGCTATTGTCAAAAGCGCTTCTTTCGTAGTCATCATTAAATGTTTTAATGGTGAAAACATCCTTTATTCCGGGCATTGCCCGAGTGACGGAATCGTCGAAGGATTTAAGTTTCAAGCCAAAAGCTGGTGGATGTGCAATCATGGCAATAAGCATGCCCTCACGGCTGTAGTCCAATCCATATAGCGGCTGTCCGGTCACAATTTTAAGTCCGTCTACATTCTTACGGGAAGTACCTATGATTTTAAAATCCTTAACATCTTTAAGTTCTACCTCTTCCGGTACGGGAATTTTGGCGGCCGCTGAAGCCATTTCGCCGTAACCCACCGACTTCCCGCTATTCTTATGGGATAAAACACCTTCATTTGCGGTAATTTCTCCCACTGGTACCTGCCAGGCCTGAGCAGCAGCTTCCTTAAGCATTTGTTTTGCGGTGGCCCCCGCCATACGCAAACTCTGCCATCCCTGTCTGATAGACTGGCTGCCACCCGCTAATTGACGGGTAAAAATTGCTGTATTCAAGGGAGCTTGTTCTACCAGTACGTTATTCCAGTCTATATCCAATTCCTCAGCAACAATCATAGGCATGGATGTCTTCACATTTTGCCCAATTTCGGGGTTTGGAGACATAATCGTCACCATACCATTTTCTCCAATTTTTAAATAACCATTAATGGTAAACCATTCTTTTGGCATGTTCAATACCTCATCCGGAGTTGGTTTGCACGAAGCCAGCCAACTAAAACCAAGAACCATTCCACCACCGGCGAGTGCGGAACATTTCAAAAAGGAGCGTCTGTTGTATGTTGTTTTAACGAGTGTCATTTTCTTTGTTTTTAGGTGTGGATAGTCTTTTTAAACATTTTCCGATTTGGCGGCATTCTTAATAGCCTTCTTAATCCTTGTATACGTGCCGCAACGGCAAATGTTCCCGTTCATGGCTGCATCAATTTCTTCATCGCTTGGATTCGGGTTGTTTTTCAGAAATGCACTGGCATTCATTATCTGACCAGACTGGCAGTATCCACATTGATAAACATCTTCTTCCAACCAGGCTTTTTGTACAGGGTGATCCCCATTTTCGGATAGCCCTTCAATAGTAGTAATGGATTGGTTGCCAACGGTGGAGACCGGTAACTGGCAGGAACGTACCGCTATATCCCCCAGATGAATGGTGCAGGACCCGCATTGGGAAATACCGCAGCCGTATTTTGTACCTACTAAATTGAGGTGATCTCTTAGCACCCAGAGCATTGGTGTAGCAGGATCTACATCCACCTGTTGTATTTTTCCGTTAATATTGAGGTTAAAATTTGCCATAATTTTGAAGTGAGTGAGTTAATATGAGTAAGATATGAAAATTTCGTTCGCTAGAAAAGAGGTAAATCAAACTATTTCATAGGAAATTTAAATATTTCAGTCATATTAAGGACTACATTGTTTTCCCGGCCCTGTGGCCAACAAAGATACAATGCGAGAATTTTTAAGGATTTAATCCCCAAATGTGAACAAATGGCAGGCTATCGCCTGGAGCTATAATGAGTTTGATAATTAACTCTATTATTTATTGATGCCCCGTTTGCCATCGAATACAGGAGTAGATCCAGGTGTTGCCACCCTGACATCATTTGATCCAAAAACAGGCAGCGGTGCAATTGTTTTCGCCAACACCCTTACCCACAATTTCAAAGGCCATAAAATACTATAGGTGGGTTTGGTAAAAAGTGTATTGAAGGAAGCTAAAAAATACAAATAAGCACATTTCTCGAAAGACTTACAAAGGTCCTTCAAAACGATAAGATCATCTTGGATAGATTGCGAATTAGATTTCAGAAATACAATGGGAACAATACTAATTTATAAACATATGCATGTTCTGTCAGGAAAATAATAGATCCCCCTTTTTATAATAATTGCAATGTTTTCCCGTTAGATTGGTTAATTTAAAATTAAACACATTAATAATGAAAAAGCTTTTAATTCTTTTGATGGTCTCGGGCGTATTCGCATGGAATGTTCAGGGACAGGAATTGCATTTTGGTGTTAAGGCCGGTGCTAATTTCTCCAATCTGAAATTTTCTTCTGATTTAGGAGGTATAACCCCTGATGGGGCCACCAGCTTTTATGTAGGTGGGTTGGCAGATTTCGGGTTTTCTGAAAAATTTCATGTTCAGCCTGAAATTCTATATTCCATAGAAGGCGCTAAGGATGCCGATATCAGTTTTCTGAATATCCCTGTGATGATGAAGTATTATATTTTGAACGGGTTAAACGTTCAGGCAGGACCTCAAATAGGTTTTCTACTTGATGCCGAAGGGGGTACTGATGGTTTAAAATCCAGTAATTTTGGTATTAACTTTGGCGCTGCCTATGAACTGGCCGGTGGCTTTTTCGTGGATGCGCGTTACAATCTGGGATTGTCTGACATATCAGATATCGAAATAGATCCAGGTTTTTCTGATGATTTCTCCTTAAAAACCAAAGGTTTTCAATTAGGAGTGGGATACCGTTTTTAGTGAATTACTCCTGAATATATACAAGCGAGGGCATTAGCCCTCGTTTTTTTTTGTTAATATTCTTATTATTAAAGTTGCGCTTGATTGAGGAGTTAGAGGGATTTACTTGGTGCATCCCCATAAAGTAATCCCGGGCAAGCATGAAAACCAACCCAAGCTGGCGCTTGTTTGTTTTTTGATCCCTCAATCAATATATTCTAAACGGGATT
>Ga0316188_10000307_pt1 | contig 20004 bp, 18 predicted proteins | sample Phiworburrow1_MG_FD_204933 | JGI IMG/M metagenome (GOLD analysis project Ga0316188, IMG submission 204933) | Coastal sediment microbial communities from Maine, United States - Phippsburg worm burrow 1 | ecosystem: Environmental > Aquatic > Marine > Coastal > Sediment | place: USA: Maine... | reverse complement strand
GAATATTTATTGCTAAAGTATTCGACGAAATTGGAGCCTATAAATCCGGCTCCACCGGTAACAAGAATGTTTTTCATTTTGTTTCTAAATTAATTTCAAACAGGCACTCTTTTAAGGCCATTTTCCAATCTCTTATTTTATAATTTAATAAGCCTTCAATTTTCTGGCAATTTAATTCGCTATAGACGGGACGCTTTGCAGCAGTTGGATAGGAAGAGGTTGGGATAGGTTTGATTTTGCAATTTAAATGGGAAAATTTCATTATGGCGGTGGCAAATTCATACCAATTTGTAAGACCTGAATTTGAGAAGTGTAGTAGGTTTGAATGTTTTCCAAAGGTAATATTCTTATCTATGATCATAAGAATTGCATTCGCTAGATCACTTGCATAGCTTGGAGATCCAAATTGATCATTCACCACATTTATACTCTCTTTTTCAGCACCTAAACGAAGCATTGTTTTTAAAAAATTATGCCCGAATTCAGAGTATAGCCATGAAGTTCTGATAATAATAGAACGGGAGGCTGCTAATTCGATCAATGCTTTTTCTCCTTCAGCTTTCGAATGCCCATAAACGGATCGAGGGTCTAATTCATCGTCTTCTTTGTATGGATGCTTTGCATTTCCATTGAAAACGTAATCCGTTGAAATGTGTATTATTTTGCTTTTAAGGGACGAACTTTCATTTATTAAATTTATTACTCCGTCTCTATTTATTTGAAAGGCCTTTATCCTGTCTTCTTCAGCTTTATCAACAGCAGTATATGCAGCACAATTTATAATATAATCGGGCTTAAAAGACTTTAGAACAGTTCGAATCGATAAAGGATCACAGATGTCGAGTTCCTTTGAATTTGTAAATAAAAAGTGATCTTTATTTTGATGGCTACATTTCCTAAGGGATCTCCCTAATTGGCCATCAGCACCTGTAATTAATACTTTAGTCATTAAAAATTATATTCTGAATCTTTAAATGTAGGGTTATTAAGATCTTTGTCAGATAATATCATTTCACTTTCATCCAGATTCCAGTTGATTCCCAGCATCGGATCTTTTGGATTTATTCCTCTTTCTTCTGTAGGGCTATAAAGTTCATCGCATTTATAAAGGACGGTGGCTGTTTTTGATAGCACGGAGAACCCGTGTGCAAATCCATGTGGAACTAAAAATTGTTTTTTATTCTCCGCGGATAATTCGATTCCGAAATACTTTCCAAATGTTTTCGAATCCTTTCTCAAATCAAGGGCGACATCATAAATACTGCCTTCAATAACTCTAATTAATTTAGCTTGAGATTTAGGTTTTAGTTGATAATGTAACCCTCTTACTACGCCTCTAACAGATTTTGATTGATTATCCTGGACCCATTGATTTTTAATCCCCAGATTATTGAAAAGGGTCTTGTTATAAGATTCCATAAAATAACCTCTGGAATCCTCAAAAACTCGGGGTTCTATAATCAGTAATCCTTCAAATCCAGTCTCAGTCAATGTCATCCTCAATATTTATTGGTGGATCTTTTAATAAATTTAATAAGTACTGACCGTAATTATTTTTAGCAAGAGGCTTTGCTAATTCGTTTAATTGTTCAGCATTGATATATCCTTTTCTATATGCAATTTCTTCAATACATGCTACTTTTAAACCCTGACGCTCCTCGATAGTAGCAATAAAATTAGATGCTTCCATGAGTGATTTATGAGTCCCGGTGTCCAACCAGGCCATTCCTCTACCCATTAATTTCACTCTTAAACTACCTTCTTTAAGATATAATTTGTTTAGGTCAGTAATTTCTAACTCTCCTCTTTTAGAAGGTTTAAGCGATTTGGCCTTTTCAACGACGGTATTATCATAAAAATACAAACCGGTAACAGCGTAATGAGATTTTGGGTTCTCCGGTTTTTCAACCAGGTCGATCACTTTTCCGTTTTCATCAAATTCAACCACACCATAACGTTCAGGATCATTGACGTAATATCCAAATACTTTGGCTCCTTGCGTTAAATTAGCAGCAGGTTTTAATGCCTTCGAGAATTGATAACCAAAGAAAATATTATCTCCAAGGATCAATGAAACAGAATCTTTTCCAATAAATTCTTCACCAATAATAAAAGCTTGGGCAAGACCGTCAGGGGAGGGTTGGACAGCATAGCTAAATTTAACACCAATATTTTCACCGCTGCCAAATAAACTTTCAAAACGGGGCAGATCTTCGGGAGTGGAAATAATTAGAATTTCTCTTATTCCTGCGAGCATTAAAACCGATAATGGATAATAGATCATCGGCTTATCATAAATCGGTATTAGTTGCTTCGAAATACTTAATGTAACCGGATATAATCGGGTACCTGAACCACCTGCGAGAATAATGCCTTTCATTATTTTTTCAATTTATTTTCGAAATAATTGATTGTATTTATGAGTCCTTGTTCCAATTCGATCGTAGGTTGCCAATCCAAAAGTTTCTGTGCTCTTTCGATATTTGGTTTTCTTTGCATCGGATCATCTTGAGGCAAAGGACTATATTTTAATTTTGATTTAGACCCGGTAAGTTTGATCACTTTGTCCGCAAGTTCAAGGATTGTGAACTCACTGGGGTTCCCAAGATTAACCGGCAATGGATAGTTTTCGGAATAATTCATTAATCTAATAAAGCCATCAATTAGGTCATCAACATAACAGAAACTACGAGTCTGATTTCCTTTTCCGTAAACGGTAATATCCTCACCTTTTAATGCCTGAACGATAAAGTTTGATACAACTCTTCCGTCATTCATATCCATTCTGGGACCGTAAGTATTAAATATTCTTGCTATTCGAATTTCAAGACCATTTTGTTCATGATATGAAGTAAATAGTGTTTCCGCGCTTCTTTTCCCTTCATCATAACATGCTCTAGGTCCAATTGGATTCACATTTCCCCAATAATCTTCCGTTTGCGGATGGACATGTGGGTCGCCATAAACTTCACTTGTTGAAGCCTGAAAGACTTTTGCTTTCACCCTCTTTCCTAAGCCTAACATATTAATCGCCCCCATTACAGAAGTTTTAATTGTTTTGATCGGATTATATTGATAATGAACAGGAGAAGCGGGGCAGGCCAAATTATAGATTTCATCCACCTCTGCAAAGTATGGCATGGTAACATCATGACGTACAATTTCAAAGGTTTTATAATCCATTAAATGATAAATATTTTCTTTATGACCCGTAAAATAATTATCAAGGGCAATAACTTCATTCCCTTCCTTTAATAATCGTTCACATAAGTGAGAACCTAAAAATCCGGCTCCGCCAGTAACTAAAATTCTTTTACTCATTTAAGGTTATTTTGACCGCGAAAATACCCAAAATATCAGCGGATACATAGGATTTATGCAATCATTTAATTTCTTTTATTCTACTTCTGAAATAATGATAATCCAATTCAAAGCGAAGGTTTTCAGTATCATATTTTACTATTCCTAAAGGAAAATCCTCGTATCTGTGTTTTTCAGCAAGCTCATCATCGAGCTCATCATCCATTTGAATGATGCATTTATATATTGGGATATAGTAAAATCCTTCCGGTATAGAGGTGTCAAAAACCAAAGAAATGATATTTTGATTTTGACCCGGTAGCACCAAGGTATAGTAACTATTCAATTTTACGGTATATTCGAATTTGCCATTTGATTTACTCAATAAAGTGTCGATTCGCTTATTATTTTCAAACACGATAACAGCCTGGTTTTCTACTGTTTTTCCTTTATCCATTATCCTTCCTATAATTTTTAAATTTTCATAGTCAGGAGGACTTTGGGAAAACATGGGGGTATTAAGACCTAAAAAAAGGAAAAATAAAAGAAATCGACTAATTACTGGCATTTGGTTTAGTTAACAGGAACAAGGTAAAATTTTTTTTATGATAAATAAAAAATGGGTGATAATTAAATCACCCATTCTGGTATGTTATAAAAACTAACTTACCTTTCTTATTATGTAAACTTACCTAAACCGTTTTAAAAATATTTTAAATATTCCGAAATGCAAAGTTAAGGCTTTGAAAATAGACTTATTGCGCATTTACCGATGATGAGTTCTAAGAATATGGCGACTAAAAAAGAATAAGGGACGTGTAATCACGTCCCTTATTACTAACAACTAACCAAACTAATCAGTTATGAAAACTAACCTAAACCTGACTCTACCTTTGGAAAAAGTGTGCCACAATTATTATTTTAATTAAACACTTGTAAATCAATATATTGACCTAAATCAATTTTTGTCATTCGCGTCATAATGAGAATTATATTCCCAAAATGAGAATTTAAGCAGAGGAGAATAAAAAAAAGGGTTTCGAATATTCGAAACCCTTTTGAGCTGGTGGTGCCACCTGGATTCGAACCAGGGACACAAGGATTTTCAGTCCTTTGCTCTACCAACTGAGCTATGGCACCAGCTATTTTGGGAGGGCAAATGTAGAATAATTTCTTTTTATGGAAATAAATAATCGATTTATTTTTTACTAAGCTATAAATCTTTAATGTTAATTTTGGAAAATGAATCTGATTATTGATTTTGGAAATACTCAAATAAAGGTTGGTGTCTTTGAAAAAGAGGCGCTCAAGACATTCAAATACGTCAGTTATGATGACCTAAATCAATTGGTTGAATTAATGAATGAATTTGAAATTAAAAAAATTGGAATAACGAATGTCAAAGAAATTCCAAAGCAATTTGAAGAATTTTTGAATAAAAAGCGGATTTTAATTTATTTCTTAAATATTAAAGAGAGCAGTCTTCCAATTCAAATTGACTACAAAACACCATTGAGTCTCGGGAATGATCGAATATGTAATGCAGTTGCAGCAAATCTTATTTTCCCAAATAAAAATGTATTGATTATAGATCTTGGGACGTGCAATAAATATGATTTTATCACAAAAGAAAAGAGATATTTAGGGGGGGCAATATCACCCGGTTTTAAAATGAGATTAGATTCAATGCATCAATTCACGGAACAATTACCTCTTTTGGACCCTGTTATGGGGACTCAAATTATAGGTGATTCTACTACCAATTCTATGATTTCCGGTGCTTTTTACGGAATTATTGGTGAAATAAATTACTTTATTGAACAATACAAAAGCCAATTTAACGATATGGAAGTAGTATTAACGGGTGGCTTTTATATATACTTTGAAAAAGTCCTAAAAAATCACATCTTTGCGGACCCATATTTGACCCTAAGAGGATTAAATGAAATTTTGAATTTTCAGGTAGATAAATGAGATTGAAATATTTATTAATTATTGTTGTTTTTGTTCCAAAACTTTTGTTAGGACAAACAACATCCATTTCACCCTATTCAGGTTTTGGATTAGGAGAGCTTGTTCCACAAGGATATGATTATTCATTTGCTATGGGGGGAATAGGTTATGCTTTTAATGATTCTTTATCTATAAACCCAATGAACCCGGCTTCATATAGTCATTTTAAAAAGTATAACCCTATTTTTCAAATAGGTTATAAAGGCCAGTTGTTGAAGGTTTCATCCGCTATAAATTCTCAGGAGTTAAATAATGGAACGATTAATAATATAGCATTAGGCTTTAAATTAGGATCAAAGATTGGTTGGGCATTTGGGTTTAATCCGGCAACGGCAGTGGGTTATAAAGTTGTTGTTACTGAGCCTTTTACAGATGGAAATGGAAAAGAATTCCCAGTCAGATATAATTTCGAAGGAGATGGTGGATATACTAAATTGTACATGGGATTTTCGTATGAGATATTTCAAAAGAGCGATACCATTCTCGGGCAATTATCTTCTTTAAGTGCAGGTATCAACATTAATTATTACAATGGAAGTAAACGATCTTTATACGATATAATTTATGATTCTGGTGATTTTTCATATTACAATACCCAATATGAAGAATCTCAAATAATTTCTGATTTTGGTTTTGATTTAGGCCTTCAATACCAAACCTATCTTAAAAAGATTTCTCCAAGTAATTATGTTAACCTCTCTATTGGAGCAACTTTTAATATCCCGAAAAATCTTAAAACAAAATGGAAATCAAATTACTTCACTTATACATATGATGCTACTGAACAAATTTTTCCGGTAGATACAATTTTTTATTCGGATGATTTAAAAGGGGATACCTATATCCCATTAAGATTAGGCATTGGATTAATGGTTGATATCAATAATCAGCTTCAAATTGGAGTAGATTATGAAAAACAAAATTGGAATGACTTTAAGCAGGAAGTTAATGGGTTGGAAATTCCAAATAACAATGTTACCGATTCTTGGAGAATTTCAGCCGGATTACAGTATACGATGGTACCATTGATTGTTCGAAAAATGAACACCTCTTATTTTAAAACAATTACATATAGGCTTGGAGCAAGGTATACGACCAACTATTTAAAATTTCAAGATTATCAATTAGATGATAAAGCGATAAGTTTTGGTTTTAACTTTCCATTGTCTAAATCCCAATCTTATTCAAGCATCAATTTTGGCATGGAATTTGGCACCCAGGGAACAACAGAGAACAATCTAGTAAAGCAGGATTACACTAATATCATGGTAGGAATTATTTTATTACCACATCGTTTTAACAGATGGTTCCAGAAGAAGAAATATAATTAAAATGCAATAAGAATATTATGAAAGCAAAGATTTGGATTTTCACTTTAATGATACTTACTGGAAATTTGTTTGGTCAAGGTAAGTATGGAAATACAGAAGAGGATAGCATTAAGTGTGTAACTAACATTTCTCTTTATAAAGAGCACTTTAAGCAAAAGAATTATAAAGATGCTAAAGCAGGTTGGATAAGAGTATTCGATATCTGCCCACAATCGCAAAAATCTACTTTTATTAATGGAGTTTATATGTATCGTGACTTTATTGACCAAGCGACAGATCCGGTTTTGAAAAGAGGGCTTATAGATACTTTATATCTAATTTATGATAGACGTATCGAGTATTACAAACAAGCTGCATATGTTCTAGGGAGAAAAGGGAGTGATATGTCAAGATACGACAGTGATAACCTAATGCCCGCTTATGAGACGCTTAAAGAATCAGTTTACTTAGGTAAGCAAAACAGCGAAGCAGGAGTAATGGTTACTTATTATCAGGTTATATATCAATTGTACGCTGCTGATCTACTTCCAAAATCTTTACTCATTGAGGAGTATATCCCATTAGCTGATTTTATTGATGCTGCAATGTTTGAATCAAAAGCAAATGCGGTCGAAGCTACAAAGGATGGTGATAAAGAAAAATATTTGGCAGAGATTGATCAATATAATTCAGCAAAACTTACCATCGATGACATTTTTATTAAAATAGCTACATGTGAAGATATTGAGCCCATCATAGAGCAACGTGTTAATGAAAATCCAAGTGATCTGAATACACTAAGAATAGCTAGTTTTTTACTTTCAAAAAGAGAATGTACTGATAGTGAAATATTCGCTACGGTTGCCCAACAATTATATTTAATGGAACCATCTGCAAGATCTGCCTACGGTTTGGGTCTGTTAATGAATAAGAGAAAGGAGTATAGCTTGTCTTCCAAATATCTTAAAGAAGCAGTTGATCTTTGCAATGATTGTCCTGATAAGGAAAAATATTTATTAAAGGCAGCATTAGCATCATACTATCAGCAACAAAATAAAACAGCTGCTAAATATGCACGTGAAGCATTAAAAATTAATCCAAATAGTGGAGATGCCTATTTAACAATTGGAATGGCAATAGCTGGTAGTGCTGATGAATGCAGCACTGATGCAGTAGAAAAATCCGCTATTTATTGGTTAGCAACTGATTATTTCTACAAAGCTAAATCAGTTGATCCATCTGTAGCAGATCAAGCTAACAAATATATAGCTACCTATTCAAAGTATTTTGCCGGAAAAGAAGCACTTTTCTTCCAAAATTTAAAAGTTGGAGATCCTTACGAAGTTTCATGTTGGGGTGAAACAACAAAAGTGAAAATTAATGAATAACAATTGATTTTTTACTTGAAGATATTAAAATCGAGCACTATCATCATTATGATGATGGTGCTTTTTTCATGCAAAAACACGATTAACGAAGTTAAAGAAATTGGTGAATTTGAAGAGTTACCATTGAAAGAATCATTTGATGTTACCTATCTGAGATCTTTAAATGGAAAAGTTGGAAATCGTTTGTTTGCACCTTTAGTTTATCAATATAAAAATAAGAACACAATTATGCCAAAAGGCTTTAAATTGGAGTTCCTAGATTCAAATTTAGTAGCTTCTGCTTATCTTGAAGCTAAATATGGAGAGATCATTTCCAGTACAGGATTGATGATAGCTCGTGACAGTGTTATATTGGTAAACTTTAAAAAAGAGGAATTATATACAGAAGAACTCATTTGGCAGCAGGATAGCGCGAAAATATATACTGATAAATACATCAAGATAAAACGGAAAGATGTTGTGATTCATGGAAAAGGATTTGAATCGAATGAAGACTTCTCGCATTACACCATTAAAAAAGTAACTGGGCAATATTATTTAAATGATGATTTAGGTGGAAATGATGAGGGAGATGATAATTAATAATCTTTATTTTATATCCTTAGATTTGCATTTATGAATAGCATGAATCGCATTAACAAATTCTTAGAAACATTTTGGCTGATAGTCTCAATTCTATCAGTAATTTTTGTTGTTGTATATTACATCTATTACGGTACAGAAAATAATTTAATTTTAATTTTATTACCAATAATATCAATTGCAATGTATGTTTTCAGGAGAAGTATGTATTCTAAATTTAAAGACCGTTATTAAATGAGCTCTTTAATCATTTACATTTTTTTTACGCTTCTTGCTTCCGCATTTTTCTCGGGAATGGAGATCGCTTTTATTTCTTCCAATAAACTTGAAATGGAACTTGCTATCAAAAATAGTAAGCGATCCGGAAATATTTTAACCCATTTTTTCAACAGTCCCGGAATGTTCATTGGGACAATGTTATTAGGAAATAATATTTCTCTGGTAATTTATGGAATATTGATGGCTAGCGTTTTCGAACCGGTAATTCTAAATTTCATCAGTTCACCAGGACTTGTACTTTTTATTCAGGTAGTATTTTCTACAATGTTTATTTTATTTGCAGCTGAATTTATTCCAAAAGTTGTTTTTCAATTAAACCCTAAGCGTTGGTTGGTTGGATTTTCATGGCTTTTGGGACTTATTTACTATTTACTTTGGTTGCCTACAAAGTTTACAATAGGATTATCAGAATGGATACTAGAAACTTTGTTTCGAGTAAAAGTTAATTCAGCAAAATATGAACTGGGAAGGATTGATCTTAATAACTTGGTACGGGTAAAAACGGAAAATAAGAATAATAGTGGTGATGAAATTGAACCTGAGATTGAGATTTTTCAAAATGCCTTAGATTTTAGAGATGTAAAGGTGCGAGAGTCAATGTCGCCAAGAAATGAAATTGAAGCAATCGATATTTCAGAATCCAATGAAACAGTAATTCAAAAATTTATTAGTACAGGGCATTCAAAAGTGCTGGTATATAGAGGATCAATAGACAATATCATAGGTTATGTTCATTCTTTAGAAATGTTTAAAAATCCTGATTCGATAAAAAAAATATTACGACCAATTTCAATAGTACCGGAAGCTACCCCAGCCAAAGATGTTTTGCAATTATTTATAAAAGAGAAAAAAAATATTGCAGTTGTAGTTGATGAATATGGAGGAACCGCAGGAATGGTTACTTTAGAAGATTTAGTAGAAGAGATTTTTGGTGAAATTGAAGATGAGCATGATAAAGAGGATCTTACTGAAAGGAAAATCGATGATAAAAATTATATTTTCTCTGCCAGACATGAGGTGAACTACTTAAATGATGAGTATGAATTAGGTATTCCTGAAGAGGATGATTATGAAACTCTTGCAGGATACATTATTTATGAATATGAGGGTCTGCCTTCAATTGGAACTATACTGGAAACGGATGATTATATCATTAGTATTCTAAAAATCGATGGTCCTAAAATCGAAGAAGTACAATTTACACTTAAACAATCTGTTGAAGGATAAATGATGTTTTTTATGGTTTAATAAATCACCAACAATTACTTTTTAATCAAATCATTAATAATAAATCCTTATAGGCCGCATTTTATATGATTTATTGTATATTCGCGACCTTCAAAAATTAAGTTAAAAAACGAATGGCAACAATTACAAAAATAAGACAACAATCGGGTTTGGTACTTATTGTTATCGGATTGGGTATGGGAGCTTTTATCCTTGGCGACTTTTTTCGTCCTTCAGGATCCGGCCGGCAATCGCAAGAGATAGGAACGGTAAATGGGAAGGGAATCGATCGATTAGAATATGAGAATCGAGTTAGTGATGAAGTTGAATCTTTAAGAAGCATTAATCAAAGCCCTAATCCTCAGCAAACTGATCAAATTCGTCAAAGGATCTGGAACAATATGATCCAGAAACAAACTGTAGGAAAAGAAGTTGAAGATGCCGGATTTGTGGTTACTCAGGGAGAATATGATGATATTCGTTGGGGAGATAATGTAAATCCAATATTTTTAAATGACCAAACCTTTAGCCCAGATGGTAAATTTGACCCTAATCAAGTAAAAAATTACTTTAATGCAATAAAGCAAAACTATCCGCTTTACGCTAAAATTCAACAACAACAGTTAGTTGAGAGTCAAATTTTTAACAAGTATTACTTTGCTATTTCAAAAGGTTTGAAAGCAAATAGTCTAGAATCGATCGCAATTGCGCAATCAAATGACAATAGAGTTTCTTTCAATTTTGTAATGAAGAGATATGCTTCTATTCCTGATAGTACAATTGTAGTTTCAGATTCTGATATTAAAGCGTATTACAATAAGCATAAAGATGAAGATCAGTATAAACAACAAGCTAGCCGAGGAATTAAATACGTTAGTTTTCCTGTTGTTCCAAGTGAATCTGACATTTCATTTTTAAATAATCAAATGGACTTGTTATTATCTGATTTTCAGAATACTGATAATGATTCATTGTTTGTAATCAATAATTCTGATAATAGACAAGCGTATAATCAAGTATATAGATCAGGAGGTTTTCCAAACGAGTATGATTCACTTGTTATTAATTCATCAATAGGTACAGTAGTAGGACCTTTTGTAAATGGAGATTATATAAATCTGGTTAAGATTACTGGAGAAGAATTTGAGAAAGAAGCCAAGGTGCGACATATTTTACTTCGGACAAATGGCGTAAACGATGTTGAAATTGAAGCGAGAGCCGACAGCATCATGAATGTGATCAAAAGAAAGAAGAATTTTGAAGAAATGGTTAGTGAATTTTCTGACGATGTAGCTTCTATTAAAGATGGAGGAGTTTATGATTGGTTTCCTGAAGGGAGAATGGTTGTTGAATTTAATGACTTTTCATTTAATGGAAAGGTTGGTCAAATGAAATCGGTTAAAACTACCTATGGTTATCATATTGTTGAAATTCTCGGCCAGAGAAATAATCGTTTGCCGGTAACAGCTGTAGTAAATAAATTAATTTCACCTAGTAAAGAAACCTATGATAATGTTTATGCAATAGCTACCGATTTCTCTATTAATAGTGGAGATATTGAGACCTTTGAATCTTCAGCAAATGAGCTGGGTTATACTGTTATTGAAGCTAAGAGAATAATAAAATCAGCAAAAGGCGTTCCCGGAATGGCTAATGCTGAAGAATTAGTAAGATGGACAAATAATGCCAAAAAGAACGAAGTGTCTACACCAATTGAATTAGAAAACGATATGGTTGTTGCTATACTTACTAATATTACTGAAAAAGGAATTCCAAATTATGATGATATCTCAGAGCAGTTTAAAAATCTGGTGATTAGAGAAAAGAAAGCGGAAAATACGATTAAAGAAATGTCTGGGATAGTGGATTTAGATGAATTAGCTTCTAAATTGAATGTTCAAGTGCAAACCGCAAGTAATATACCATTTAGTTCAAATGCAATTCCGGGTGGCGGAAGCAATGAACAAGAAATTATTGGAAAGGCCTTTACTCTAGAGGTTGGAGACGTTTCAATTCCTATGGAAGGAAAAGATGGAGTATATGTTATTGAGTTAACAGATAAAGTCATTGTTCCTGTGGAAGAAATTGACCCTGAATTATTTGCTGAAGACGCTGATAAAAACTATAATAATAGGGTAAATACAGGTGTGTTTAATGCCTTGAAACTGGATGCTAATGTTGAAGATAATAGATTGAATTTCTATTAATTCACTTTTTATAGATTGAATTATTTTAGCCGGAAGTTTTCTTCCGGCTTTTTTTATTTAAGTAATTAGGCTAATACATTTATTCGATCCGCATCCAATCTTATAAAAAAGAAAATAAGAATGGTAAAACTCCATAAGGAACTTCCTCCATAACTAAAGAAGGGTAAAGGGATTCCAATTACAGGAGCAAGACCAATTGCCATCCCTATATTTATTAGAAAATGCATAAATAATATAGAAGCAACGGCATATCCGTATATGCGAGAAAAAATTAATTTTTGACGTTCTGCAACCAGAATTATCCTAACCATCAACATTACAAATAAGAGGACAATTATAGAGCTGCCAAAAAATCCCCACTCTTCTCCAACAGTACAAAATATAAAATCGGTACTTTGCATGGGTACATATTTGTATTTTGTTAGCTGTCCTTTTAAGAAACCTTTTCCAAAGAACTCGCCGGATCCAATAGCCGTTTTAGATTGATTTACATTATATCCAGCACCTAAAGGATCATCTTCCAGCCCCAATAAAATATTAATCCGTTTTTTTTGGTGATCATCAAGCCCTTTTTCGAAAATCTGATCTACAGAAGCTAAAAAAAGTAAACTTCCCAAAACTGAAAAGATCAAAAGCTGAGCCTTACCCTTCCTGGCTCTGGGGACAAGAAATTTCATCATTAAAAAGAAAGCTACGATTCCTATTAGTACAATAACAAACATCATAATATACTGACCCGGAACAGCGTAGTCTGTAAAAGGAATTACAACCATAATTGGCTTGAACAATAAGGAAAGGACTCCTAAAACGATCGAAAATAGACCTAAAAGAAGTATGTTTCCTGAAAGGCCTTCTCTATATAAGACAAAGACAAAGCCTATAAAAACCAATACAGTTCCTGCGTCAGGTTGAAGTAAAATAAGTAAGGCGGGTATGGTTATGATTGCGTATGCTTTTAATTTCGTGCTGTTTTTATTGAACTTTATTCCGGGCCAGCTTAAAAAACGAGCAATAGCAAGGGCAGTTCCAAATTTGGCAAACTCTGAAGGTTGTATACCAAAACTTCCAACTCCAAACCAGGATCTAGCGCCATTAACTTCTTTCCCAAAAAGCAATACCATTATTAACAGACCAACAATTCCACCATAGATGAATACTGATGAATTAGTAATAAAACCTGAATCCAGAAGGAGGATTGCAATGATGAGAATAATGGCTCCAATTATCCAGATAAATTGTTTTCCATATTCCATGCTATTATCAAAAATGTTGGGATGTTCGATCTGATAATTTGCTGCATAAATATTTATCCATCCAAGAAAGACTAGGACTGCATATAATGCAATGATAAACCAATCGATATGTTTTGAGATACCTTGAACCCTCATTCCTTTTTCTTTACAATAAAAAGATTTTCAAATTCTAAAATTCTTTTTTCTTTTTGAATATCAGTCACCTCTCCTTTTAAGTATTTTTCAATCATAAGAGATGAAATTGGAGCAGCCCATGTTCCGCCAAATCCTGCATACTCAACATAAACTGCAATCGCAATTTTAGGGTCATCTTTTGGAGCAAAAGCGATGAATACGGAATGATCCGGAAAATCTCCATTTTGTACAGTTCCTGTTTTTCCGCAAACTTCGATATCTTTTGTTCGGGCCCTACGGGCAGTACCACCTGTTTCACTCACTACTTTATACATCGCTTCATGAACTAAATCGAAGTATTCAGCTTTTATCCCAGTACTATTTTTAACAGTGTATTCCTCTCTTATCGCTTTATTCTCACCAAATGATTTAACAAGATGAGGAGTATAAAAATATCCCTTATTAGCAATTGCTGCTGCTAAATTAGCCATTTGAAGCGGCACTACAAGGAGTTCACCTTCACCTATTGAATTAGAGTAGATGGTCGAAAAAGCCCATCTGCCTTCACCATACCATTTATTATATAAAGATACTCCGGGCACTTGTCCCCCCTTTTCACCTCTAATGTCCAGATTAAGGGGTTTTCCAAAGCCGAATTTCATAACGGCATCCCGCCATTTAGCCAGTCCTGCCTCGCTATCTTTATAAATGGAAGGATATTCACCTCTTTGTATCAATCTTTTATATACTTCACGAAAATAAGGGTTACAGGAATGTATGATCGCATTCATCAGGTCATCATTTGAATGAGCACCATGACAATTAATAATAGACCTGTTACAACGTATTCTTGTAGAGGGAACGATGATACCTTCATTTAAAGAAATAAGCGACTCTACGATCTTAAATATGGATCCTGGTCTATACTGTGCATTGATAGCCCTGTTAAATAATGGACCCAAAGAATCATTTTCAGCAAGTTTTTTATAATTACTGGATCGATCCCTACCTACTAATAAATTGGGGTCATATCCGGGTGATGAAACCATAGCCAGAATTTCACCTGTACTAGGCTCAATAGCAACAATACTCCCCTTTTTATTTTGCATTAATTTTTCACCATAAGCTTGTAAAGAGGCATCCAGAGTTAAAATTAAATTATCACCGGAAAAAGCCGCAGTATCATAGCTTCCATTTTTATAAGATTCAATTTCATTATTGAATACGTCCACAACGATATAGCGAACTCCACGCTTTCCTCTTAATTCTTCTTCATAGGTTTGCTCAACCCCTGAAGTTCCAATGTAATCGCCTGATTTATAATAAGAATTATTTTCAATCTGTCTCTGAGAAACTTCACTAATATATCCCAAAGTATGAGATGCAATTGGCAATGGGTAATCTCTTAAAGTTCGAGGCGAAGCTATAAATCCCGGGAAATAAATTAATTGATCCGCAATTTTCCCGAATTCTTCTGCCGGAATCTGGCTAATGAGGATACTTGGTTTATAAAGTGAATATTTCCGAGCGAACTCCAAGCCACTTTCATATTTTTCCAAGGAAATATTTAAAAGTTTACAAAAAGCTTCTTTATCGATGTCTTTTTTCACTTCTGAAGGGACAACCATTAAATCGTAAATGGCCTTATTTGCCACCATCAAATTATTATTCCTATCGTATATAAGACCTCTGGCCGGATAGGTAGTTATTTTTTTTTCAGTTATACCGGCTGCTTTTGCGGCCCATTTATCGCTAACAACCTGAATAAAAAAAAGACGAAGAATAAAAACAAAACCGACAGATAGAAAGATCAAAATAATTACCCATCTGCGTTCTTTAAATTCCATATGTCAAACAAATTTTTGTTTCTGTGCGAATAACTGAAGTAAGAAGGTAAGTAAAAAAGTAAACAATGCACTAATTAGGGCATGTCCTAATATATAAAGCCAAAGGCTACTTGAGAAGTAAAGCAGACTAAATAACCAAATATGGTGAATTACAATTAAAATGATGGCGTATGTATAAAACTTGGAAGATCCCATATTTTGTGCTGAAGGAACATTTGATTCATATCCCTCTCGAGGTCTTAATGCCTTAAGTACATAAGGTCTTGCAAAAGTCATTGTTAGTGCAGCAGAAGTATGGATTCCCGGTGTATGTGTAAAGAAGTCCATTGTGAGCCCGGTAATAAATCCGATTGGTAAGAGAATTCGTTTGGGCAGATTAAATGGTAAAACGAGAATGAAATAAATATAAATAAATGGTTGAGCCCAGCCATCAAACAAGGTTATTTCATCTACAACAATAAATTGAAAAAGGATAAGTGCAATAAATCGCAATATGTTTTGAGCCAGTAATCCGATCATTCTGTTGCTTGGTTTTCAAGTTCTATTTGCTCTTCTGCCATAAGATTTTCAATACAATAAACCTGATAGATCTTACTGTAATCGACAAACAATTCTATATAAATATTTAAAAAATTTGATCCTGTGATCTTCTCAAACTTATTAATTCTTCCAATAGGGATCCCTTCCGGAAAAATAGTTGTTTCCCGTGTAATAATGGTATCTCCAATTGCCAGAATAGCATGATTTGAGACATCGTTCATTTTTGTCACATTAAAATCCTTACCATCCCATTTTAAAAGGCCATAATAATGCTTGTCTTTGACCATCACACTTAAGAGTGATTTTGGATGAATCACAGGCATTACAATGGAAAAATTCTTTGAAAGGGATGTGATGACTCCTACTAAACCATTATCATTTATCACTCCCATATTTTCTTTAAAACCATCAAGCGACCCCTTGTCGATCGTTAGATAATTAGAAATCTTGGAATAGGTAGAATTAACCACTTTTGCGGGGGCATAACGATATTTTATTTTATAAAGGGTATCGTTTATAACTCTAAATTCCTTGTTCACAACAATAAAGGAACTTATTTTCTGATTATGCAGCAAAGCATTTTCGCTTGCTAATCGAACATTCGCATCTGCTAAATTTAAATAATCAGTAATTGATGATTTTTTTTGACTGATACTTCCTGTTATCTCACTTCCTGATCGGTATAATGCAGATTGCTGAAAATAATTATAATTAAAAATGATATAAAAGGCTATTACCTGAAGAAAAATGAATACTAGAGGATACCCATTTTGGATAACAAATTGAATTAGGTTTTTCATTCAGTAACAATCTCTATTATTCTTTCATTAAGAAAAGGAATTTATCAATGTTCTTCAATGCGATTCCTGTACCTCTTGCAACTGCACGAAGCGGATCCTCTGCAATATGAACAGGCAATTTTGTTTTTTGTGAGATTCTTTTATCAAGTCCACGCAGCATTGCTCCTCCACCTGCCAGATAGATCCCGGTTCTATAAATATCGGCTGATAATTCGGGTGGGGTCATTTCAAGAGCACTTAAAATAGAATCTTCAATTTTAGAAATGGATTTATCCAAAGCATGTGCGATTTCTTTATAAGATACTTTAATTTCTTTTGGAATCCCTGTCATTAGATCACGACCTCTTACAGCATAATCTTCCGGTGGATCATCTAATTCAGGGAGTGCAGAACCTACCTCAATCTTAATTCTTTCGGCAGTTCGTTCCCCTATGAGGATATTATGTTGCTTACGCATAAACTCCTCAATTTCCTTATTGAATTCATCTCCGGCAACACGTATATTTTTATCGCAAATTATCCCGCCTAGTGCAATAACCGCAATTTCACAAGTTCCTCCTCCAATATCAATAATCATGTTTCCGTTAGGTTCTTCGACATCGATACCCATACCAATCGCCGCAGCCATAGGTTCATGAATCAAATAAACTTCCTTTGCTCCGGCATGTTCTGCTGAGTCTCTTACCGCTCTTTTTTCAACTTCAGTAATACCGGAAGGTATACAAATAACCATTCTAAGAGAAGGATTAAAAAAGCCCTTTAAAGGTTCGATCTTTTTTATCATGCCTCGAATCATAGCTTCTGCCATTTGAAAATCTGCTATTACCCCATCTTTCAAGGGGCGAATAGTTCGGATCTTATCATGGGTTTTCCCATGCATTTTTTGAGCTTCTTTTCCAATAGCGATTACCTTTTCCGTATTCCTATGTTGAGCAACGATAGAAGGTTCATCCACTACAATTTTATCTTTGTAGATAATTAGAGTGTTTGCTGTGCCAAGATCAATGGCGATTTCCTGAGTGAAGAAATTAAATAATCCCATATAAAACGTTAGTGTTTAAAATGTCGAATACCTGTAAATACCATAGCCATATTGTTTGCATTGCAATAATCGATAGAAAGTTGGTCTTTTATCGATCCTCCAGGCTGGACAACGGCAACTATTCCAGCTTTATGTGCAATCTCTACGCTATCAGCAAATGGAAAAAAAGCGTCAGAAGCTAAAACGGCTCCTTGTAAATTAAAACCAAAATTAATCGCTTTATCTATCGCTTGTTTAAGCGCATCAATTCTTGAAGTCTGGCCCGTACCACTTGCTAAAAGTTGTTTTCCTTTTGCTAATACAATGGTATTGGACTTTGTATGCTTTGCTAATTTTGAAGCAAAAACAAGGTCTTCCGCTTGTTCTTTACTGACTTCACTTTTCGTAACCTGTTTAAAACCAGTAGAATGGTCGCTTATTTTATCTTTATCCTGATATAAGTAACCATTAAGTGCTGTTCGAATTTGAGTATCAGGTAATGGAGTTTGTTTCTGGATCAGAATAATTCGATTCTTTTTAGCGCTTAAAATTTCGAGTGATTTACCTAAATAACCGGGAGAAATAACAACTTCACAAAATAACTTATCAATTTCCGTCGCACATCCTTCGTCAATTGGAGAATTGCTAATTAAAACCCCGCCAAAAGCAGAAACAGGATCTCCAGCTAATGCATCGATGTAAGCTTGTTTAATATTTTTCCTTGTTGCTAAACCGCAGGCATTATTGTGTTTTAAAACAGCAAAAGTGGGATCATCTTCTTTAAATTCAGTCATTAAATTAACGGCAGCATCCACATCCAATAGATTATTGTAGGAAAGCTCTTTGCCATGAACCTTTGTAAATAAAGCGTTTAAATCGCCATAAAAGATACCCGTTTGATGAGGATTTTCCCCATAACGAAGCACTTGATATTGATCTTCACTAATTCGTAGTTTTTTACTATCCTCTTTTAGATAATTAAAAATGGCAGAATCATAATGAGAAGAAATGGCAAAAGCTTCAGAGGCTAATTTTTTTCTATCATTTAAATTTGTAGCTCCATTATTAATAGTTAGAAGATCGACTAAAGTTTGATACTGTTTTTTTGAAGGTATGATAACAACATCTTTATAATTTTTAGCAGCTGCACGAATAAGAGAGATCCCTCCAATATCAATTTTTTCTATCGCATCCTCATGAGAAGCACCTGAGGCAATGGTTTCTTCAAAAGGGTATAAGTCAACAATAACCAAATCGATATGTGGAATTTCATAGGAAACAACCTGCTCTTGATCACTTACTGTATCTCTTCTGTTTAAGATACCTCCAAAGACTTTTGGATGCAAAGTTTTAACTCTTCCCCCTAGAATTGAAGGGAAATTTGTCACATCCTCAACTGCTGTTACATCAATTCCAAGCCCCTCTATAAATGATTGTGTACCTCCGGTAGAATAAATTTTTACCCCAAGATCATCCAATTTATTAACGATAACATCAAGGTTCCCTTTATCAAAAACCGAAATTAATGCAGAATTAATTTTCCTCACTTGTCAATACTTTATACTATGGAACATTATATGCAATTTTAATGAGAAGGAATTGGAATTCCTATGTTAATTATTAAATATTATCAATAAGTTTTCAGTTTATTAAATTCATTTTTTTTAAGCTATAAAAATGTAATTTTAACAAGTCGAAAATCACCTATGAGATTAATACTTCAAATAATATCAGAAAGCTTTATTCTGGCATATACTTCATTATCCGGGAATAAGCTTCGTTCTTTTTTATCATTGCTTAGTATAACAGTTGGTATATTCTCGATCATCGCGGTTTTTACTATGGTCGATTCCATGGAGAAAAAAATCACATCAAGTGTTGAATCACTGGGAGACGATGTGTTATTTATTCAGAAATGGCCCTGGGGTCCGGAGGAAGGGGATAAAGAATACGCATGGTGGAAATATTATCAACGTCCGGAACCTAGTTTAAAAGACCAATATTCAATTGCAAAAAGAAGTCAATCCGCTCAAGCGAGTTCATATACTATTTATGGCTATAGAAATATAAAGTATCTGAATAATGAAATGAACAATGTAGAGATCAATGGGGTAACTTATCAT
>Ga0316188_10000306_pt1 | contig 20006 bp, 19 predicted proteins | sample Phiworburrow1_MG_FD_204933 | JGI IMG/M metagenome (GOLD analysis project Ga0316188, IMG submission 204933) | Coastal sediment microbial communities from Maine, United States - Phippsburg worm burrow 1 | ecosystem: Environmental > Aquatic > Marine > Coastal > Sediment | place: USA: Maine... | reverse complement strand
ACACTGCGAGGCAGGTAGTCCGGCGGCTTCGGCAGTGGCCTGCAAAGCGGCTTCGCCATTCTGCGTCGGACACCAGACCTCGCAGCTATCCTTGTTCCACAGTGCGGTCGCGTTCATCGGTTCCATGGTGGCGTGGTTCTGGTAAGGATAGGCATAAGTCGCCTCGACCTTCTTCACCGCAGCCTTCAATGCCTGTTTCACATCACCAGCCTGGTTGCCGACATTGGCCTGTTTAGCATCCAGCCCTTCATCCAGCATCTGCCAGATCGAGGCGCTGTTCAACCCGGCATTCGGCCCCTTGTCCCATGTTATGGGCAGTACATCCAGCGCCGTCTTTGCCTGCCACCAGGTGTCGGCGACCACGGCGACGGCATAATCTTCCACCGCCACAACCGCGTGCACGCCGGGCATCTTTTTAACTTTTGTATCATCGAAAGAAGCCAGCTTGCCGCCGAACACCGGACAGGCTTTGATTGCAGCATTGAGCATGCCGGGCAATTGCAGATCCGCGCCGAAGACCTGCTTACCGGTGAGTTTATCGGCAGTGTCCAGGCGCTTAACTGGCTTGCCGATTATCGTCCAGTCTTTCGGATCCTTGAGTTCGACTTCTATCGGCGGGATCAGCTCGGCAGCAGCCGCAGCCACCTTGCCGTAAGTCGTGGTACGCCCGCTTGGCTGATGGCTGATCACACCGGCCGAAGTGTGGCATTCATCCATCGGCACATCCCACGCTTCTGCCGCGGCCTCGAGCAGCATCTGCCGGGCGACGGCGCCACCCTTGCGAACATAAAGATGACTGCCGCGGATACCCTGGCTGCCACCAGTGGCGAAACTGCCCCATACACGGTCACGGGCGAGACTTTCTCCGGGCGTCGGATATTCGGTTTTCACCTTCGACCAGTCGCACTCCAGCTCCTCGACGACCAGTTGTGCCAGGCCGGTCAGCGTGCCCTGTCCCATCTCGGAACGTGCAACACGGATGATCACGGTATCGTCGGCTTCGATCACCACCCAGGCGTTAACCTCGGGCGCCTCTGCTGAAGTCTCTCCTGCAGAGCCTGCAGCAGCAATGGCATTGCTGCTGCGCATGGGCAGATACAGGCCGAGGGAGAAACCGGCACCGACCGTGGCGGTGCTGATGAGAAATTCACGGCGGGAAATATTGACACGTTGTTTCTTCATCATTATTTCTCCCGCTTGCTGAGTTGAACGGCAAGATGGATGCCAGAGCGTACCCTGTTGAAGGTGCCGCAGCGGCAGATATTGGTCACGTTGGCATCGATATCGGCATCGCTGGGATCGGGTTTTTCGTTGAGCAGCGCAGCCGCGCTCATGATCATGCCAGGCTGGCAGTAGCCGCACTGCGGCACGTCGAGTTCCTGCCACGCCAGCTGCAGTGGATGAGTGCCATCGGCGGACAGGCCTTCGATGGTAACGATTTCCTGTGATGCATTGAACATGGAGACCGGCATGAGACAGGAGCGCACCGCCTCACCATCGACATGTACCGTGCAGGCGCCGCACAGGCCGATGCCGCAGCTGTACTTGGTGCCTGTCAGGCCGAGCTGTTCGCGCAGCACCCATAAAAGTGGGGTCGATTCATCGACATCGATGTCGACCGGTTTGCCGTTTATCTTTAATTTTGCCATCTGCTAACTCCATGGTGGATGCAAGTGTCATGACGCATCGAGTAACTATCGAATTCATCGTATGAGAGAGGCGGCTGAAGGCAGGACGCCGATCCCGTATTCTAACGCTGTAGCATACAACATATATTTTTCAGACTGCAACAACCGGCGGCAGATTGGACTTCATTCCGGATTTATCATTCCTTGAGTTTGATGTGTAGCTTGCCCTCTCTCACTTCGATCTCTTCCACACCTTTGTTAATGGCCTGCCAGAAACCGCCTGCCTCACCGAATTCTTTATTGAGATCGGTGTTTTTTAGATTACCCAGCCAGGCGTTGGGGATTGGCACACCCCACACGCTGATGCCTTTTAGGATAGCGCTGGGTTTGCCGTTGGCCAGTTTGATTTCCATGCCGGCAGTTACCTTCAAGGTTTTTCCACCCAGCACAGGAAAATCCGGATCCAGGTTAATCAGCAATTTGGAACTGGCAAGGTTATCCGAGAAATCAAAAGCCAGCTTGTCCGCAAGATCGGTATTCTTTGCCAGTAAGGCATTAAATTCTTTTTCGCTGAAATCGATATCGCGGCTGGCACCGGCTTCGCTGTAGGCTTCCGGTTCGAGAGTTTTTTGCGGACCAGCGTTTTTTTGAGTAGCAGAGCCAGTGCCGCCGCCTAGCCGTTCGAGCTTTTGCTCAAGACGTTGCTGATCTTTGGCGCTCAGTACCACCGGGGTAAACGCGGTGGGAAACAGGTAACTGGTCACTAGCCAGTAACCGATGCTCACGGTAATGAAGATGGTGATAACCACGATACCAAAAGTGCGCCAGCCATTCTGTACCGGTTCTGGATCGTGGGTTACAGACATCGCCTTTTGCTCATTACTCATGATTGATCCTCGCCTCTGTTCCATATCAGGATGAAGGGGCCTGCCCGCTTAATTTCCTGTTCATAGTGTTGATACCACGGGCGAAGCTTAGCATAGGCGAAAGTGGCATTGATAAGGTCGTCCTATGTTTAACAATTGCTGACCATTGAGTCTTAAAAACATATAGATTGTTGCCATATATTTGTGCAGCGAAAAACATCGCGAACGATATAACCGCATTTCAGCTCAGAACGTCGCGCCATTCGTGTCGCCGAGCCCTGTTATTTGTCTGCAGTTTTTGCAGTCTTATCTGAGTTCAATATTAATCGACTTTACGTCTTTACTGCCGCTTTCAGCATTTTCAAGATAGCGAAGTTCAACGCTTTCACCAGGCTTCTTATCCAGTATGGCCAGCTTGAAGTCAGCAAAACTTTCTACGGATGTATTATCAACACCTATAATGACCATGCCTTCTAACAAACCGGCATCTTTGGCAGCGCTATTATCTGAAAAACCCTTGATCACCAACAGTTTGCCTTCGGTTTCCAGCAATGCGCCGATGAGGCCAAAGGGTTCCAGTGATTGTGCTGGAGATAACACCAGGAAATCGGCAATCTCGTCTGATATGGGCAGGAAGTCTTCCGAAACCAGAATTGAAAACGGCTCAACAGCAATGCGGCGTTTGATGCGATTGGGTATACCCGAACCATACGCGATGTGGCCACTACCTGCCAGGATGAGCATCCGTGTCTCAGGTTTTTGATCAAGATAATGAGCAGCTCGTTCGGCCATGCTCTCATCCCAGGTCAGCTGACCACGCAGAAAGTCCTCAAATTCACCCGAATAATCCGGATGCTCATCGAATATGCTGCGCAGACGTTTTTCGTACGCTTTGTCAGACCAGTCGTAACTCGAAGGCAGTTGTGCTTTAAGCTCAACCGGTAAACCATCAAAACCTGATTTGCTCAGGGCACTACTTAATTCGTGCGAGGCATTCAGCGCTACGATTGGAATCTTATGCTCACGCGCAAATTGTATTATCGGCCGATAAAGACGGTAATCGTATCGCCAGCGCTTAAAATAATCTGTCAGGTGTAACATCTCCTCTTCACTTATTTCGCCATCGAGATACGCATCCAGATGTTCCTGAAATGGCTGCTGAAACCATTCGACCCCGATAGCAAGCTTTGGTGATTTCTGATATAAAAGCTTCAATATTTCCAGTTGAACAAGGTGATGGTCCCATCTCGTGTGCGTTTCCCCTACCAGGATTACCCGGGCAGTATCGATCTTCTCAATCGTCTGCGCCAGGGTATCGGTCTGTTCCAGTTTTACAACGGGCAGGTTCAAAACGGTCTCTGAGTCGTCATGCGCAGCAGTGTTTGTATCTGCGCCTGTCCTGGAGATTGCCGTGGTGTTTGAGAAAACGTGTGTGGCTGTGCTCGATACGGTACTGGTTATACCTGCCCCGGCAGACACGGCATTGTTGATACAGAATAAAAACAGTGATGCAGCCAGCAGCAGTGAACCTCTGATATATGCCTGTCTCAGCTGTGGTTTGAAATGATGATGAAGTACAACAGGCTGTGGCATCGACTGAGTCATAAAGTCTCCCTCTGGTTATTGCTGGTTCTTATTCTGACATCTTCTGACAATTTTGCTGGTGAAATTATTCATCATGAATTGCATGTCAAGCTAGGTCCGGCTGATGCCAGCATTAATGTCAGCGATAACGTGCAACTTCCAGCAGGTACTGAGAAAGCAGAATTTTCACTGCGAAACACTTTGACGGTGAAAGCTAGTGGAGTTGAGCTAATATTACTCGGTGAATCTGATGCCGGTCGCCTGCGCCACTATATGATCAACAGACTGCCCGCTGATGGAAAGGTTCAGCTCACCTATGAAGGTAAAATAAAATCAGACGTAATAAAAAAAGCTCCCTTCGATATGCCTGAAGCCGTATTGAGCACAGAGTATGTCTACCTTGATAACGCGAGCGCCTGGGTGCCAGACTTCGATAATTACCCCTTATACACCTTCCGTTTGCAGGTTGCAGCGCCGCTAAACTGGCAGATGATCAGCCAGGGAAAACGCAGTGAGATAAACGGCAGCTACCTTTTTGACATGCCGCAGCCACAGGATAGTGTCTACCTCCTGGGAGGACCTTACCAGCGATACTCGACAATGGACGACGGTATAGATATCGGGATCTATCTGTTTGAAACAGATGCTGTACTGGCGGAAAAGTACCTGAAAACCTCTGCCGACTATCTCAGGCTGTATAGCAGCTGGATCGGCCGTTATCCTTATGCCAGTTTTGCCGTCGTGGAAAATCGTTGGCAGACGGGTTACGGCATGCCGTCATTTACCCTGCTCGGCTCGACAGTGATACGTCTGCCGTTCATCCTGAGCACGTCGCTGCCACATGAAATCCTGCACAACTGGTGGGGCAACGGCGTCTATGTCGACCCTTCGGAGGGTAACTGGAGCGAAGGCCTGACGGCCTATATGTCTGATCATTTCAGCAGTGAGCAGCAAGGCAGAGGCAGCGAATACCGCCGCAAGGCTCTGGAACGCTACGCAAATTTTGCCGCGGAACGGGGAGATTTTGCCCTTAGCGATTTCAGCTCACGCCATGATGAGGCCAGCCAGGCCGTCGGCTACAGCAAATCGTTGATGTTATTCCACATGCTGCGTACCCAAGCGGGCGATGAGGCTTTCAACAACGATCTCAGGGAATTCTGGCAGCGCTACCAGTTCAGCTATGCAAACTTCACTGACCTCATCCAGCAGCTATATCCGGTAAATGCTCCTTATAATGATGATAACAATGATGGCTACCGGCATTTTGCTGAGCAATGGCTGAAACGCAAAGGCGCACCTGAAATATCACTGGATGATGTCAGTGTCGACACACTGCAAGATGGTTTTGTGTTGTCGATCAAGATCAGTCAGCAACAACCAGGCGCTGCTTACCAGTTGCAGATGCCGTTTGAGTTAACGCTGCAAGGTAAAATACAAACAGAGCACAGGACTATTCATCTGAAGGAAAAAAGCAATCTAGTCACATTAAAGCTTAAACAACGGCCACTGGCAGTAACCCTGGATCCTGATTACGATGTATTTCGGCTGCTGCATGTTAGCGAACGCCCTGCATCCCTAGGTCGATTGTTCGGTGCAAAAAAACAATGGCTGGTTCTGCCGGTAAAGGCAAGCGCAGAACAGATCAGCGCATGGCGACAGCTAGCCGCCTCATGGTCAAGCCAATATAATAATGTAGAACTCATTTTTGACAATGAAACGAAGACGCTACCTGCGGACGCAGCGGTATGGTTGCTGGGCTGGAATAATGAACGATTAAAAGATCACAAACAGTATCTCGCTTCGTCATCACAGGAATTATCGGGCGACACAGTAACCATAGACAAAAAACAATTGCATGCGGATAGACACGCGGTAGTGCTACTGGATGCAGACAATAGTCGCACCCCGCTGGGTTTCATCGGCGCGGATAATCCTGAAGTAATTGTTTCTTTAGCCAGAAAACTGCCTCATTACAGCAGCTACGGTGTGCTCGCTTTCGAATTGCCCGAAATGAATAATGTCATCAAGCAACATCTGCCCGTGTTTAAATCATCGATGACCTGGAAGTTCGCCGAATAAGATATTAAAGCTGGCGATGACTGGCTTCAGAGAACAAATAATGTGGCCGATGATAAATAATCAGGCTGATAATCATCAATTGCCTGCGACCGTTTTTATCCCCCATAGTTTGCTGAATGTCTTTAGCGACAAGGTTTTCATGGTCAGACGCCCGAGTGCCTCGCTACTAGAAACACCGATACCGGGTGGACAATTCTGGGTGTACAGTGTGACATGCGCTGGTGGTACCGGTGTCTCGGCGCCAATCAATCCGAGAGTTTTTAACTGCTCATAGAATTCTTCTACACCGTGCATATCAAGCAGCATGATAATGCTCTTTTCAACGGTCGCGTCTTTTGTCCTTGCCAGCAGGTGTAGCGGACCGGTCTGTCTGAATGTCCAGTCTATCTTTTCGAATGTTTTTGCGAGTGTCTGATTGATCGATTTATCCTGTTTGATCTTATCCAGCAGGATCATTCCGAGTTCAGTGCCGATCAATGTGATATGAAGTTCTGTCTTGGTGGTGAAGTACTCACCGAGAACATCAACTCTGTTTTTTGTCAGGGAGAAATCTTCTGGCGCAAGCTGGATGATGACCGTACCCTTCTCGTTGAAACCTGGCCACTTTAAATGCATCCTCTAAACTTAACCCTCAAGTTGTGAACGACTTAACATGGAATTGTGTTACGGGTTCTTATTTTCGTTCTCATTTCGTAGATCCATCAGCATTTCAATGCCTTTTGTTCGCTGAGTATGAACGACATCGATTTTCTGAGCTAATTCACTTTTTAGCTTTTCATCCTGTTCATTATCCAGTGCTGTCTTCAATTCAAGCTCTTTTTGTTTTAAGCGGGAAAGTAAATCATTAAGCTCGTCTTTCCTTTGCGCCCTGTCTCGAGCATCCATATCAAAGAATTCCTTCAACCTGTGAAGCAGTTTCTTACGATGCATGCTTTATCTCCTCATTCTCCGGCTGATGTAAATCATGTATATCTTTGAGCTCGCTGTGGTCAAGCTGTATTGTTTTCTCAGCAGTGGATAGATCCTTATTCTGCTGGATGAACAGGGTGTGTCCCATTTCGATCAGTTTACGAGAAATGTTATATACATATGCCTTGTCATTCATCAAGGATACAGCCATGTCAGCAGTGATCTGACGCTTACGGATCATTTCATTGATGCTTTTATTCTGTTGTGTGTACAGGCTATCAGTCTCAAGTCTTAATTGATCGATCATCAATGAGGGAATATCTCTGGACTCAGCCTTACGGATCATTTCCAGTGACTGCACGGTTTTAGCAATCTGTATTCTAAGGCTATTGTATTGCTGATTTATGACAGGATTGTTACTGGCGGCATACTTTTCCAGGTTTTTTTGCAGGTGTTTTATATCTTTGATAGCGTCAACCATATCCTGGTTCGCCATCCGTAGCCAGTAAATCTCACCGGACTGTTCGAGTTCCCAGCCAAATGATGCCTGGCTGATGTATGAAATAATATCACCGTAGAGGCTTTTGATTTTTAATTCATAGTAACGGTCGACATCGAAAATCTTTTTAACCGGGAAATTGGTCACCAGTTCTTCCAGGTTACTGTTTTTATTTAACATCGCATCGCGCGGGACATGAATGCCATGAGCGATGAGGTCGATGGTGTTATCCCACATATGCAGGGTTTCATTAAGTACCGCCTCGGTGGCCGTGTCTGCATACATAAGAGTTGATTCATGCAAAAAGCGCGGTTTACTTTTAGCGAGTGTCTTAGTCGGAATAATTTTCTCTAAAAGAGCTACCAGCCGGTCCATCAATGGCAGCATGATGAGCACACCGATAAGATTGAATACAGAATGGAACACGGCGAGTTTGAGGGTGTAATTTTTATCATCGATACCGACATTTATACTGATAAAATCCACCAGCTGCAGTATCTGATTGATAAAAACGATCGCCACCATGCCGGTGAACACATTGAAGATCAGATGCGCGCCTGCTAATCGTTTACCCTGCTCGTTAGAACTCAGGGAACCGATAATAGCCGTAATGGTAGTTCCAACATTGGCACCTATGGCTAAAGCCAATGCGTTTTCGTAACCAATCTGCGCACTGGACAATGCGGTTATGGTCAATACCAGTGTCGCATGACTGGACTGCATGATGACAGTCGCTGCCAGCCCAACCAGGGTATAGATCAGTAAGCCTTTTATTCCAGTTACCGCGAACTGCGATAAATCCAGTGTTGCCTTAAAAGCATCAAAACCTTCCTTCATGTAATGGATGCCGAGAAACAAAAAACCGAGGCCCGCTAGAATATAACCTATACCTGTCAGTATTTTTGATTTCTGCAAAACAAGTAAGGTACCAAAAACCAGCATTGGCATGGCATATGCCGACATATTGACCTTGATGCCAAAGCCGGCTATCAGCCAGGCGCCTGTCGTGGTGCCAAGATTTGCACCGAAGATAATTCCCACGCCCTGATGCAAGCCGATCAATCCGGCACTCAAAAATGAAATGGTGATGACCGAGACCAGTGAACTGGACTGCATGATACTGGTGGAAACAATACCAAAGGTAAGGCTCTTCCAGAGTTTATCGGTTGTTCTTGCCAGGATTTTTTCCAGGGTGCCGCCGGTAAAAACCTTGAACCCGGTCTCCAGCGACAACATACCGAATAAAAATATCGCAACACCCGCTGCAATAACTTTGAAATCCGGGCTTATCCAGAATCCCCAGCACAGGATAATAATGATGGAAGGTAGAAATATTTTATGAAGCATTTTTACGTGACGCCGAACCTCTATTAGAGCTGAAACAGTGAAAGCAGCTGTATTCGCTTACATCCAGACCTGTGCATATATATCACAGGTTGAGCATCAATCTTACAAATAGAATACATAGGCTGTCATCCTGAGCGCTATATTATTTTGTTATCCTGCGCGATCGTAGAAGGAATAGATAGCGGTGCATTAATCTGCCCAGTCCTTGCATTGCACATAATAATTACCATTGATTATCCCACCAGCACGATACTTTGAGCTACGAATCAACCCTGTTGACGAAGACAAATTTATTTTTATCAAGTTTTTTTTCGCCATCCCAGCGATAGGCTACCAGCTTGCCGCCTGCTTTAGCCACACTGTAATCGGTACAGGCGATATTTGGCGCTAACAGTTCTGGCCTTCCCTCCATCCAGAAATGTCCGAGAAAAACCGGTGGCTCATCATGCATGTAATCAATGCAGTAGTCACCGGAGATCTCATCATCAGGGATATGTGCAGATGCATTATCCGGTCCCAAAAAAGCTTCTTTATAGGTCCGGGCGAAGCGATCCCACCAGCGTATCCTCATCATCCGTCTGATATTTCCATCTTTATCATGGAAGTGCTGACCTTCCGGCAGTGCGATCTCCTTGCCTTTGAGGATGGTTTCTATGGCATCGAACTGCCAGCTGTGTTTGTTACATGAAGCATGCAGCAGTCTATCGCTCAGAAGCGTGCTGCCGTTCTGAAAATCCAGGATCTTCTCTATCTCGTCTTTGTCCCAGCAGGCATGGATGATCCTGAGATCACCAAGGTCCAGCCATAATGGTAATGTCCTGAACCAGCCGATAGCTGTTATGTATGCCTCCTCATCATCAGCATAAGCTTCCAGGAACGCCAGATGCTGTTTAGCATTTTTGTCGGTATGCGGCCTGAGATGTGTACCCGTTTTTTCGTCGATGCTAGCATAGGCGATTGCATTGTATTCGTGATTACCCATCACCGATAAAGCACTACCGGCAGTTATCATCTGCTTCACGATCGAAATAACTTCACGCTGCCCAGGGCCACGGTCGATAAAGTCACCGAGGAAGATCACCTTTCTTTCAGCGTGGCGGAATACACCATCTGTGTCCTGCTCATAGCCGAGATCACTCAGCAGACTGACAAGCGTAAGACTGCAACCGTGTATATCGCCGATGATGTCATAATTTTGCATAAGATATTAGTTACCCATTTTTCATTATTGCAAGCAACTAGCCATAGTAGATCTCTCTCAGGAACCTGACAGTCAAATCCTGTCGTAACTGTAACAAGCTGTCTAGAGATTAGGAACGGAGGAAATAATATTTCTTTTATTCTTTCAGCATATACTAAAAGATGATCAAAATTTAATTCTTCTCTGCCCTTTTAATCGATACATGCATCTTGCAGTCACTATTGTTTCATGATGTACTGGAGAACCTGCCAGAACTGATCTAAAGGTAGCACATCAAAAATTAAAATAGACTGATATAGCAACACTGGCTTCATCGATTAATATCTTCCTGATATTTAAAAAAAATGCTCCCAGACACCGATTTAGGAAAGGAGAATGAAGATGGAAATAACAGATAAAACATTAAGCATCGTACTGGCAGGTGGCCGCGGCGCCCGCCTGCAACCACTGACCGAGGAACGTGCCAAACCGGCAGTGCCTTTCGGTGGTAAGTACCGGATCATCGATTTCACCCTGTCTAATTGCCTGCAATCAGGTCTGCGACGTATCCTGGTATTGACCCAGTACAAGTCTCATTCACTGCAGGAACATCTGCGTGATGGCTGGTCTATCTTCAACCCGGAACTCAATGAATACATCACCGCTGTGCCACCCCAGATGCGTACTGGAAAAGACTGGTATGCCGGCACCGCAGACGCTATCTACCAGAACCTCAACCTGCTGGAAGATAGCGGTGCAGAATATGTGCTTATCCTGTCTGGAGATCACATCTACCGCATGGATTACGCCGCCATGCTCAAATTCCACGCCCGGCATAACGCTGCAGCTACAGTAGCCTGCATGGAGGTAAGTCTGGATGAGGCACGCGGTTTCGGCGTGCTGTCGATAGAGCAAAATGGACTTGTTCAGGGTTTCGAAGAAAAGCCGAGCAACCCTCAGGGCCTGCCGGAAAATCCGCAGTGCGCGCTAGCTTCTATGGGCATCTATGTATTCAACCTGAAACTGCTGCAGAAGGAACTGGTTCTCGATCACAAAAATCCGGACTCAAGCCATGATTTCGGCCAGGATATCCTGCCACGCCTGATAGGTAAACAGCCCGTGTTTGCCTATCCCTTTAGCAGCCAGGGAGGTCGCGTTGCTCAGGATCACTACTGGAAAGATGTCGGCACCCTCGATGCCTACTACGAGGCTAATATAGCCATGCTGGAACCGGTGCCACCGCTAAACCTGTACCAGCGTGACTGGCCTATCCGCACCTACCTGCCGCAAAGCCCGCCGGCCCGCACTGTCCCTGGATCGGACGGACAACTCGGCGTTATCTACAACTCCTCGATCTCCGGTGGTACGGTGATCAACGGCGGCACAGTCAAACATTCCATCCTGTCAGCCTGGGTCAGGCTGGAACAAGCCTCTTTAGTCGAAGACAGTATCCTGTTCAACAATGTTTATGTCGGGGCGGGTGCGAAACTGAAACGCTGCATAGTCGACAAACATGTAAGTATTCCTGATGGAGAAGCCATTGGCTATGATCTGGAGCGTGACAGGAAACGCTTCACTGTCACCGAGAAAGGCGTGATAGTCATAAGCAGACGGGTTGATTTCAGCATAGGCTGAAAGCACAGATAGTGAATTTTCTATTAAGTTATGCTGACACATAAATACCTGTCTCACTATCCGCCATCAGTTATCGCCCAGGCTGAATCAATGATAAAAAACGATCAACTGGCGAGTTACCTGATTGAACGATACCCAAAGCCTCATGATGTAGCCAACGATAGCGATCTGCGTGACTATGTGTTGTCACTAAAAAGCCAGCACATGAAAAAATCACAGCCGCTAAGTAAAATCATCTACGACCATAAACTGCATGTTGTACATAATGCCCTGGGGCTGCATAGTTATGTCGCACGGGTTCAAGGTGACAAACTCAAAGCTAAAAATGAACTGCGTGTGAGTGCGGTATTCAAAAAAGCACCCGAAGCTTTTTTAAATATGATCGTGGTACATGAATTAGCGCACTTAAAAGAAAAAGAACACAACAAAGCATTTTACCGCTTATGTCTGAACATGCTGAGCAATTACCATCAGCTCGAGCTTGATATGCGTCTCTACCTTATCCAGCTAGAGCTGGGTGATGCGTTATACGATTAAAGGCATCGCTCGCCCGTCTGCTTAAATAATATCAATCCACACTGATGCTTGATACTTTCACAGATATATTTGCCTGATATTTAATCTAACTCAACTTTTACTGATTACATAGACGTAAAATTTGTATTCAAGCTATCAACAGTCCTGTTATTACAAAAAGGAGAACCGCCATGGCTATCGCAGAAACTGTAAAAAACTATCTCTCTCAGAAATCAGTCGACTGCGAGCCTGTCGCCATACCGCCTATCGAGCTGGCCTCTCAGATCGATATTTTTCTTGATGAAGCACTAACCACGCTTGCCAGTGTCTATTTAGAAGCCGGTGATCACGAGCTGGTTTTAGGACTTGCTGAGTGGTGTTCGGCACGGCCACTACAGCCATGAAAAGCGCTCTGAAGGCATTAGTTCTAAGGTTAATGACTACTGAGAGCAGCCATCAGCTGTTAGCGGGCAATAGACGTGGCGAAGCTATATATCAGATTGAAATGACAACAATATTCTTAACTAACAGATAAACGAGGAGTAAAAAATGCCAAATGAACTCGATCCGCTAATAGACCAATGGTATGCCCATCTCGATAAAGGGCAGCGTTTCTTCGTAATAGCCATTGACGAAGAAGAAAACGCCGTTGAAATACAGCATTTTGATGGTGATATCGAAGAACTCAGCCTTGATGAATGGCATGATCTCCATATTCAGTTGAGTGAAGAGCCAGAAAACTGGGCGGGTGCACTCGATATCGCAGAGCAAGATGATATGGGTACCGGAATAACTGATACCAATCCTGATGACTGGTCTGAGCCTGGCGAAGATTACAGAACTCCAGACAGATAAACTTGGCAGACGCTGTGGCTTTTAGCATTATATACACGGTGCTTAAGCATTATGCCGCGCAGATTCTGGAACAATAACCTGCTATTAACGGCTACAGAAGTTGCTCGGGAACATGACGGTTTTCTTTGAGACACACCGGGATGTGCGGACGAAGCAATTTCGCTGTAGAGGGATAATCGCTGATTAAAGGGGCAAGGAAGCAGTCTGCCAGCTAGCTGTTACTGCAATAAATGTATATGTAAGCGTAACTCATCCCACATCGTAGTGTAACTCTTTGCCGCCTTGCTCCGGGCAGCAAATACAGTCAGAGGCGCGCGATGAACCCCCATGCGTTCAACTTCACTGGCATACGGTATATAGCTATTTAGCAGTGATGACATAAATGAGGGTGGATGCTGCACGATTAAACGGTGCATCTTTTTACGACTATCAACCATAACGAAAAATGGCATTACTTTGGTCTTGTCTATACCCTGCTGTGCAAAGAACTCCATGATCTGTTGATAGGTACGCAAAGAAAGCGTGGTGGGTATCGTTGGCACCAGCAGTATGTCTGCCGCAGCAAAAACACTTTCTGATACTGCCGAAATACTCGGTGGACAATCCAGAAAGATATAATCATATTCTTCAGCAAACGGTTTGAGCAACTTACTAAAACGGTTTACTGGATCTTCTGTCTGCTCCAGAAAGGTGTCCATATTGCGATAGGTGAAATCTGCTGGTAATAGATCCAGGTTTTCATAATCTGTACCTTTAACATAGTCATCGATATCGACCTTGCCATCGATCAGATTTTTGCCACCACCTTTTATTTCAGCCTTTATCCTAAAGTAATAACTGGCAGCACCCTGAGGATCGAGATCCCATAGAAGAGTATTAGCACCATCGAGTGAAGCCAGGAAAGACAGGTTTACTGCCGATGCAGTCTTTCCGACACCACCTTTAATGTTATATATCGCGATAGTTTTCACAGCTTATTTTTTCCTCTTATAATAATCTACAAACATCTCCTTGAATTTATTCTGGTTTGCAGATGAAGAGTAAGCCATAAAACTGTCTCTAAACTTTTTGCCTGCTGCCTGTTGCTGCTGTTCAAGAATTGTAATTATCTGCTCAGATGCTTTTATTGCATCCCCATCAGGGCAGTGCTCAATAAACGCTTTCACCATACCAATTTGTATATACCGGTCATTGAATTCCCCCAGGCTGTCCTGCACATCTATCAATAGTTGAATAAGTACACGCAGATTTCCTGCCGGGTAAAGGCTGTTAAAAAACTCGATCAGGTAGCGCAGTTTCTTGAAGGTTTTGCGCAGTTCATGCAGCGCTTCGGTATCGCTATTCTCAGTGATAGCATTGCCTTGCGCTAAAGTTTGCTGATTGATACCCCAGAGAAGTTTATCAGCCAGTTTGTAAACCTCTTTACCGGAGCTGTCAGACGAGCTGCCTGGCGTTTCAGAGTGTTCAAGATAATCATGCCATTGTTCGATAAATTCTCGATACTGAGAAGACTTCAATTCTTCAACAAATTTCTTTTGCGCTTCTTTTCTTGTCGATAAAAGATATTCATGCATGGGTTTCAGCTGTTGCCAGCCTGATTTTTTGAAGTCTGGTTGATAATTTTCCAGTTGCAATAGAAACACATCAAGATCTCTAACCGGATTCGTTAAATTTCCCAGCTTTGAAAAGAAATGCTTGTATTCAGTGTTTACTGCTTGCGGATGTGCATTGTTCATCTGTTTCAGTGCGACCCGTATTTTTTTTATAGCAACACGATAATCATGCATGAACTGTGTATCTCTTCCTTTGATACTGCCGGAGGTATTCTGCTGCATAATCTCAAGTAATCGGAGCAGGATTATCTTAAATGCCTGTTCATCCGACATATCAGGAACCAGGCGAAGGTTCAACCGGGTTGTATATTCACCAGTATTTACACCACTAGCAATCAGCGCCAGCTTCATCACATTATCCATAGCGGGTTGCCAGTGCATGGCCAGGAAGAATTCTTCAACCAGGCGAAAGTCATCCGAGTATCCTTTTACTGCCTTGATTGTCAATCGTCTGGTCAATACCTTGGCGGCGCGTAATCTTGAAGTGCTATACCAGTACACATCAAGATTTAAACGTACCACTATTTTTTTATCTTTATCCAGCACGGCAAGTGACTGGCGCTTAATCCTCATCTTGATCTGGGGTAAGAGTTCACGAACAGCGATGACCGACTGCAGTTGCTGGCGAAACTCGTAAACCGGAAGATCAGCTGCAAAACGCGGCATTTTCTTCAGTCCCAGCTGTATTTTTAATTTGCCATCCTTATCTGCACGCCAGTAGATCCTGTGTGACTGGCCATCGTCATGCACTTCAAGTGCACAACCACTCTTATACAGACGCCAGTCGAACGTATCATAAAACACCCTTTTATAGACAGCTTCAGCCTGCACTTGAACAGGGAAAGTCTCTTGTAATAACGATACCAGCGCAGGAATACTTTGATCGTCAGGAATTACAAAACTGTGCTGGTTATCTGGCATTAACAATGAGTGATAGATATTTAATATGCCAGCATGATATTAGTAATATAAAAAATACGCAATAAATAACATGTTTCACGCAATCTCTATAGCGGCAACAGACACGAATCGTCATCCATAGCAAATCGTAATCTATCGCCGCTAAATAAAGAGCTCTAAGCCCGGCCTCTAAATCGAAGCAGGCTCTCTGTTGATCTCATGCACGATAGAAGACCTGAGTGTGCTCTTTGTTATTGAATGATTTTGCCAAGACGAAGTTTCTCGGTCTCTCGGTTTCTTCGAATGCGCAGGTTCAACATCTCAACACCAACCGAATACGCCATAGCGAAGTAGATGTAACCTTTTGGTATATGCATATCGAAGCCTTCGCCGATCAGGCTGACGCCAATTAATATAAGAAAAGACAATGCCAGCATTTTGATCGTAGGATTCCTGTCGACAAATTCACCGATGGGTTTGGCCGCAAACATCATTACGCCAACTGATGACACAACTGCAATTACCATGATCGACAGATGCTGAACCAGGCCGACTGCGGTGATGACAGAATCGAGAGAGAAAACAATATCCAGTATCGCGATTTGAATAAGGACAGCAAAGAATGAACTTGTTCTTGAGGCAGCATGTTCAGTGTGTTCAATCTCTAAACTGCTGTGTATTTCCAGTGTCGATTTCCCAAGGAGAAACATGCCGCCTACTATCAAAATAGTATCGCGACCTGAAAAGTCATTCCCGGCCAATGAAAACCAGGGCTCTGTCAAACCCATCACCCAGACAATGCAAAATAGTAGCAATAACCTTGACAGCATTGCCAGGATTAATCCTGTCTGCCTTGCTTTATTCCTGTTCTGCTCAGGCAGCCTGCTAACCAGGATCGAAATAAAAATAATATTATCGATGCCTAATACAATCTCTAGAGCAATCAGAGTTACTAGTGCTATCCATGCTTCAGGACTTACTAGCCATTCGAGCATACATTTCCCCCTTAATTAGTTGAGCTGAAAGTTACCATTCCGACCCCGTCGGACTGTATAGTATAAATTAGTCAGATAAAATGTTGGTTATAGTGAAAAGCGCTACCCCCATTGTCCTTTTACTTTATTATGATAGACAGTAACTGTTGTGTGACTGATAACCAGTTTCACAGACGGCCAGTTTAACGACTGAGGCAACACCGGAAAAAAGGTGAACCAACGACTTAGTAAAAAATGTTCCGCTCTATTATGGCTGCTGTTATCTGTGCCGCTGCTTACTGTTGCCGGAGCGAAGCATAACACGGCCGAACAGGTATCAGATCAAGCCAGTCAGACAGCCCTTGCACTGCCTGAGCTTATCTATGATTCAAGTGAACATTTTTCCGACATCGATTCTGTAAATCTTGATGGCCTGCTTGAGCGCATTGGTGATTCTCGGCTGGTATTACTGGGAGAAGCCTCACATGGAACTGCGGAGTTTTATGACATGCGCGCCCGCATTACCAGGGAGCTGATCGAAAAAAAGGGCTTTAACATAATCGCGGTCGAAGCTGACTGGCCTGATGCTGAAACTATCGACCATTTTGTCCGTGCAACCGGCCATCACCCCGCCAGCAAAAATAAACCGTTTTCAGGTTTTCCGTCATGGATGTGGGCGAATCACTCAGTATTGGCGTTTGTGCACTGGTTAAGAGACTATAACCAGTATTTTAATTCAGCTGAAGATGCAGTGGCCTTTTATGGGCTGGATTTCTACAATATATTCGGATCGATTGAGGCTGTGCTCGATTATCTACAGGATGTTGACCCAGGGACGGCAGAAGCTGCGCGCTGGTCTTATGGCTGCCTGATGCCATGGGCTGATGACCCGTCATCATATGGGCGCATTATGCGCTCCGGTAGATATCGCGGATGTGGTTACGAGGTGCAACTAGTATTGCAAGACCTGCGCAAGAAACGAGAGCTTTACAGGCATGCTTTCAGGCAGGCCGATAGCGAGGAAGGCAGACAGCGCTATTTTAGTGCCGAACAAAATGCTCGACAGATAACGAAAGCCGAACGATTTTATCGCACCATGTACCGCGCCAATAACAATTCCTGGAATCAACGCGATCAAAGCATGTTCGACACCTTGCTGGAGATTCTGAATTACCGGGGCCAAACATCTAAAGTTGTTGTCTGGGCACATAATTCGCATATCGGTGATGCCCGCGCAACAGATATGGCGATCCGTGGTGAATTTAATCTTGGCCAACTGGTTCGAGAGACTTTCGCTGATAGCGCCTACCTTATTGGATTCGGCACCGACCATGGTACGGTGGCAGCTGCCTCCGAATGGGGAGGCCCAATGAAAATCATGCAGGTACCAGCTTCCCGTAAAGACAGTTATGAAAGTTTGTTTCACGAAGTCAAAACGAAAAATTTCCTGTTGCCCCTGCGTAAATCTAAAATGCACAGTCCAGTCCAGGATATAACACGCGATAAACTGCTGCCAGAAAGACTGCAGCGTGCAATCGGCACGGCATACGACCCCGAAGACGAATTAAAAAAACATTATTCTCACGCCTCATTGCCACGTCAGTTTGATGAATACATCTGGTTTGATAAAACACGGGCAGTGAAGCCATTGAGCAGTGAGCCAGTAAAAGGTGTTGCTGATACCTTCCCGTCTGGACTGTAATAAAGAGTTATAAACTAAACGGCAAGCACTGATAAGATTAAATCAGCAACAGGCATAGATAATAAGTTACTCAGTTTTTGTGGCCCTCTGCCTGAGGTAGATCCAGGTCAGCAGCATCGCGATAAGTGCGCCGCAAAAAGCGAGGAACGCGTCTTTCTGTGCATCCCATTCATCCCCCTGCGTTCCCAGGTAGGCGCTGCCAAGTTCAGGGCTAACCAGCATCGCGACAACCGCTTCCATCACCTCATAAAAGGCACTGAAAGCCATAATCACCGTCACCGCAAGAAAGTAGCCCCACTCCCGCTTAACCTGTACCAGTCGCAGCAGGATTTCACGGAACGGGTATGCGATGAGCAGGCCGAAACTAAAATGGACTATGCGGTCGTAATGATTACGCTCGAAATCAAATATCGGCTGCAGCCAGAATCCGAGAGGGGTTTCGGAATAAGTGTAATGCGCGCCGACCAGATGGAGGCTGAGAAACAGGCTGATCAGCGCATAGGAAAAATTAGAAAACTTAAACCGGGGATAAGTGTAAACCAGCAAAGCGCCGTAGATGAAGACCAGCAGGTTTTCGATCAGCCAGTCCCGTGGATAGAGCGGATTGATGGCAGTGATGACCCACAACGTTACCAGCCACACCACAAGGCCCTGCAATATCCGGTTAGTTCGAAACGGTTTTTTGGTCACCCTGGCAACCTCTGATGCGTTGCGAATAAAACGCCCGTTGAAATAGCTGAAGCTGAATGCCCAGTAACAGATAACATTTTATAAACCATACTGTTAGCCTGACGAGAGACGCTGCCTGTTCCTCATTATTTTTTCGCTATCGCTAGTCAGGCCGGGGCTGATTTGAATTCCATTCTTCGATCTCAACTGCATCACCCTTTTCTTTCAGAGTGAAGTCAATGCCCGCGCAGAGTTTAGGGTACTTTTCATGTATACGTTTGCAGTATGCATTCGCTTTATCGTTGTGCAGGATGAAGTAAAACTGCTTAGCCATCCTGGATATTTTTTTATCTGCATCTGCCTTCTGTTTCGTCAGCATGATAACAATGATAATCAGGATGATTGCGATGACAACTGCAGAAACCGTTAGATTGTCCATAGGCGGGAACCTTCTCGTGGATAAGTTAATTCTCGAGAAGATAGTATTGCAATATATCGAGCCTTACAAGGTATATGTTGAGAATGCTGCTGCAGAAGAAGATAAAATCCTGCTTACGCACTCTTAGATAAATCGTGGTCTGTCCTCGATAATTCTCTGCTATGTTGGACTACAGCAAGCTTGATAACTATGCTATGTTGAGCATTATCGATAATGTGAAAGCTGAAAAAAGAGGAGATTCAAATGAAACCGGTGATCAAAACTAAAATCGTCTTATTACTAACGGCCCTGTCTTTTACTCTATTTACAGCAGGCTGCTCAAACGCCCCCGAAGTACAAGATGATCCCTGGAATAAAGCCGATGATCAGAGAGCAAGAGCAAAGCAGACTCAGGATGAACTGTCTACAGAAACACCCAAAGGCAAATAATTCCATCAATCGGGGGCTGTCCCTGTTTACTATTTATACTGCTCAAGTTTTCGATAATAAAACATCAATGGCAAGTCGACATGCTGCGACAGTAATTCTGCCTCGGTATTTAACGCAGCCCGATGTAAGCCGACAGGCTTTCTACAACAGTACATAATACAGTTACGGTTACCTGCATCGTA
>Ga0316188_10000305_pt1 | contig 20012 bp, 14 predicted proteins | sample Phiworburrow1_MG_FD_204933 | JGI IMG/M metagenome (GOLD analysis project Ga0316188, IMG submission 204933) | Coastal sediment microbial communities from Maine, United States - Phippsburg worm burrow 1 | ecosystem: Environmental > Aquatic > Marine > Coastal > Sediment | place: USA: Maine... | reverse complement strand
AGATCGCTATTAAAGACGCAAAATTAAGAACCTTTATTACCCAGGATGATGCACGTGATGATATGGTAGCCCATGTCTACGATATCACCTACGGGACCATTCGAAAAAAAGTAGATAAACTCGTTATTCTCGATGACTCGATCGTTCGGGGAACCACTTTAAAAAAGAGTATTCTTAGAATTCTTGATCGCCTTGAACCTAAGGAGATTATCGTCGTTTCATCCGCTCCCCAAATTAGATATCCGGATTGTTATGGAATCGATATGGCAAAAATGGGCGATTTTATTGCTTTTCAAGCAGCAGTGGAGCTGCTAAAGGAGACAAATAAAACCTATATTCTAGATCAGGTTTATAAAAAATCGAAAGAACAAGAAGTAGGAAATAGAAATAGTATTAAAAACTATGTCACCGAAATATTCGCTCCTTTTAGCCCAGAGCAAATTTCAAAAAAAATTGCTGAACTCTTGACTCCTGTTGATATGAAAACAGAAGTTCAAATTATTTTTCAAAGTATTGAAGGATTGCATGATGCCTGTCCTAATGATCTTGGAGACTGGTATTTTACAGGAGATTATCCTACTCCCGGAGGGAATAAAGTAGTTAATAAAGCTTTTATCAATTACATTGAAGGTAAAAACGAACGTGCATATTAATATTAAGAGTAAATTTGTTAGTTAAAATCAATAATATATGTTGTTAGCACTTTTTTTAGGATTCGTTGGACCATGGCAAATCGTTTTAATCATTGCCATCGTTCTTTTACTTTTTGGTGGTAAAAAAATTCCTGAGTTAATGAAAGGTCTCGGTCAAGGAATGAAGGATTTCAAACAAGCTGTAAAAGAAGATGAACCTGCTTCAGAAGATAAAACTGAAGATAAAACCAAAAATAAATCCTAAGCAGTATTAGATTAAAGGAATTTTCAATGACTTTTTGATATTCAAAGAGATCTTGAAATTAGGTTTTTACCTTATCATTGATGGTAAGAAAAAACTATTCTCCTATTTTAGAAAATGCTGATCTAATATTTTTTTGGAAGTATTTATTGATGAAGCAAGCGCTAAAGGAAAAGAAATTCAAAATAAAACATCAACTAGCTTAGTCTTAATGAATCGAAAAAACACGATTGTTTGCTTATTAATACTGAATTCCCTCGCTTTTGGCTTAAAAGCTCAGAACGATAGTTTATCGAATGAGACTTTCATTAATGATAGTAGCACTGATGATATAAACGAAGCCTATTCTGACGGTTTCGATCTGATAGCAAAATATGATAGTATAACAAGCCTCGATTTTTTGTTTAATGGAGATGTTTTGGCCCTTTCTGTTGAACCCTCAGATCCCACTTTTTCTATTCCTGATTCTATTATTAAACTTCAACTTGAGATCTTAAATGAAAAAACTCCGATTGAGTTGTTATATACCGATGACGTTGGAAAATTTATCGATTTATACGCAAGGAGAAAAAGTGGATTAACTGAAAGAGTAATGGGATTGGCTGATATTTATTTTCCAATGATAGAAGAAATGCTCGATCGTTATGAGATGCCATTGGAATTAAAATACTTAGCTGTAGTTGAATCTGCTTTGAACCCAAATGCTCGTTCCAGAGTAGGAGCTACCGGATTATGGCAATTTATGTATGCCACAGGAAAAGGGTATGGCTTGTATGTAGATTCTTATATTGATGAAAGAAGAGATCCCTATTTGGCTACAGAAGCTGCATGTCGTTATCTATCTTTTTTACATGCTATCTATGGAGATTGGAACCTGGCCCTTGCTGCCTATAATTCCGGACCGGGAAATGTGAATAAAGCCATCCGAAGATCAGGTGGCAAAAAAACCTATTGGGAAATTAGAAATTATCTTCCAAGAGAAACACGTAGTTATGTACCCGCTTTTATTGCTGTTAATTATGTGATGGCTTATTACGAAGATTATCACTTAAGAAAAAAACCGGTGGTTATGGACTATACCTATACCGATACCATCCACGTTGATCAAAGGGTTGTCTTTGAATATTTAAGTGCCTATACCGGAGTAGATATCCCGATGCTGAAATTTTTAAACCCAATGTATCAACGGAATGTAGTTCCTCTGAATAAAGAAAAAGAGTATGCTATCGTTTTACCTAAAGAGCGGGTTGCAGTTTTTATTATTAATGCGGATAGTGTTTATGCTAAAAGCGAAATTGAAAATCCGGAATTTGAAATGCCCGAAAAAAATCAAAATGTGGTTTACTATTATGTAAAAAGCGGTGATGTTTTAGGGAAAATCGCTCAGCGTTATGGCGTGAGAGTAAGTGATATTCAGGAATGGAATAATATTAGAGGAACCAGAATTGATATAGGTCAGAAATTAATGATCTATACCAATCGGCCATAACTTAGAATAATCAAAAAAAATGTTAAGATGAATTCTCAAAGCGGAATTTGTCGATATTTGCCAAACTATGGCTAAACGATTGTCGAAAAATAAGGATCAGAAGGAAAAGTCAAGATTTATCCATCGACTCAGAAATAAGTATCGATTGCTTGTTATCAATGAAACAACTTTTGATGAACGCTTATCTTTCCGCTTATCTCCATTAAACGTTATCTCCACCTTAGGTTTAATTTTATTTCTGATCAGTAGTCTTACCGTTTTGATAATAATCTATACCCCACTTAAAGAATGGATTCCGGGTTATCCTAATGATGAAATAAGAAAGCAGTCTTATCACGCTTCTACAATGGCCGATTCTTTAAGTGTTGTTGTAAATCAATACCGCAGGTATAATCAGAACCTAATCCTTATTCTCTCCGGTGAAGTGCCGGTGGATTCGTTTCTTCTTGATAGTGGAAGAGAGTATTCTTATGAGAATATCAGCTTCTCACGCTCTTCCGAAGATTCTGTACTAAGAGAGCGATTTGACAGTGAGGAACAATATAATATTGTATTGAATCCACGTATTAATACAAAACGGATAAAAGAGACTTTGCTGTTTTTTCCACCAATACGTGGACAGATTTCAGGTAAATTCGATCCTGATGTAGGCCATTTAGGAATTGATCTTACTGCCGATAAGAACGAACCCATCCTTGCTACTCTTGATGGAACGGTTATTCTGGCTACATGGTCCGCAGAAGAAGGTTACATAATTCAAGTAATGCATAAGGATAATCTGATTTCTGTTTATAAACATAATTCTGTCCTTCTTCACGAAGTAGGAGATGAAGTTACCGCAGGTGAGGTTATTGCAATTATTGGAAATACAGGAGAATTAAGTACCGGTCCGCATTTACATTTCGAATTGTGGTACGAAGGGAAAGCATTAAACCCTGTGGAATTTATCACCTTTTAATTTTATTAAATGGGTCTTAAATCAAAATTGAGTATTCTCTTTGCAAAAAGGATCGTTTCACAACAAAAAAAGTGGATAGATCATCCCTTGGAAACAGTAAAATCGGATTTTGAGAAACTGATTGCTAAAGGTAAAAATACGGCCTTTGGAAAAGACCATCATTTTGATTCAATATCGAACTATGATGATTTTAAAGAGCGTGTTCCTATCCGTGATTATGAAGGATTAAAACCCTATATCGAACGCATTATTAATGGAGAAAAGGATGTGCTATGGCCGGGAAGCCCAATCTATATGTGCAAAACTTCAGGTACAACGAGCGGAACTAAATACATTCCACTTACAAAGGACTCGATGCCTAATCATATTAATTCAGCGCGAAATGCACTTCTTCATTATATTGTCGATTCAGGAAATAGCTCCTTTGTTGATGGTAAAATGATCTTCTTACAAGGAAGTCCTCTGCTGAATAAAAAAGGAATTATTCCCACCGGACGCCTCTCAGGTATTGTTGCCAATTATGTCCCTAAATACCTGCAGAAAAATAGAATGCCCTCTTTTGAGACTAATTGTATTGAAGATTGGGAAGTAAAAGTTGATCGGATAGTAGAGGAAACAAGAAACGAAGACATGCGCCTCATTTCCGGAATTCCAAGCTGGGTGCAAATGTATTTTGATAAATTATTAAAAAGATCAGAAAAATCTACTGTAAATGAACTCTTTCCAAATTTCTCTCTTTTTGTTTATGGAGGAGTCAATTTCGAACCTTATCGTGAGCATTTCGAAGAATTGATTGGAAAAAAAATAGATAGTATTGAGCTTTATCCTGCCTCGGAAGGATTTATTGCTTATCAGGATAAACAAAAGGAAAAAGGACTATTACTCGTTTTGAATTCAGGTATTTTTTATGAGTTCATTGTTGCAGATAGTTTTTATGACGCAGATCCTGTTAGGATTTCTCTCGAGGATGTGCAATTGAATGTGAATTATGTTCTCATTATCAATAATAACGCTGGTTTATGGGGATATAATATTGGTGATACTGTAATGTTCGTTTCCTTAGCCCCGTATCGAATTATTGTAAGCGGAAGAATTAAACACTTTATCTCATCCTTTGGAGAACATGTTATTGGAAAGGAAGTAGAATACGCTATGACCAATGCCATTGAACAATTCGGAGGTAAAATAACAGAATTTACAGTAGCACCCGAAGTGAGACCAAAATCCGGTTTACCCTATCATGAGTGGTTTATTGAATTCGCAAAGGAACCAAATGATATTTCAGCATTTAAACATGCGCTGGATTTAGAATTACAAAAGCAAAACACTTATTATTATGATCTTATTCAAGGAAATGTCCTTCAAGAACTTGTGATAAGCAAAATAAAAAAGGATGGCTTTAATTCTTATATGAAGTCGATTGGAAAATTAGGAGGACAAAATAAAATACCAAGACTTTCGAATGATCGAAAAATTGCAGATGAACTATTAAAATGGAAGGACTAAAAAAACGGATTGCTATATTAGGTTCAACAGGATCGATCGGAACTCAGGCATTAGATGTAGTTGCAGCTCATCCCGATGAATTTGAAGTGACGGTGCTCGTTGCCGGAAATAATGTTGAATTACTGAAAAAGCAGGCCCTTAAATTTAAACCGGATACCATCGTTATCGGAAATGAGGCGCATTATAAGGAACTCAATGATTTTATGTTTGCTCATGACATAAAAGTGTATGCAGGTGATGCTGCCATTGAGCAGGTGATGAGCCATGGGGATGTCGATATCGTTTTAACAGCAACTGTGGGGTTTTCAGGCCTAAAGCCAACCCTTGCTGCCATAGAAGCAGGAAAGACGATCGCATTGGCAAATAAAGAAACATTGGTTGTTGCCGGTGATCTGGTTACAAGAAAAGCAAGAGAAAAAGGAGTAAATATTCTTCCGGTCGATTCGGAGCATTCAGCTATTTTTCAATCGTGGTCGGGCGAATTCAGTAATCCTTTAGAAAAAATATACCTCACCGCATCAGGAGGTCCTTTTAGAGGAAAAAGCAGAAAAGAACTTGAAAAAGTAACCAGAGAACAAGCTTTAAAACATCCTAACTGGGACATGGGAGCTAAAATAACCATCGATTCTGCCTCTATGATGAATAAGGGCCTGGAAGTGATCGAAGCTTACTGGTTATTCGGATTAAAGAAAGAACAGATCGATGTTATTGTTCATCCGCAATCCATCATTCATTCAATTGTACAGTTTAGAGATGGATCAATGAAGGCACAGATGGGCCTTCCGGATATGAAATTACCTATTCAATATGCGATGGCTTATCCTAAAAGATTAAGCAATGATTTCAAGCGTTTTAATTTTATGGATTATCCAAACCTTAGTTTTGAAAAACCGGATCTGGATACTTTTAGAAACCTTCAGTTAGCCTATGATGCCATGGATAAAGGAGGAAATATGCCATGTATTTTAAATGCAGCAAATGAAGTTGTTGTCGCCGCTTTTCTAAATGATAAAGTGGGTTTCTTAGAAATGTCGGATGTGATCGAAAAGGTAATGGCTAAAGCAAGTTTTGTATTAAAACCAAACCTTTCAGATTATCTGGAAAGTGATGCTGAGGTAAGAAGGATCACTCAGGAAATGATCTCTTAACTAAAAATCAGCATAGCGATTCCAAATAGTGCTTGAAATACCTGCAAAAACCTGAGTAGAGATAGAGGTGCTTCCTAAAAAGCGCTCTCCACGTAATTGAAGTCCACCAACAAGTTTAATCCTGTTTTCCTTCGATAATAGATAACTGTATTGAACCCGATAGATCCCGACGACTTTTTGATCTCCTTGTGTTATATAATTTCCATAGGTATTTGTCGGGTTGGTATAGGATTTAAAAATATCCCCTCCTAAGTTTTCACCTTCAGGATCAATGCCCTTTATATAAGCAAGGATTAAATTTTCTAAACGCCCGTATTTACCTATATCAATATTTATTTGCAGAAGACCTTCATAAAAGTTCGAACCTAAGGGGTGCCCGATCGCTTCTCCTAATTGGGCATAATTCTGTTTTGAGCTTCCATGTGAAAAAGTGAAAGGGCGGGCTAAATTAAATTCGGCCCGAACAAAAAGACCTTTCGAATTAAAAGGTTCAAAAGCTTTTAAGCCTATTTGAATTGCAAATTTATTTGCCCACCAACCATTGCCTGATGAAATTTCTCGAAGTAAGAATTCATCGAGCATAAACTGGCTATAGAGAATCCATCTTTTTTTAATTTTTAAGCTAAAGTCAAAACCTAATAAAGAGTTATCAGATGAGCCAATTGAGTATTCAACAGGTCTATAAAATTGAATAGGATTGATATAAAAAGGGTCAAATCCTCTGTAATAATTACTATCTGAAGCTTGCCATACCACGGATTCAAAAAACCCTATGCGTAAGGATTTTATCACATTCCAGCTAAGATAATGTCGTGCAGAAAATTTCTTTGCTTTTTGCCAGTCCGGATCGGATCCCGGTTCTAAATGACTCATCGAAGAATAAGTAGCCGAGAAATTAAGATGCCAAATGTTAACGTTTAGTTGACCAAATGGATTATTACTTGCCACATCGGATACAAAGAAAGAATGATATCCTTCTCCAATAAAGTGTTTTCCTATTCCGGCTTCTAAACGTAAAAAATCAGTAGGTTGATAAGAAAGTAATAGATCAAAACGAGTGAAGTTATAGCCTAATGATCCCGGATAAGCTCTTCCCATGCCCGGAATTACACCTTTTAATTCAATGTAATCTGAAATATAGCCGGGGTATTTTCCATCTTCGAAATAAGCACTGGCCGAATAATAAAATTTTGTCCCAAAATTTCCTTTCATCGCCAAACCAATACCTAATTGCCCGATTGCAAAGGAAGAATCACTCATCGAAAAGCCACCGATTGAATGTATCAGTGGTGAAAATTCAATTGACGAATTCTTGGCTTCCTTTTTAAAAAAGATAGGCCATTTTTCGGGTCCATAAACTTCATTTTTAATAGAATCGGGAAGGTGATAGCTTTTTAGTGCCGAATGAAATTTTAAATTCGGATTTTTTGTAAAGTATAATTCTGCTTTTTGAGACAACTCATTTTCAAGCCAAATACTTTCTTGTCCTGCCAGTGTAAACGAATACAAAAGAGTAATAAGAAGTACAAGTTTGGCTAATTTATGCATGTTTTCTTTTAATTTTCATTAATAGAAAAATGAGTAAAAAGTCGGTGGCAAGGAGAATGGCCAATGATAAGTTAGGCTCAAGACCTGAAGTCAATACTAGGGTTGTAACAATTAAAACACTATAAACCGATACTAATAAAACAATTTGAGTATGAGTAAAACCATTCAATAGCATCTTATGGTGAATATGATTTTTATCTGCAGCAAAAGGCGACTTTCCTTGAAATGCTCTAATCGTAAAAATACGTAAGGTATCTGTAAGAGGGTAAGCCAGTAATGCCATTGCAACAAGTGGAGTTCTTATCTGATCTAAAGGGAAAGGCATTTCGCTATTGTCTTTATTTATCAACCAGATTGCAAGTAACGAAAGGATAACTCCAATGGTCATGGATCCTGAATCACCCATAAATATTTTTGCCGGAGAAAAATTAAAAAATAAAAAACCAAGTAATGATCCTGCTAGTATAGCAGACAAAAGCATTAAGGTCTGATTTCCCAGTAAATAAAACCAAATGGCAAAAAACAGGGAAATAACGAGGCCTTGAGAAGCCGCTAAGCCATCTACTCCATCGATTAGGTTAAAGGCATTTACAATAACAATATAAACGAAAAAGGAGAGGAGAACGCTAGCCCAGTAAGGAATCTCATACAGGCCTAAAAGTCCGTCGAAATTTCCAATTCTAAAGTCGCCCATGATCACTAAAATAAACCCGACAAAGATTAAGGCAAGAAGTTTCTTCATTGGTGATACCCCGATAATATCGTCTTTAACACCAATAAAGAACAAAATAATAAGTGAAGAAGTAAGGTATTTTAAATCGATCGATCGCTCTAATAAATCTTCAAAAGCCAAATTTGTTCCCATTGGAAGCCATAAAGAAAATGCAAAAAGAATGGCTGCGAAAATAATGATACCTCCAATGGTAGGAACCCTTCTTGAATGGAGTTTACGTGCCTCACCAGGTATATCAACTAATTGTTTCAACTTGGCAACTTTAATTAATGAAGGGGTCGTAACAATAACGACAATAAATGCGGTAAAAAATCCAATGATTATCTCTTTCACGGTTGTTGGTTTTAAAAGTCTAAATATTGGTTAAATAGTGAGGTTCTGAAAGCAAGGTAAAGGTAATCTGTTTTCCCAAAAATATTATCTGATCCGCTTCTTTTCAATTGGTATCCACAAGCAACTTCCATATTGGTTTTAGGATTAAAACGATAGGAGAGTTCAGTATTCAAAACAATCGAATTCGCATAATAACCCTCATTTACGGGTAGGCTTACATCTTCATCAATAAATCCCCAGCGCTGCGCATCAACTATATTTCTATCCGCATAATTCAATGAAATTAGAAAGCGAACATGCTTATAATGGTAATTCAATTGAAGATATAATTCTTTAAAGCCCGACCCTAATACATGCCCTAATGACTGTGAATAATGACTATAGGAATCGCTAATACTCCTGGCTATATTGATATTAAACTCCTCCCTTGCTGAGGTATATTCAAGTGTAAGATTAAGACCGGGAACGAGCAGGTCCCAGGTTGTAAACCCGGTCAATATCGAAAATTGCTCCCAATTAGCAGTGTTCTCAGCAAATTCCATATAAATTCTTCCATTCTTCCATATCTCCCAGGAAAAATTAAACCCAATTTTATTGATATAGTTTGGATTATTGATAAAAGGATTTACTAAAAAGACTGGATTTAAAGCATCTAAATAATAATTTTTTACGCTATCCTCCGCAGTTTGAGGAAGAATCGTTCCGCTAAAAACCCCAATGTTTATTTTTCGATTTGGCATGAAACTCAAATGGTGAAAAGCACCCATTTTTCTTTCGAAATTAGATTCCGGAGTTTCTCCTTTTGGTAAGCGGATCAGATCTTGCAAAAGGGCATAATTAAGTGTGTATTTCAATTTTTGCTTAGCAAAATAGAAGTCAAGTTTTAAATGGGGATAGCTGAAGGCATTGTCTGTTAGTAATATTGAACGGTATCCAAATCCTAAAAAATCTTTGTCATTCCCAAATTTGATGCGTAGAAAATCGCTTACTTTCCAGGAGATCGAAGCCATCGCGATAGCATAATCATAATCTTTATTTTTATAATCCTTTACTCTACCCATTCCCGGAACAACACCATTACTCTCGATAAAGGTGTTAACATAGTTAGGAAAATGAGCTTGATTTTCGAGGAATGAAGTGCTGAATAAAATATTTTTACCTAATACACCTTCTATTTTTATACCTCGTGTATTTGTATAAAGCGTTGTGGATAGACTGTCGGAAAGATCTACCCCTGTAGAAAAATTAAATATAGGATCTAAAGTTAGGTAGATATTTTTTTTATTCAGGATAATTAAATTTTCATTAAAGAATTTTCTTCCTAACCAGTTTCGATCGCTTATCGTATCGCATATTAAATGAGGAAAACCCTCGGTAGAAGTGAGTTCATCGCTATAAATCGGGGCATAATCCATGTAAACTGAATCCCCATTAAGAGCAGCTTGATGAAAAAATTCGGATCTTAAAGAATAAAGCAATGGAAGCTCGATGAATTGTGAATAGGCACTAAAGCTTAGTGCGATCCCAATGATCAAGCTGTATGCTTTTTTAATCATAGTGTGTTTTTTACTTCCTCATAAACACTTTTAATTCCATCTTTCAATTCAATTTCATGCTTCCATCCTAATCCATGTAATTTAGATACATCCATTAATTTTCTTGGAGTACCATCTGGTTTAGTCAGATCAAATTCCAGATTTCCTTCATAAGAAACAATTTCTTTGATCATCAAAGCCAGTTCTTTTATTGAAAGATCTTCTCCACTGCCTATATTTAAAAATCCCTTTTCATTATAATTTTGCATTAGGAAAAAGCAGGCTTTAGCCAGGTCATCTACATGTAAAAATTCACGTTTAGGCGATCCGCTTCCCCAGATAGTGACACTGGGAATGTTTTTCTTTTTTGCTTCATGAAATTTTCTTAATAAAGCCGGTAGTACATGAGAATTTTGGGGGTCATAATTATCGTTTGGGCCGTATAAATTCGTCGGCATAACCGATATAAAGTTGCAATTGTATTGATCTCTATACGCTTCACACATTTTAATTCCTGCTATTTTTGCAATAGCATAAGGTTCATTAGTTGGCTCTAAAACACCTGTAAGAAGATATTCTTCTTTTAGTGGCTGTTCTGCAAATTTCGGATAGATACAGCTTGAACCTAAGAACATTAATTTCTTTACCTTATTCAAATAAGCACTGTGGATCACATTGTTCTGAATCTGTAAATTCTGAAGAATAAAATCAGCTCTATAGGTATTGTTGGCAACAATCCCTCCAACTTTTGCTGCAGCAAGAATAACGTAATCGGGCTTTTCATTTTCGAAAAAACGCTCAACATCAATTTGTCTTGTTAGATCAAGCTGCGATGATGTTCTGGTTAAGAGAGAGGTAAAACCTTCTTTTTTAAGTAATCTTACTATGGCCGACCCAACCATTCCACGATGCCCGGCAATATAGATCTTATCAGATTTATTCATTTATTCGTGATAATCAAAAGTTTGATGTCCTCCCTTTTTTAAGTACTCATCTTTTCTAAACAACTCAAGATCGGCTTCAACCATTTCCTTTACCAATTCCTGAAGGGTATACTTATGTACCCAGCCCATTTTATCTTTTGCCTTGGTCGGATCACCTATTAATAATTCCACTTCAGCAGGTCTGAAATAGCGTTTATCAACTTCAATTAGTATTTCATTATTCGCTTTATTATAACCTTTCTCGTCGATGCCTTTCCCTTTCCACGAAAGCTCAATACCTATTTCTTTAAAAGCAAGTTCGGCAAAATGTCTTACCGAATGTGTTACTCCTGTGGCGAGTACATAATCTTCCGGTATTTCTTGCTGTAACATCAACCACATTCCTTCAACATAATCTTTCGCATGTCCCCAGTCACGCTGAGCATCCAAATTACCCAGCCATAATTTATTCTGTAAACCCAGCTTAATTTTGGCAGCAGCACGTGTAATTTTACGTGTAACGAAAGTTTCCCCTCGCAATGGACTTTCATGATTGAATAGAATCCCATTACATGCATACATATCATAGGATTCGCGATAATTTTTGGTGATCCAGAATGCATATAGTTTTGCTACTGCATAAGGACTTCTTGGGTAGAAAGGAGTGGTCTCGCTTTGTGGTATTTCTTGTACTTTACCGTATAATTCAGAAGTGGAAGCCTGGTAGAATTTTACATTTTTTTCCATCCCTAACAGACGAACGGCCTCGAGTATTCGAAGGGCTCCAATAGCATCTGAGTTTGCTGTATATTCAGGAAGTTCGAAAGAAACTGCAACATGCGACTGTGCAGCAAGATTATAGATCTCATCAGGTTTAACTTGTTGTATGATCCTGATGATATTTGTAGAATCAGTCATATCACCATAGTGAAGAAAGAAACGGACATCGTTTTCGTGCTGATCCTTATATAAATGATCGATTCGATCTGTATTAAATAAAGAGCTTCTTCGCTTTATACCATGAACGATATAACCTTTTTTCAATAATAATTCTGCTAAGTAGGCGCCGTCTTGTCCTGTTATCCCGGTAATTAATGCAATTTTATTCATTCTTGATTTTATAGATTGCAAAGCTAAAAAAACAAGGGGGATTGATTAAATTAATCGGTGTTATATTGTAATATAAAGCTGAAAATGAGTAGAAAATACCTTTTTAGCCTTGGTAATCCAATACCTTTTGAACCGTATTCGTAAGCAGACGGCTTGCCCCAATTCTAAATAACTTATTATTTATCCATTCTTCTCCGAGGATAGATCGAACCAGCTGCACATATTGATACGCTTCTTCCGGGGTAGCAATTCCTCCTGATGGTTTAATTCCTATTTTAATCCCTGTATTATCATAATGCTCTTTAATTGCATAGCACATAATAGCAACTGCTTTTAAGGATGCTCCTTCATTGATCTTACCGGTAGAGGTCTTTATAAAATCAGCACCTCCTCTTATTGCAGCTTTTGATATTTCATAAATTTGATGATTATCCAATAAACCGGTTTCCATTATAACTTTTAGATGTGCATTTGCCAGAGCCCCTTTTATAAGATGGATCTCTTTTTCTATTTTTTGAAAGGATCCTTCCCTGGCCCATCCTTTATTAATCACGATATCAATCTCATCTGCTCCCATCGCTTCCGCTAAGGTGCTTTCTTCTATTTTTATTTGTGTCAACGCTTTGCCTGAAGGAAAATTTCCGCATACTACTGCTATGCTAATTGGGAAATCCTTTCTTTTATCATCGAGAAGGGAAATAAATTCCGGGTAAACACACCAGGCAGCAAAATGGAGAGATACGGATCTCATTATATCTAATGAATCAGACGTCCATTTTAAGATGGAAGCTGAATGGTCTGTATCGTTTAAACTAGTATAATCTATTAAAGAAATAATTTTTTTAAGCTCAGATAAGGGAACTTCAATATTCTTATTTAATGATATTTTTTCAGCAGAAAGAATGGCTTTATCTATCATATTCTTTTTTTTATGAAACTACAAAAAAAAGAGGCCTGCTTTACATTTGCTGACCTCTTTTTGGAAAAGAAATGGTTTTATTTTAACCTAAAATTTATCGGAAGATAGTATTGAACTTTAACTCTTTGCCCGCCTTGTTTTCCGGGTTTCCAATTTGGCATAGCTTCAACCACTCTTACGGCTTCTTCATCACAGCCACCACCGATACTATGAACTACTTTAACATTGGTGATCGAACCATCTTTATCAACAACAAAACTTAAATTAACAGTTCCGTTTGTACCTTCTCTCCTTGCTGTAATTGGATAGTTTAATTCATTAGCAAGATATTCTCTTAGTGCAGTAATTCCACCTGGAAATTCAGGCATAATTTCCGGGATCAATACAGGTGGATCGACTTCATTTACAACTTCAGTAGTAAATAGATCAACATTATTTACGAGAACCATATCATTGGGATCAAAGTCAGTCGGTATAATTTCTATTGGCTCCTCTAAGCCGGCATTGTCAATTAGGAACGACGATGCTATTTTATGAATTACTTCTTTTTTTGGAAAAACAGGAGCTTTCGGTATAGAAACGGGTATAATTTCTATAATATCATCCTCAAATTGCAATCCTCCGAAAGTGTTAGCTTCATAGCTTCTGACTGTTCTGTATTCGAAAGCAGAAAGAACGATAGTAAGTGCGGTCAAAAGTCCAATAGCAGTATAAAGATTCCGCTTTTTTTCAAGGTTTACCTTGTTATACTTTTTTTGTTCCATGATAGATAGGATTTGATTTACCTATCTAATTCAAGGACTATACCAAAATTTTAATGGAGTTATTTAGAATAAAAAAACCCCGCCATAAGCGAGGTTTCAATAACTAATAAATATTTTATTTCAAGATAAAATTGATAGGAAGATTGTATTGTACTCTTACTGATTTCCCTCGTTGTTTCCCGGGATTCCATTTTGGCATTCCCTTAACAACTCTTATTGCTTCTTCGTCACATCCACCACCGATTCCACGAAGGACTTTAACGTCTGTTATAGAACCGTCTTTATCAACTACAAAAGTAACATATACTTTTCCTTTGATTCCGGCATCTTTAGCCATTGGTGGGTATTCAATATTTTTACCTAAGTATCTAAATAGTTGTTCAGTTCCTCCAGGAAATTCCGGCATTTTTTCAACAATAGTAAAGATCTCCTCTTCATGAACTTCTTCTTCAACTTCTTCAAAAATGGCTTCTACTTTTGTTTCTTCATCAACTTCCATGTCCTCAATAACAAGTTCATCTTCGATCTCTTCATCATCCTCGACAATTTGAATTTGTGTGGTTGGAGCAGGTGGAGGAGGTGGAGGCGGAGGTGCTTGTTGAGAAATAGGAATCACTTCCTCTTCCATTAGATCAAGGTGTAATTGACCAAGATCAGATGCTGATATATCAAAAGTTTTCAATTCAAATAAGCCAAGGATTAAGGCCAATGACATCATCAATCCTATAGCGAAATAGGTACCTTTCTTTTTTTCCAAATTTGCAATTGGACTCTTTTTATCTTCCATGATCTAACGTTTTAACCTTAATTTCCAGCGCAATCTTTGTGCCAATATTATCCGAGAAGTTTTTGGTAAGATGCAGCATCTAACAATTCATCTAATTGTGACAGATCATGCATTTTAACTTTTACGATCCATCCTTTTCCATAAGCATCAGAATTGATATACTCAGGATTAGACTCCAAACTCTCATTAAATTTAACGACCTCACCACTCACAGGTATAAAGAGGTCTGAAACCGTTTTAACAGCTTCTATTGTTCCAAAAACTTCATGTTGTTCTAAAGTCTCACCTTCTGTCTCAACTTCAACATAAACGATATCGCCCAATTCACCCTGAGCAAAATCTGTAATACCTACTGTGGCCATATCACCTTCAACCATAATCCATTCATGATCTTTAGTGTATTTCAAATTGGCTGGAATATTCATATATCAATATAATTTTTTCAAAAATAACTTTTTTTTAATTCAATTCAATACCTATTTTCTACGCATTTATTATTGGGATAAAGTAAATCGTAAACTTAATCCGGTGCTTATATTCGAGGTTGGAAAACTAGTAGATATTAAAGGTTTAAGAATCTGTTGATCATAGAAGAATCGGACATTTAATCTTCTGTTTATAATATAATCAGCAGCAAGTTTAATACTAATACTTTGGTTACCCGCCGTTAATAGGTTTTGGCTTATTACGGCCTCGCTTATAACTTCTGCTTGTGAACGTGTGATCGTCTGTGCGTTTCTAATATTGACATCCCCTCTTAAAGTCAAGTCACTTTTTATGGTTTTTCTTCCAAGTTTAAAAGGAAGCTTAACATCTGATATACGGTAACCGAGTCCGAAAACGTATTCCTGACCGGCAATTTCTAATACTTGTAAATTTGACATGTTTAAGGTTACGATACGATCTCTATTGAACTCTACTTTGGTAATAATGGAATTATTCCATTGCATATCGACATTGATCAGTGGACCAAACTGTTCTGAAATAGAAATGGAATTTACCATCTCTTCAGAAATAAAATTTTGATTTATATCCCTCGAAGGGAAACCATCTGAATCAACATTATAATCTAAATTAGAAGTCCATCCTGCAGTAAGTGTTGACCGATAAGCATGAGAAAGAGTAAAGGTTTTAAAATATTTTTTAAACCAATCTGACTTCATAAATCCATCATAGGTAACCCGCCAATTGACTGCCGGAAAACTATTAATTAATTTGGCAGAAACACCCTGAACATTTTTATTTGAATAAGCCGCAGTAAAAGAAGTGATTACAACTTGTTGCTGATTTGCACCAAATCCATCATAATAACCTCCGGATTCGGTCAGTCCAAGGCCACTTTCATTTGCTAATCTTTCCGATGCACTGGGTCTGTTTCTTAAAAAAGCATCATACACCGGCGAAACATAATTTGCATTCATTCCAATAAATGCCGTGCTTAATGTTGTAATAGTCTGACTTAAATTTCCACTTTGTATTTGAGACTGGTTTTCATAAAAGCCCCCTTGATCAGGATTATCGGGATCATTGTAGACCCATCTGTAAAATGAACTTTCAGTGGAAGACTTGGTTTGCTGTGAGGTGATCTCAACCCTCATATAAGGTATAGGTTCTATATTCGCCCTTATATTAAACTGTTCAGTATGTGCTTTTAAATATTTGTTGTTTAATAAAGGTTGTTGGACCAGCCAGTTGTTTTCTGCAGCATAATCAGCAAAATCACCGGTAGATCCATATCCACTTTGCTTACCGGCAATAAAGTCCCATCCCGGAGCAGAAAAACTCTCATTTAAACCTAAAATCTGAGTTTGTTGGTTATATCCGGGAAGGCCTAATCCATTGGTTTGAGAATAGGTACCCGAAACATTTTTAACCATCATAAGAATCCTAAAAAATGTGTCACTTAAACTAAAGCTTTTATCATCTTTTTTCGAAGCTCCATCTTCCTCATCTTTTGCCGCAGAATTTTTACCCGGCCTGCTTCGGGAAGCACTTCGTTTTTTTCCGGTATTGGAATATTTTTGATTTATTTTCTTTAAAAAGCCTATTTTATTGTAAAGTGTTATCATGTTCAATTGACTGTTTAAAGAAATATCATTTGCATTTTGAATAGTATTTCCCAGAGTGTCCTGAGCTAATGGAGCCCTCATCCATTCGTATGAAACAGAATATCTTGCAGTTGCAGTAACCCAATCCGTTATTGGTAGTTTGTTTAATGGGATGGTATAATTAACACTGAAGTTTTGGTTAAAACTCTGGTTTTCACCAAAATTTTCGACGGAAGTCCAGATCGATTCTTTGTATTCTTGCCATGAAGCATCATTTTTATCAATAACACCATCCGGTTCAGATATAAAAGATAGATTATTCGCAGTATAATCAAATCTCAGATTCGTGCTCAGATCGTATTTGAATACATAATTTCGATTCCAGTTAAAGGTTTTAGTAAACTGTGGAATTTGCGGGATATCGTAAGGTAGATCTACATTGCTGCGCAATTGCTTTTCAGTATAAGAACGAGCAAGATCGGTTCTGAAGACCAATTGTTTTGGTACAAGACCAATATTAAAATCTTTTATCAGTTTAAGCCAGTCGGAAGAGCGGAAAAATTTGGACTTATTAAAAGGTTTCCACGATAATTCTTTGGGATTATAAACGTAATTAAGACCTGCTTTCCAATTGAAATTATTGGCATATTCTGTATTATAATCTCTATGATCAATTTTGTTTAGACTATAGGAGAGGGCGATATTTTCCACATCCCAGAAATAGCTCTTTTTCTTTTCAGGGCTCCTTTCTTTTCTAACATTGGTAAAATTAATGCTTGTCCTTTTTGTAAAATCTTCAACTTCAAATTGCTTTTGAGCTAATTCTTCGGGGCTTAGATTTTCAGTTGCATCACTGAATTCAATATCAGGAGAAGCAGGGTCAAATTGAGGTGTGCTTTTCGCTATAGATAATCCATAAAAGAAAGGAATTTTAATCTTCCAATCTTCCGGGAAAAATTTCCCTAATTCAAAATTGGAAGCCAGATCCATCTGTCTTGTCGTTGCTCTTGAACGCTCACTTACTTTCTGATCGATCGATCCAAAACCAGGAGTTGAATAGCTTCCGGCAAGCGATACGTTACCAAGGTCGGCCAATTTCGTGTCAATTCTTCCTGTTGCGGCCCAACCACTGGTTTCATCAAAATCAGTAAGACGTAATTCATTTACCCAAATCTCGGCAGAGACACTTTTCCCATTATCCGGTACCCACGGATTTTGATATTCTCCATCTTTTTTAGGGTTTCGAATACCGATCATCACCACTTTAACGGCCGACAAATTTGGATTTCCTTTTACAGTTACCCTTGCATTTCCTTCCATAAAAGTAACAGGAAGGAAGGTAGGATATGAAAGCTGATTTCTTTTATTTTTTACTTGTTGAAGGGTGGAGAAATCTACAACCATATTGTTTGCTTCCGGCCAAATGCTATTTGGGTCTTGGTTGTACCATGGACTCGGAGTTAATGGAATTTCATATTCATAATAGTTGTCTTCATAATCTGTTCCTAAACGAATAAAACAAGATAATTCACCATATTCAACAGGCTCATTTTGACTCATTTGTTCCATGTGAACATACATTCTTAATTTTTTATAAGAGCGGATATCTAAATTAAAATTCCTGTAAGCAGCACGGGAATCTCCGTCATTCAGATCTACCACACCAAGAACCATTGATTGCTCATTAAGAGCACGTAAATTCGTTGAAGCAATATCTAATTCTTGCTGAATACCCGGAGGGACAACATAGTTTAATGGTTGTCGGTTTCCATTTTCGTCAATATTTACGGCAGTGATATAAAATTGAGTTTCCGGTGGATCCGATCCGATCACAATACCAGGGGTTGTAATGTCTTCATATTTTCTCCATTCAGAACGAACTAAGTTTAAGCGAGCAAATCGCATTACAACCGGCTTTGTAAAACCTTTCATATACATTCTCATAAAACGGATGGATCGAAAATCCGTAATCCCATTTACCACATTATCGGGTTTGCGAACGGCAACTTTAAATTGAATCCAGTAAATAGGTTTACTGCTACCATCCTTTATTATAGGATCTGCCAGTACATAATCATTAATATGGTTTTGACCTACTTTAGGAACTCCATTTTCATCGTACAGATCCTGAGGTCTCATAGAGATCTTATATTGAAAATAACTTTCAGTTTCATTTAAGTTATTATCGTTATTGATATCCTCAGTGGATGGTAAAGTGGTTGATGAAGTCGGATAAGATTCAGGAGAATCTTCTGATGTAGGGGAATTTCCTTCAACACCATTAAATTTTGTATATCTCTGTAAGGTATTTAGCTCTTGTGAATCATAATCACTTCCTCTGAAATAGTGATAATTATCCGCTGAAGGGTCGGAGATAATAGTGTTTTTAGCACTTTGATTTAAAGAGGAATTATTTATTGTTGTTACATAATCAGCAAATGTTTCGTTTTCACCTACATCATTTAATCCATCGAGTCCAATATCTTGAAAGGCGTTCGAGTTGGTCGTATTATCGAAGGCATTTACAATGGTTTGGATAGTTGGAATTGAACCCCATGTGGTTTCTGTAGTAATAGAAGTTAAATCTTCAGGTCCGGTAGGCAAACCATTTTCAAAAGATCTTCTGGAATCACGCAGTACATCTTCAGAAACGCTACCTAAATTTATGTATAGATCCCCATAATTTGTTGCATTATTATCCTGATAATATGGAGAATCTTCATTGTATGGATCCATTACCCAAAATTCTACTTCTTCGATATTTGATGCTTCAAAATCAGTTGTGGTTAAACTTCTCATTATTCCACCCCAACGACTTTTTGGGTCTACTAAGGTTCCATCAGGGTTTAATCCGGCACTTATCAGTTCAGATCCGGCCGGAAGTTCATAATTGTAGGCGCCTCTGTCGCTAGGATAGAAAGCCATATCAAAGGTGGCAATATTTTGAGGCGTTCCTGTTGAAAGTTGTTTGTTTGGAAATACTTCATTTTCCAAAACTTCTCTCATAAAGTTATTTGATTGTACTTCATCTGTAATACTCGCCGGAGTAATACTCGAATTTCTAAAGAATAGAGGATCGATGATATACCAGGCAAATCGAGCTCTGTTATATCCTAATCGAAGATCGTTATTAAGAGAAGCTTCCGGGAATAAATTGTATTGGGCTTGAGGAATAGAAGCATATTGCCATGCAGTAAAAGCTCTCAGATCGATACGCGACTGACTTCCTTCAAAATCATCAACATAACTCGTTCCACCATTACTCCCTATCGCTCTTGAATGCCCGGGAAATAGCTTAGCAGCCTCTCCATAAAGCG
>Ga0316188_10000303_pt1 | contig 20044 bp, 16 predicted proteins | sample Phiworburrow1_MG_FD_204933 | JGI IMG/M metagenome (GOLD analysis project Ga0316188, IMG submission 204933) | Coastal sediment microbial communities from Maine, United States - Phippsburg worm burrow 1 | ecosystem: Environmental > Aquatic > Marine > Coastal > Sediment | place: USA: Maine... | reverse complement strand
ACTTTTATTTATAAATGTATGATTTGAAAATGCCATCCCTAAAATAATTCCATCATAATAATTGTATCCAAAAACAGGTGTGTAAAAAAGTTGATTGTAATAAGGATTCTCAATATCTTTAAAAAACTTCAACTGTAATGGTCTGGTAAATAGCTTTTTATCAACATTTTTCCAATTATTTCTTAGGTTGTATTCAGGTAAAAGTGATTGGTAATTTAAAGAAAGTTTGTCGAATCCATTTTTAGGAATGTTAATTTTTGAAATTGTATCTATACCAGGTAGCCATTTTCGGAATTTAATTTCTGAATCTTTTACCCCATACAACTCAATAGGAACTGTAAAATCTCGATTGTTTTTTATACTAATTTCAAGAGAATCGTTCTTTTTAACAACCTTCTTAATTGAATAATCTGGTTTTTTATTGGTTTGAACATATTCATTTTTAAACCAATCAATATCTTTTGTGGTTTCAACGGTATTAAAAATGGTTGAACTCGTAGTTTTTAAGTTCCCATTTTTCTTTGAAAAATCAAGAATAGCATTTGCTAAAGTTGCTTCACCTAAATAATTTTCCAAATATTTTAAACCAATTCCAGCTTTGTATTTATTTGCAATTTTTTGATTGAAATTAGACAAAGAATCGGCAGGTGTTATCAATGACTGATCTAAATTTTTTCGAGAAGCGAATTGATATATGAAGTAATATTTATCGTTAAAATCAATTTTGGCCAAATTAAAACTTTTTATACCCCAAATTTTTGAGATATTACCAAGAGCTTTCATTTCCGGATAATATTTTTCAACATATTTCATCATTAAATATATTTGCAAACCATCAGCAAGCCAAACATCTTCTCTTTGATTGAATAAAAATTTTGTGCTGATATATTTGCGAACTAAAACTTTGAACATTTTTATGTCCCATTCAAAATTGTCATTAAATGGTGTTAAAAATGAAGGCAATTGGTTAAATCCATAAACGGGATCTTTGTCGTAATCTATTTTGTTTATGAATACTTTATTGTGCTGGAATTCACCTAAATACGATTCTATAAAATCAAGTTCTCGATTTAAAATATCAGTTTTAATAACAAAATTTAAATTTGTGGAATTTAAATTTGTAATAATTGACACTGGTTTTGAATTGTATTGAGTAAAATCATCAAACTGAGTAATGTTTAATTCAATATCTAACAGGTTTTCACCAATTAATTGATAGCTGTTTTGAAATTCACCACTTGTTTTAGAAGCGGTTAAATGGCTGTTTAACACGTAATCTTTTGGAACATGAACTCTAATATTGTAGTTGGTGTAGTCCATATACAAATCATCCAAATCTAAATTGTTATAAGTTTGCCATTTAGTATCAAAAATTGCTGGAACTAAATACCAATATCTTAAATTATAGTTGTTTGCATTTACGCCATATCTGGTGAATTTTGAATTTGGAACTTTTACGGTATAAGTAGCAATTATTTTTATTGAATCTTTTGGTTTTAAAGGTTCATTTAACTGAATATTTAAGATGTCTGGATTTTCATTGGTAATTTCCCAGCTAGCCATATTGTAGTTTACAAGAATGGTGCTTATATCAGTATTTCCTCTGTTTTTTTCACTGGTAAAATGAAAAGATTTGGAGTTTTTTTCAACAAAGCGTTCAGCTAACGGTGTTTTTTTATCTCTGTAGGCATTTGCCCAATTATGAAAGTAAATGTTGTTTAATATGCTATCAGATTTATTATAATAATCAATTTCCTGATAAATAAGCAATTCTTTTGTTTCTGGATTTAAGGTAGCATTTATTTTGATGTTGTTATTTTGACTAAAACTTAGGTTCAAAAAAACAACACTGAATATAACCGTTACAAGAAAACGCTTTTTCAAAAAATAAGGTATTAAAAATTAGGACTTAAACTGTATTTTTTATAGAAAGTATCTATTACTTCTAAAACTTCTTTTTCTGTATCAACCAAAGAAATTAAATCTAAATCTTTCGGACTTATTTTTCCTTCTTCCATTAAAGTGCTTTTTATCCATTCAAAAAGTCCGGACCAATATTTCCTTCCAACCAAAACAATAGGAAATTTTCCAATTTTTTTAGTTTGAATTAAGGTAATTGCTTCAAAAAGCTCATCTAAAGTTCCAAATCCACCAGGCATAACAACAAAACCTTGTGAGTATTTTACAAACATTACTTTTCTAACAAAAAAGTAATCAAAATCCAAACTTTTATCTTGATCTATATAAGGATTGTCGTGTTGTTCAAAAGGCAGATCAATATTTAAACCAACCGAAATTCCTTTTCCGCGTGCAGCACCTCTATTACCAGCTTCCATAATTCCAGGGCCACCGCCAGTGACAACACCATAACCATTTTGAGTTAATTCATAGGCTATACTTTCAGCTAAAATGTAATGTTCGTGATCGGGTTTTGTTCGTGCAGAACCAAAAATACTAACACAGGGACCTATTTTTCCTAAACGCTCAAAACCTTCAACAAATTCAGCCATGATTTTGAAAATTGCCCATGAATCGTTAGTTTTGATTTCATTCCAGGTTTTTTGCTTGAATTTATCTCTTATTTTGCTATCTTCGTTAGGAATCATTTTGTTGGTTTAGATTATTATTTACTGAAATATTATAAAAATTATTCGCCTAATTTAATTCTTTTTTTAAGAATTTGGCAGTGTGACTTTTTTTATTTTTGCTTACTTCCTCTGGAGTCCCACAGCAAATTAACTGACCGCCATTTTTACCACCTTCCATTCCAATATCAATAATATAATCAGCTAATTTTATAACATCCATATTGTGTTCAATAACAAGAATGGTATTCCCTTTGTTTGTTAATTTATTCAATACTTCCATTAAAACACGAATATCTTCAAAATGTAAACCTGTAGTAGGTTCATCTAAAATATAAAAGGTATTTCCAGTATCTCTTTTCGATAGTTCGGATGCCAATTTTATGCGTTGTGCTTCACCACCAGAAAGTGTGGTTGATTGTTGGCCTAAAGTGAGGTAATCTAAACCAACGTCGTGAATTGTTTTTAATTTTCTATGAATTTTAGGAATATTTTCAAAAAAAACTACAGCCTCTTCAATGGTCATATTCAATACATCAGAAATCGACTTTCCTTTGTATCTGATTTCTAAAGTTTCTCGGTTGAAGCGTTTTCCTTGGCAGGTTTCACATTCCACGTGTACATCGGGTAAAAAGTTCATTTCAATCACTCTAACACCACCTCCTTGACAAGTTTCACATCTTCCGCCTTTAACATTAAATGAAAATCTACCAGGTTTATAACCTCTAATGGCAGCTTCGCTTGTTTTGGCATATAAGTTTCTAATTTCTCCAAAAACACCTGTGTAAGTTGCGGGATTTGAGCGCGGCGTTCTGCCAATTGGAGATTGGTCAATAGCAATTACTTTATCAATATGCGCTAATCCTTTAATTGATTTATAAGGCATTGGTTTTTTGACACCTCTGTATATGTATTGGTTTAAAATAGGGTAAAGTGTTTCGTTTATTAAAGTTGATTTTCCACTTCCAGAAACACCAGTAACGCAAATTAATTGCCCTAAAGGAAATTCAATAGTTAAGTTTTTTAAGTTATTTCCGGTTGCTCCAGTGATAATTATTTTATGCCCATTTCCTTTTCTTCTTTTTAAAGGGACTTCAATTTTTCGAGTTCCGTTTAAATAATCGGCAGTTAAGGTTTTATGTTGTTTTAATTCTTGAAAAGTACCTTCACTAACAATTTCGCCACCGTGAATTCCTGCACCTGGCCCAATGTCCAAAACAAAATCGGCCTGCTCAATCATTTCTTTATCATGTTCAACAACAAGTATCGAGTTGCCCATGTCACGCAAGTTTAGTAGCGATTTTATCAATTTTTTATTATCGCGTTGGTGTAAACCAATACTTGGTTCATCTAAAATATATAAAACACCAACCAATTGCGAACCAATTTGTGTTGCCAATCGAATACGTTGTGCTTCACCACCAGAAAGCGATTTTGAACTGCGGTCAAGGGCTAAATAATCCAACCCAACATCTAATAAAAACTGAATACGAGTTCTAATTTCTTTTATTATTTCTGAAGCTATTTTTAGTTGTTTTTCTGATAAATCATCTTCAATAGTTGAAAACCATTTTGCCAATTCAGAAATATCTAAATTTGCTAAATCTGCAATGTTTTTTTCGTTAATTTTAAAATATAAGGCTTCTTTTCGTAAGCGTTTCCCTTCACAGGTTTCGCATTCAACTTCATCCATAAAATCATTTGCCCAGCGTTTTATGGAAGTTGATTCACTTGAATGGTATTGACTTTCAATAAATTTTATAATTCCTTCAAAATCAATTTCATAATTACGTGTTATGCCCATTGTTTTTGACGCAATTTCAAATTTTTCATTTCCGCCATTTAAAATAATTGCTAAAGCTTCTTTTGGAATTTTTGAAATAGGATCGCTCAATTGAAAGTTGTAACGTTCTGCAATTAATTGCAATTGTTTAAATATCCAGCTTGATTTTTGTTCACCGATAGGTGCAATTCCACCATTTTTAATTGAAACTGAGTGGTCGGGAATTATTTTTTCAATATTTACTTGATTAATTCTGCCTAATCCGTTACAAGTATCGCAAGCGCCTTTAGGTGAATTAAAAGAAAAAGTATTTGGTTCCGGATTTGGATAAGAAATACCTGTTTCAGGACACATTAATTCTCGACTAAAATAACGAGGTATATTTTGGTTGTGTTCCAAAACCATCATCACATTTTCGCCTGAATACAAGGCTGTTGTGATGGTTTCTTCTAATCTTTTTTCGGAAGCTTTATTAACTAACAAACGATCTATTACAATTTCAATATCATGGGTTTTGTAACGATCCAGTCGCATTCCTTTTTCAATTTCTATAATTTCACCATCTACACGAACACGTATAAATCCTTGTTTAGAAATTTGTTCAAAAAGCTCTCTATAATGTCCTTTTCTTGAACGAACGATAGGTGCGAGGATTACAATTTTTTTATTCTCAAATTCATTTAAAATCAATGATCTTATTTGCTCATTGCTATAACTAACCATTTTTTTGTTGGTATTGTAGGAATATGCATCGGCAGCACGAGCAAAAAGTAAGCGTAAAAAATCGTAAATTTCAGTAATAGTTCCAACTGTTGAACGCGGACTTTTACTTGTCGTTTTTTGTTCAATAGCAATAACAGGAGAAAGACCGTCAATTTTATCAACATCAGGTCGCTCTAATCCACCTAAAAACTGACGTGCATATGCTGAAAAAGTTTCAATATAACGACGCTGTCCTTCGGCATAAATGGTGTCAAATGCCAATGATGATTTGCCGCTACCGCTCAATCCAGTAATAACAACTAGTTTTTCTCGAGGAATGCGGACATCAATATTTTTTAAATTGTGTACCCGTGCTCCAAGCACTTCAATATATTCTTGGTGTTCTGCCATGCTGTTTTTTGGAAAGTTGCAAAGTTAAAAAAATGTAACTACAATTTGAATGTTGAATGCTATCTTATTTTGAAAATTAGTATATTGCGTAAAAATTTTACACCTGTGAAGTGGATTAATTCCTTAAGGCATTTTTTTGAAAAACACGGTTTTGCGGTATCTTCTAGATTTGCCGACAGATTGGGTATGAGTGTTTCAAACGTGCGAATTTTTTTTATTTACTTGTCGTTTGTAACATTGGGAGTTTCATTCGGAGTTTATTTAACACTGGCATTTTTATTGCGCCTTAAAGATTTAATTTACACTAAAAGAAGCTCAGTTTTTGATTTGTAGTTTATGGGTTTAAAAACAAAATTATATATATCAATAATCCTTTTAACCATTGTTTTAACAATTGGTATTTCAGGTTTTATGTTCATTTCAAATGAGACATTTATAGATGCTCTTTATATGACCATTATTACCATGTCTACTGTTGGTTTTGGGACATTACATAAATTAACAGAAGCTGAAAAATTATTTACCATATTTTTAATAATTATAAGCATTAGTACTTATGGATATGCTGTTACTGCAATAACAGAATATTTAACTCAAAGCGATTTTTTTAAACTTCTAAAATATAAAAAAGTGCATCAAAAAATTCAGAAATTAGAAAATCATACAATTGTATGTGGTTATGGAAGAAATGGAAAACAGGCAGTAAATAAATTAAGACAATTTAACGAGCCTTGCGTAGTTATTGAAAAAAGAACAAATGAAATTGCAGATTTGGAACGCGATGGTGTTTTATATGTTGAAGGTGATGCCACAAATGATGACGATTTAAAAAAAGTGGGATTAGAAAAAGCAAAAAGTCTAATTACAGCTTTACCTTCTGATGCAGATAATTTATTTGTTGTTTTATCAGCACGTCAGTTTAATAAAACATTTACTATTATAAGTCGCGCATCAAATGAATCTTCATATGGGAAGTTAAAAATTGCTGGAGCTACAAATGTAATAATGCCCGATAAGTTGGGTGGTGCTCATATGGCATCTTTGGTTGTTACCCCAGATTTAATTGAATTTATTGATCGACTTACAATAGCCGGAAATGAAAATGCGAACTTGGAAGAAATTTCAGTAAACAGTTTACCAAAAGAATATTTCTCAAAAACAATTTTAGATTTAGACTTGAGAAAAAAAACCGGTTGTACAGCAATAGGTTTTAAAACGTCTTTGGGAGAATATATTATTAACCCTGGAGCAAATACAAAATTAGAAAAAGACACTTATTTAATTGTGTTAGGAAATAAAGAGCAAATAAATAGACTTCGTGAAATATTTTAAAAAAAACGCAATTCTACATATTATTTTTTATATGTAGATAAAAACTTGTTATAAATTCATTTTTTTGCCATATTGCAGCCACTTTTATAAAACGAACCAGAAATTATGACTAAAAAACTTCTTACCCTTCTGCTGTTTGCGGTACCATTTTTTTCAATTGCACAAGAAAAAGGATTAGACGAAAGAATTAACGATTGGTTTGAGCCAATTACAGCTAAATGGGAGGGAATAGTATTTTGGGTTGTACCCGGTACAGGTGTTCCTTTAGTTGTATTTTTATTGGTAATTGGAGCTGTATTTTTTACAATCTATTTTAAATTTATAAACCTTAGAAGATTTACACTTGCTATAAATGTAGTTAGAGGAAAATATGATGAAGTTGAGGGGCATGGTGCAGAAAAAGCGGAGCTCAATATTGTTGAAGGCGATATTGTAGATACAATAAGAGACGAAAGTAAAGAAGGTGAAGTAAGTCATTTTCAGGCGTTGGCAACGGCAGTTTCAGGAACCGTTGGTTTAGGAAATATTGCAGGGGTAGCTTTGGCAATATCAATTGGAGGTCCTGGCGCAACATTTTGGATGGTCGTTGCAGGTTTGTTAAGTATGTCAACAAAATTTGTAGAATGTACTTTAGGTGTTAAATATAGAGATGTTGGACCGGATGGAACCGTTTATGGAGGGCCAATGTATTATCTTTCAAAAGGAATGGCCGAAAGAGGATACAAAAAATTCGGAAAAGTATTAGCAGTTCTTTTTGCTATTTTATGTGTTGGAGCTTCATTTGGTGGAGGAAACGCAGTACAGTCTAATCAGGCTGCTGAACAGTTAGCAGGAATGTTAGGGATGCAGGGAGGTTATACAGGAACTTTAATTGGTGTGGGTATTGCAATAATCGTAGGATTTGTAATTATTGGAGGTATCAAAAGAATTGCATCTGTAACTGAAAAAGTGGTACCGTTTATGGCTGTGATTTATATCATTGCTTGTTTAGTTGTAATGTTCGCGCACGCTAGTTATATAGATGATGCAATCGCATTAATTATTAGAGAAGCTTTTAGCCCAAGTGCCGGTTTAGGTGGTTTCTTTGGCGTTTTAATAACAGGATTTAGACGTGCAGTATTTTCAAATGAGGCAGGTGCTGGATCAGCTGCTATTGCACATTCGGCTGTAAAAACACGATACCCGGCTTCTGAAGGAATTGTTTCTTTATTAGAACCATTTATAGATACAGTTGTCATTTGTACTATGACAGCCTTGGTTATTATTTTTTATAATAGCGATGGTTTGTTTGTTTATGGAGGAGATGGGGCAGGATCGGTTATAATTGACGGTGTTGCAGTTGGAGGTGTTAATTTAACTTCTATGGCTTTTGAAGCTGTAATTCCTTGGTTTCCTTATGTGTTAACATTGGCAGTTGTTCTTTTTGCAATTTCAACTATGATTTCTTGGTCTTATTACGGTTTACAATCTTGGAAATTTTTATTTGGAAGAAGTAAATTAGCAGATATTACTTATAAATTATTATTTATCGCTTTTATTATAATTGGTGCTGCAGCATCGATGAAAGCTGTATTTGATTTTTCAGACGCTATGATTCTAGCATTGGTTTTTCCAAATATGATTGGTTTACTATTTCTATTTCCAATTGTTAGAGCAGAATTGGTAAAATACTTGAAAGCTATTAAAGTGAAATTGACTTTAATAAAATAGCTTTAAATTTATGAAAATATTAAAATCCCATTTCAGTTATAATAAACGTCAACGAAATGGGATTTTCTTTTTACTACTAATAATAATTTCACTTCAATTAGTTTTCTTTTTTGTTGATTTTTCTTCAGAAGAAGCTGTAAATATTTCTTCAAATAAAATAGCAACTTTTCAAAAAGAAATGGATTCTTTGCAACTAGCTGAACTTGAAAATGCTATTCAAAAACCACAGCAATTCAATCCAAATTATATAACAGATTTTAAAGCTTATCAATTAGGGATGTCTGTTGAAGAAATTGATCTTTTATTCGCATTTAGAGCAGAAGGAAATTTTATAAATTCTGCAAAAAATTTTCAGGAAGTAACCAAAATAAGCGATAGTTTATTGGTAGCGATCAGCCCTTTTTTTAAATTTCCTGATTGGGTAAATGAAGAAAATAAGCCTTCAATAAGTATTCAGAATACGAAATTTGAAATAAAAGACATCAATTTGGCAACTGTAGCTGATTTAAAAGCAGTGAATGGGATTGGAGATGTTTTAGCAGACAGAATTATAAGTTACCGATCTAAATTGCAAGGTTTTTCATTTAACAATCAATTATTTGAAGTTTGGAATTTAGATGAGGAAGTTGCAGCTAAAGTATTGCTTAAATTCCAAGTAATTACGATGCCAACAATTCAGAAAATAAACATTAATAAAGCTACATTTAAAGAGGTTTTAGCTGTAGTTTATATTGATTATGAGCTAACTAAAAAGATTTTTGCCTATAAAGATGAAGTTGCTGAAATACAATCAATTGAAGAATTGAAAAAAATTGAGGGTTTTCCTTTGGATAAATTCGACAGAATAGCACTATATTTGCAGGCTAAATAAAATTTGAACAAAAAATAACAATTGGCCTACTATGGATAGTATGTATTTTACTGAAGAACACGAGGCATTTAGAGCAAGTTTCAGAGATTTTTTACAAAAGGAAGTCGTTCCAAATGTAAATAAATGGGAGAAAGATGGTTTTATAGATAAAAACATTTGGAAGAAATTTGGCGAAATGGGATACTTCGGACTTAATTATCCTGAAGAATTTGGAGGCTTAAATTTAGATCTTTTTTATACCGTTATTTTTTTAGAAGAAATGCAGAAAGTGAATTCTGGTGGATTTGCAGCTGCAATGTGGGCACATACTTATTTAGCAATGACTCATCTTGAAAAAGAAGGAAGTCAGGCTATTAAAGAAAAATACTTAACAGCAAGTATTCACGGCGATAAAGTAGGATGTTTGTGTATTTCAGAACCATTTGGAGGATCTGATGTTGCTGGAATGAGAACTACTGCAATTAAAAATGGCGATACCTATATATTAAACGGTTCTAAAACGTTTATTACAAATGGAGTGTATTCAGATTATTTAGTTGTTGCAGCAAAAACCAGTCCTGACTTGGGAAATAAAGGAATGAGTATTTTTGTTGTTGATCGTGAAACTCCTGGGATTTCTGCAATTAACTTAGAAAAACTAGGATGGAAAGCCTCAGATACAGCTGAAATTGCATTTGATAATGTGGTGATCCCAGCTGAAAATTTAATGGGTGAAGAGGGAAAAGGGTTTTCTTATATTATGCAGCATTTTGCCTTAGAGCGTATTGTAATGGGAGTAAATGCTCATGCTAGAGCTGAATATGCTTTGGAGTATGCTATTCAATACATGTCTGAAAGAAAAGCTTTTGGAAAAACCATCAATAAATTCCAGGCATTAAGGCATAAAGTTGCTGATATGGCTAGTGAAATTGAAATGTGTAAAGAATTTAATTACGCTATTGTTTATAGGTTAAATAAAGGTCAATATGTAGTAAAGGAGGCGACCATGTCTAAATTAAAAGCGACCAAAATAGCCGATGACGTAATTTATGAATGTTTACAATTACTTGGAGGCTATGGTTATATGGAAGATTATCCAATGGCTCGTTTGTTTAGAGATAGCAGATTGGGACCAATTGGGGGAGGTACTTCAGAAATTTTAAGAGAGATAATAGCTAAAATAATAATCGATAAAAAGGAATATAAACCGATTACTTAAATAAAAGCATAATTATATTGCTTGTATTTAATTAGTTTGTATCTTTGCATTCCAAAATTTAAAAGAGAACAACTTGAAAGGAGGTGCCAAAATATGTTAATCATACCAGTTAAAGACGGAGAAAATATTGATAGAGCGTTAAAACGCTACAAAAGAAAATTTGATCGTACGAAGACAATGAAAAATTTGCGTAATCGTAAACAATTCAATAAACCTTCAGTTGTAAACCGTGCACAAAATATAAAAGCTCAATATGTTCAGAAATTAAGAACAGCAGAAGAGCAAGGTTAATTTTTAGCCAAAACATAAAAACCGTTAGTATAAACAGATTACAATTTGTAAGTTTGTTTACTAACGGTTTTTTTTATGCCTATAAAATCTTTTTTAGATTATATTTTACTTGAAAAAAAATACTCCCAACATACAGTTACTGCGTATAAAAACGACATAACTTCATTTCAAGGTTTTTGTATAAATGAATTTGGCAGTGAAGATATTGTAAATGTAAATTATGCTCAAATAAGAAACTGGATTGTTAGTTTGGTAAATTCGGGCATTTCAAATCAATCGATAAACAGAAAAGTTTCTTCACTAAAATCATTTTATAAATTTCTTCAAAAAACAAAACAGTTAACTTCAAATCCTTTGATAAAACACAAGGCATTAAAGGTGGCGAAGAGAGTACAAGTTCCTTTTTCTGAAAAAGAAATTGAAAGTGTTATAAATTCAAATGATGAAATTATTGATTTTGAGTCAGTAAGAGATAAGTTGATTGTTGAATTATTGTATTCAACTGGGATGCGTAGAAATGAATTGGTAAATTTGAAATTGAGTGATATTGACAAAAGCAATCGAGTAGTTAAAGTATTAGGGAAAAGGAATAAAGAACGCTACATTCCGTTATTAAAATCGGTATTAGGCTCATTAACAATATATCATGAATTTAGATCCGAAATTAAGACAGATCAGTCTTATTTATTCATTACAAAAAATGGTAAAAAAATATACGATACGCTTGTTTATCGTATAATAAATAATTATTTTAGTAGAGTGTCGTCAAAGGTTAAGAAAAGCCCTCATGTTATAAGGCATTCTTTTGCCACACATTTATTGAATGAAGGTGCTGATTTGAACTCCGTTAAAGAATTGCTTGGGCATTCTAGTTTGGCATCAACACAAGTATATACCCACAGTAGTTTGGGTAAGTTAAAGGAAGTGTATAATCTAGCTCACCCAAGGAGCGAAAAAAACTAATTTATTATGAAAGTAAATTTACAGTCTGTTAATTTTAATGCGGACAAAAGTCTTATTGATTTTGTTGAAAAAAAACTAAATGTTTTGGATAAGTATTATGATAAAATAGTTGACGCCGATGTATTCTTAAAAGTTCAGCAAACCAGTGAAAAGGAAAATAAAATTATTGATGTAAAATTGAATGTGCCGGGGAATGATTTTGTTGTAAAAAAACAATGTAAAACATTTGAAGAGGGTATAATGTTAGCTGCTGATTCTTTAAAAAGACAACTGGCAAAAAAGAAGGAAAAAGTAAGAGATAAATAATAAAGTGAAAAATAATTTAAAAAGTTTTGTTTTAAAATAAAAACTTTAATACATTTGCAGTCCGTTAGAAATAGCGGACTTCTTTTATGGAGTAAAATGCCGATGTAGCTCAGCTGGCTAGAGCAGCTGATTTGTAATCAGCAGGTCGTGGGTTCGAGTCCCTCTATCGGCTCAAAAACAAGAAATTGTTTTTTGAAAATAATGAAAGGGTAAATGTTTTAAAGAGGAGTGAGTCTTTTTTAAATACATGATGAAGGGAAACTTTCATTAGCTCAGATCTTTGAAAAAATTTAAATGGTGAGATACTCAAGTGGCCAACGAGGGCAGACTGTAAATCTGCTGCGCAAGCTTCGAAGGTTCGAATCCTTCTCTCACCACAAAAAAAGAAAGTAATAAGAAATTATTACCAATGATGATTTGAAAAAATTATTGCGAGAGTAGCTCAGTTGGTAGAGCTTCAGCCTTCCAAGCTGACTGTCGCCGGTTCGAGCCCGGTCTCTCGCTCTTTTTTTTGGCCGGTGTAGCTCAGGGGTAGAGTGTTTCCTTGGTAAGGAAGAGGTCACGGGTTCAAATCCCGTCATTGGCTCAAGTAAAGAATTGAATTTAACACTATATATAACTAAGATTTAAAAATTAATAATCATGGCTAAAGCAAATTTTGATCGTTCAAAACCACATTTAAACATTGGTACAATTGGACATGTTGATCACGGTAAAACAACTTTAACTGCTGCTATTACAATGGTATTAGCAAAAAAAGGTTTTTGTGAAATAAAAAACTTTGATCAAATTGATAATGCTCCTGAAGAAAAAGAAAGAGGTATTACAATTAACACTGCTCACGTTGAATACGCAACAGCACTTCGTCATTACGCTCACGTTGACTGTCCAGGTCACGCGGATTACGTAAAAAACATGGTAACTGGTGCTGCTCAAATGGATGGTGCTATTATCGTTGTTGCTGCAACTGATGGACCAATGCCTCAAACTCGTGAACACATCTTATTAGGTCGCCAAGTTGGTATTCCTAGATTGGTTGTATTCATGAATAAAGTGGATATGGTTGATGATGAAGAACTATTAGAATTAGTAGAAATGGAAATTAGAGATTTATTATCATTCTATGACTATGATGGTGATAACACTCCTGTTATTCTAGGTTCTGCTCTAGGTGGTTTAAATGGAGAACCAAAATGGGAAGAAAAAATTCTTGAATTGATGGATGCTGTTGATACATGGATTGAATTACCAACTCGTGATGTTGATAAACCATTCTTAATGCCTATTGAAGATGTATTCTCAATTACAGGTCGTGGTACAGTTGCAACTGGTCGTATTGAAACAGGTGTTGCTAACACTGGTGATGCTGTTGAAATTATCGGTATGGGAGCTGAAAAATTAACTTCTACTGTAACAGGAGTTGAAATGTTCCGTAAAATATTAGATAGAGGTGAAGCTGGAGATAACGTAGGAATCTTATTAAGAGGTATTGCAAAAGAAGATATCAAAAGAGGTATGGTAATTTGTAAGCCAAAATCAGTAACTCCACACGCTAAATTTAAAGCTGAGGTTTATATCCTTAAAAAAGAAGAAGGTGGTCGTCACACACCATTCCATAATAACTACCGTCCACAGTTTTACGTTCGTACAACTGATGTAACAGGAACAATTATGTTACCTGATGGAGTTGAAATGGTTATGCCAGGTGATAACTTAACAATAAATGTTGAACTACATCAAAAAATTGCATTAAACGTTGGTTTACGTTTTGCAATCCGTGAAGGTGGTAGAACAGTAGGTGCTGGTCAGGTAACAGAAATGTTAGACTAATTAAATACACCTTAAAGTTATAATATAGGTGCTTCTTATTAGAGGAGCACCTTATATTTACGGGTGTAGCTCAGTTGGTAGAGCACTGGTCTCCAAAACCAGGTGTCGGGAGTTCGAGTCTCTCCACCCGTGCAAAATATAAATAGCGTGATAGAAAATTAACTCTGAGACCAAATCGAAGATTTTTTTCACACCTTACAAAATTTGAAAAAATGAATTTAATTAATTATATAAAAGACTCATTTGAGGAGTTACGCAATAAAGTGTCTTGGATTTCTTGGGAAGAAGCTCAAAAATCAACAGTTGTCGTGGCTATATTTACGGTAATATTTGCATTAGCAGTATTTGCAGTAGATAAGTTTTTTCAAGCGGGTTTAACTGAGTATTTTAAATTATTTTAAATAGATTTTATGGCTGATTCTGTAAAAAAGTGGTACGTTGTAAGAGCTATTGGTGGGCAAGAAAATAAAGTGAAAACTTATATTGAAAATGAAATTGCTCGTCTAGGTATGACAGATTATGTCGATAGAGTTCTTGTGCCTACGGAAAAAGTTATTCAAGTGCGTAATGGAAAAAAAATAAACAAAGAACGTGTTTATTTTCCAGGTTATGTAATGATTGAAGCAAACCTAAGTGGTGAATTACCACATATTATAAAGTCAATAACTGGTGTAATTGGATTTTTAGGTGAAATTAAAGGAGGAGATCCTGTACCTATGAGAAAATCTGAAATAAACAGAATGCTTGGTAAGGTGGATGAATTATCAGTTCAAAATGATAATGTAGCGATACCTTATATTATAGGAGAAACTGTAAAAGTAATTGATGGACCATTTAATGGTTTTGATGGTACGATAGAGAAAATAAACGAAGAAAAACGGAAGCTTGAAGTAATGGTGAAAATATTTGGAAGAAAAACTCCATTAGAACTAAGCTATATGCAAGTTGAAAAAATTTCATAATTGTTACAATAATATGGTATTACATTTTGCTTCCATAAATATGTAATATCTAATTTAAGATTAAAAGATGGCAAAAGAAATTAGTAAAGTAGTAAAATTACAAGTAAAGGGAGGAGCGGCGAACCCGTCACCACCAGTTGGACCTGCTTTAGGAGCTGCCGGGGTTAACATTATGGAGTTCTGTAAGCAATTTAATGCAAGAACTCAAGATAAACAAGGAAAAATTTTACCTGTTGCAATTACTGTATACAAGGATAAATCTTTCGAGTTTGTTGTAAAAACTCCACCAGCTGCTGTTCAATTATTAGAAGCAGCTAAACTAAAAAGTGGTTCATCAGAACCTAACCGTAAAAAAGTAGCTACAGTTACTTGGGATCAGTTGAAAACGATTGCTGAAGATAAAATGGTAGATTTAAATGCATTTACTATAGAATCGGCTACATTAATGATAGCAGGTACTGCGCGTTCAATGGGAATCAAAGTAAAGGGAGAAGCTCCAATTAAAAAATAAACAGTTATTAAAATGGCAAAATTAACAAAAAAGCAAAAAGAAGCATATGCGAAGGTTGATAATAATCAAGCTTATTCTTTAAAGGATGCTTCTGCTTTAGTAAAAGAAATTACTAGCGTAAATTTTGATGCATCTATTGATTTAGCTGTTAGATTAGGAGTAGATCCTCGTAAAGCAAATCAAATGGTTAGAGGGGTAGTAACATTACCTCACGGAACTGGTAAAGATGTTAAAGTATTAGCATTAGTAACTCCAGATAAAGAAGCCGAAGCTACAGAAGCGGGTGCAGATTATGTTGGATTAGATGAGTACCTTCAAAAAATTAAAGATGGTTGGACAGACGTTGACGTTATTATTACAATGCCAAGTGTTATGGGGAAATTAGGTCCTTTAGGTCGTATTTTAGGACCAAGAGGTTTAATGCCTAACCCTAAAACTGGTACAGTAACTATGGATGTTGCAAAGGCCGTTGCTGAGGTAAAAGCTGGTAAAATTGACTTTAAAGTTGATAAAACAGGAATTGTACACGCTGGAATTGGAAAAGCATCATTTGATGTAGAGAAAATTATAGACAATGCACATGAACTAATTCAAACTTTGGTTAAATTAAAACCAACCGCTGCAAAAGGAACCTATATTAAGAGTATATACATGTCTAGTACGATGAGTCCTGGAGTGGGTATTGATTCTAAAACAGTTTAATACAGTTAAAACTTAGTAATTATGACGAGAGAAGAAAAATCACAAGTAATAGAAGCTTTAACAACAAAGTTAACTGAAGGAAACATTATCTATTTAGCAGATATATCAGGATTAAATGCTTTAGAGACCTCTAATTTACGTAGAGCTTGTTTTAAAGCAAATATAAAACTAGCAGTTGTTAAAAATTCATTGCTTGAAAAAGCAATGGCAAAATCTGATAAAGATTTTGGAGAATTACCAGAAATATTAAAAGGAAATACTTCCTTAATGATATCTGATACTGGAAATGCTCCAGCAAAATTAATTAAAGAATTTCGTAAAAAATCTAAAAAGCCTTTATTAAAAGGAGCTTATATTGAAGAAGCAATTTATGTTGGTGATGACCAATTAGATGCTTTAGTAAATATCAAATCTAAAGAAGAGCTTATTGGAGATATTATTACAATTTTACAATCACCAGCTAAGAATGTTATTTCAGCATTGCAATCTGGAGGTAATAAATTGTCAGGAATTCTTACAACATTATCAGAGAAATAATAAGCGCACTAATAAACTAAATAATAAAAATTAAACAAAGAGAAATGGCAGATTTAAAAGATTTCGCAGAAAAACTTGTTAACTTAACAGTTAAAGAAGTAAACGAGTTGGCTAATATTTTAAAAGACGAATATGGTATTGAACCAGCAGCAGCAGTAGCAGTAGCAGGTCCAGCATCAGCAGGTGGAGGAGAAGCAGCAGCTGAAGAGCAAACTGAATTCGACGTAATTTTAAAAGCAGCAGGACAATCTAAATTAGCAGTTGTTAAATTGGTTAAAGAATTAACTGGTTTAGGATTAAAAGAGGCTAAAGGTGTAGTAGATAGCGCACCAGCACCAGTAAAAGAAGGTGTAACAAAAGACGAAGCTGAAGCTTTAAAAGCAGCATTAGAAGAAGCGGGAGCTGAGGTTGAGCTTAAGTAAGCTTTCAACAGCTAAAACAATTTAAGGTTTAGGTCTGGGGACTCCCCAAGACCTAAACCATTTTTGCGTATATATTCGTTCTTTATATTTTAATAGTTTTTTTAACCTAAAGTTTTGTCCATTGGCACCAAAAAATTTCACAGAAAGAATAAACTTTGCATCAGCTAAATTGGTAACTGAATATCCAGATTTTTTAGATATTCAAGTAAAATCTTTTCAAGATTTTTTCCAACTTAAAACAAAAGCTGACGAACGAAGTACCGAAGGATTATATAAAACCTTCCTAGACAACTTTCCAATTACAGATACTCGTAACCAATTTGTGTTAGAGTTTATTGACTACTTTGTAGATCCTCCTAGATATTCTATTCAAGAATGTATTGAAAGAGGTTTAACCTATTGCGTTCCCTTAAAAGCACGTTTAAAACTATATTGTACAGATCCTGAACACGAAGATTTTGAGACAATTGTTCAAGATGTTTATTTAGGAACAATTCCTTATATGACTCATAGTGGTACCTTTGTTATAAATGGCGCTGAAAGAGTTGTAGTTTCTCAGTTACATCGTTCACCTGGTGTATTCTTTGGGCAATCATTCCACGCAAACGGAACAAAATTATATTCTGCGAGAGTAATTCCTTTTAAAGGTTCTTGGATAGAGTTTGCAACTGATATCAATCAAGTAATGTATGCTTACATTGATAGAAAGAAAAAATTACCTGTAACTACATTGTTTAGAGCAATTGGTTACGAAAGAGATAAAGATATTTTAGAAATTTTTGATCTTGCCGAAGAAATTAAGGTTTCAAAAAGTGGACTGAAAAAATATATTGGTAGAAAATTAGCTGCGCGTGTTTTAAAAACTTGGTTTGAAGACTTTGTTGATGAAGATACTGGCGAAGTTGTTTCTATTGAAAGAAATGAAATTGTATTAGATAGAGATACCATTTTAGAAAAAGAACAAATAGAGGAAATTGTTGAATCAGGGGCAAAAACCATTTTACTTCACAAAGAAGATAATGAAATGGCCGATTATGCAATTATTCATAATACCTTGCAAAAGGATCCAACAAACTCTGAAAAAGAGGCTGTTGAGCATATTTACAGACAGTTACGTAACGCTGAACCACCAGATTTTGAAACTGCTAAGGGAATTATTGATAAATTATTCTTCTCAGAGCAACGTTATAATTTAGGTGAAGTTGGACGTTACAGAATGAATAAAAAGTTAGGCTTGGACACTAGTATAGATGCGAAAGTTTTAACTAAAGAAGATATTATTACGATTATCAAAAACTTGATAAAATTAGTAAATTCTAAGGCTGAAGTTGATGATATTGACCACTTGTCTAACCGTCGTGTTAGAACAGTAGGTGAGCAATTAGCAAGTCAGTTTGGTGTTGGTTTATCTCGTATGGCTCGTACCATTCGTGAACGTATGAATGTGCGTGATAATGAGGTGTTTACACCAATTGATTTGATCAATGCTAAAACATTATCATCTGTTATCAACTCATTCTTTGGAACCAACCAGTTATCTCAATTTATGGATCAAACCAATCCTTTGGCTGAGATTACACATAAAAGGAGATTATCAGCACTAGGACCTGGTGGTTTATCTAGAGAAAGAGCTGGATTTGAGGTGCGTGACGTTCACTATACACATTATGGTCGTTTATGCCCAATTGAAACTCCTGAGGGACCAAACATTGGTTTAATTTCATCTTTGGCTGTATTTGCAAAAGTGAATAACTTAGGATTTATCGAGACTCCTTATAGAGAAGTTATTGGTGGTAACGTTAATATTACTGATGAGCCAAGATATTTAAGTGCTGAAGAAGAAGAAGGAATGAAATTTGCACAATCAAATCTTCCTTTAACAGATGAAGGTAGATTTGTAGCTGATAAAGTAATTGTACGTGAAGAAGCCGATTATCCAGTAGTTGACCCAATGAAGGTTAACTTTATGGATGTAGCGCCTAATCAAATTGCTTCTATTTCTGCATCGTTAATTCCATTCTTAGAGCATGATGATGCAAACCGTGCATTGATGGGATCGAACATGATGCGTCAGGCTGTACCATTATTACAACCTGAAGCACCAATTGTAGGAACTGGATTAGAGCGTAGAGTTGCAAAAGATTCTCGTATTTTAATGAATGCTGAGGGTGCTGGAGTTGTAGAATATGTAGATGCAAATACGATTGAAATTAAATACGATAAGACAGATGAAGAGCGTATGGTTAGTTTTGAAGGTGATTCCAAATCTTACAACTTAATTAAATTTAGAAAAACAAACCAAGGAACCTCTATTAACTTAAAGCCTATTGTTAAAAAAGGCGATAGAGTTGAAGAAGGTCAAGTTCTTTGTGAAGGTTACGCAACCCAACAGGGAGAATTAGCTTTAGGTAGAAATATGAAAGTAGCCTTTATGCCTTGGAAAGGGTATAACTTTGAGGATGCAATTGTAATTTCTGAAAAAGTTGTAAAAGAAGATATTTTTACTTCTATCCATATTGATGAATATTCAATGGATGTTAGAGATACCAAATTAGGTGCTGAAGAATTAACCAATGATATTCCAAACGTTTCAGAAGAAGCTACAAAAGATTTAGATGAAAATGGGATGATTCGTATTGGAGCTGAAGTAAAACCTGGTGATATTTTAATTGGTAAAATCACACCAAAAGGTGAATCTGACCCAACTCCTGAAGAAAAATTACTAAGAGCTATTTTTGGTGATAAAGCAGGTGATGTAAAAGATGCATCATTAAAAGCTTCACCATCATTAAGAGGTGTCGTAATTGATAAAAAATTATTTGAACGTGCAGTTAAAGATAAAGTTAAACGCACCCAAGATAAAATTAGTATTACCAATTTAGAAAGTAAATATACTGCGCTGTTAGAGGACTTACAAACTGTTCTTAT
>Ga0316188_10000302_pt1 | contig 20052 bp, 15 predicted proteins | sample Phiworburrow1_MG_FD_204933 | JGI IMG/M metagenome (GOLD analysis project Ga0316188, IMG submission 204933) | Coastal sediment microbial communities from Maine, United States - Phippsburg worm burrow 1 | ecosystem: Environmental > Aquatic > Marine > Coastal > Sediment | place: USA: Maine... | reverse complement strand
GCACTTCCCCGCGGTCCTCCATGCGGCGCAGGTAGCGCAGCAAGAACCGCCAGGGCGGCAACAGGGATTCGCGCTCCAGCACGGCACGAAAAACGACGCCGTAACGCAACAGCAGCGCTTCGCACAAAACTGCCAGTCTCGCCTGGTCGGGAAACAGTTCGTCAGCGACGCCGTCAGGGTCCGAGGACTGACCGTCGTGGATCACGCTCCAGCGTCCGAGCAGGCCGGTGCCGGGCCCGCCGGGGCGTCCGCCGCGACGCCGGCCAAGTTTCTTCTGTATCCGGTGCTTTTCCGATTCCGGTCGGATCAGCCAGCGCAACGGTGAAAAGGCGTCCGCGCTGACCCGTCCCTGGGCGACCAGTTCCGCCAGGCCCTGCTCCAATTGGGTCTGCATCAGGCCCGTGCGTTGTGCCAACTCGACGGTGAACATGGCCCCACCCTGCCGCAGCGCTTCCCAGATCCGCTCGGCCAACCCACCCAGGCTGCCGGGCTGCGCACCACGCGGCGTGGACCAGACCGGCAGCCTCGATCGTGGCACGATCGCGATGGGCGTGGCCGCCACCAACTGCTGCGCGGTCGAGCCGGCAGCGTCCGGCCTGAACCAGGTCAGGTATCCGCTCAAAAACTGCTCGTCGAAGCGCTGCGAGGCGTAATCGGCGCAGCGCGCGGCGAGCAGGCCCTGTTCCCAGGCGGCAACCGGGGACACCCAGCCCTCCAGTTGCGCCAGGGCTTGTTCCAGTTCGCCCGCCGGTTCACCGAGGCCATGCCATTCCAGCAGAAATCGCATGTAGGCGGCCGGTGGCACCGGGCGCGCGGCCCGGCGCCGGCGCTCGCGGCTGTAACGGTGGATGCGGGCCAGCAGGCGTCGCTCGCACCACGTTTTTTCCGCGCGGGACGCCTCCATCCCACCGCCCATCAGCATCGCATAACCCTCAGCCTGCAGGCCGAGCAGCGCCAACTCCAGCTCCTGCCTCGGCAGGGCGAAATCTTCCGCCAGCGTCGCCACGGTGACCGGCCCGAGCCCCGCGAGGCGACTGCGCAACAACTCCAGAACCGCCGCTTCCCGTTCCGGCGATACCGTATCGAAGACGGCGGAAGGGTCAGGATTCGCCATAGCACCTTCGTGCATCGCACGGAATTCCGCGAGCCGTTCGGTGGCCACCCACCAGCGTCTGCCCTGCGCTTCCACGCAACTCGCCCGCAGCTCGTCGGCCAGGGACTGGAACCAGTGGCTCCAGCAATCCGCCGTGCCCGCCGTGCCGCTGCTCGATATCCCGCTGCTGAATTCCGGCTCGGTCAGGAACCCGAGCTGCAGCAGGCCGTCGTGCAATTCGTCCGGGTTCTTCGGCCTGATCCAGGCCTCGGCCCGGACCTGCTCGGTGGCGTCCACCGTGATGATGCTCAAGGTGGCGGCGTCGCCCAGGTCGTTCGGGCTCTGTCGGATCGCCCGGGTGCGCCGGTTTTCCGCCTCGCCGTCATCGAGGAAGGCGTAGGGCCGGGCGTTGATGATCTCCGCCGCTAACGGCGACGGCCCATTGAGATCGACACAGCGCACTTCGAGCTCGTTGGCCTCGAGGCGGCCAAGCAGGTCTTCCAGGCCTTCGACGTCCATCGTGTCGGTCAGGCAGTCGCCGATGGTCTGCCGGACCAGCGGGTGATCCGGTATTTCCCGCTCACCGCGAATGTTTTCCAGGCAGGCCAGTTGGTCGGGAAACACGACGGCCACCAGGTCCTCGGCCTGGTTCCGCTGCCACTGCGGTGGCAGTTTCTGGCCATTTCGCATGCGTTGCACGGCCAATGCAATAGTGGCGTTCCAGCGCCAGCGGGCCTCGAACATCGGGGCATCCAGCAGGGCCTGGGTCAACACCTGCCGGGCTGTCGCTGATTTGAGATAGGCCGGCACGTCCGCGGTCTCGAAACTGTGTGTCTCGCCGAGCGACAGGATCAGGCTGTCTTCCAATGCGGAGGCCTGCAGCTCGAAATTGAAGGTCCGGCAGAAGCGCTTGCGCAAGGCCAGCCCCCACGCGCGCATGATGCGGGAGCCGAGCGGTGCATGGACGACCAGGTGCATGTCCCCCGTCTCGTCGAAAAACCGCTCGAGCACCACCCGGTGACGGGTCGGCAAACACCCCAGCGCATCGCGCGCGGCCGCCAGGTAGGTGACCAGCTGCGCAGCCGCGTCCGGCTCAATTCCCGCTTCCTGCAGCCAATTGCAGGCCTGCTCCGGGCCACCGGCTGCGAGGAGCTCCTCCAGCCGCGCGCGCAGATCCGAGACGGTGACTGACAGCTCGTCGCTGCGCCCTGGGCGGTCCCCGAACCAGAAAGGGATGGTCGGCGGCTGCCCGTGGGCGTCTTCCACTAACACCCTGCCCTGCTCGATCTTCAGGATCTGGTAGCTGTTGTTGCCCAGCTGGAAAATATCGCCCGGCAAGCTCTCGAAGGCGAAATCCTCGTTGAGCGTGCCAACGCGATACCCCTGCGGCAGCATGACGACGTCGTAGTCGAACTGGTCGGGGATGGCGCCGCCGTTCTGCAACGCCGTCAGCCGCGCCGCCGGTCTTGGACGCAAGCGCCCGTTGACTGCATCGTGATGCAGGTACGCGGCCCGCCGGCCGCGCCGGGTCGCGTAGCCGCCGGCCAGCATCGCGACAACGTCGTCAAAATCGGCCCGCGGCAACCCGCGGTAGGGCCAGGCCTCGCGCACCAGTTCAAACAGCGCATCGCAGCCCCATTCCCGCGCACTCACCTCGGCGACCAGTTGCTGGGCCAACACGTCCAGCGGGGCAAGTGGGATGTCGACGGCGTCCAGCACCCCGTCGCTCACGGCTTTCAGCAGCGCGACGCTCTCGACCAGGTCGTCACGCGAAAGCGGGAACAACCGGCCCTTGGGTACCTCGCCGACGGCATGTCCGGCACGCCCTACCCGCTGGATAAACGCGGAAATGCTGCCCGGCGAGCCAATCTGGCAGACCAGGTCCACGTGCCCGATGTCGATACCCAACTCCAGCGACGCCGTGGCGACCAGCGCGCGCAAGCGTCCCGCTTTCAGCGCCTGCTCGGCCTCGAGACGATGATCGCGCGACAGGCTGCCGTGGTGCGCCGTCACGGCCTCTTCACCCAGGCGTTCGGCCAGGTGCCGCGCAAGGCGCTCAGCCAGGCGGCGGGTGTTGACGAAGACCAGGGTGGTACGGTGGTCTTCGATCAACGCCTCGAGGCGGTTATAGATTTCCTCCCAGACCTCGTTAGCCATGACCGGCGACAAGGGTGAGCCCGGCAACTCCAGTCCGAGGTCACGCTGCCGCTGGTGACCCGTGTCCACGATCTCGCAGGGGCGCCCGCCGGTGAGGAAATCGGCGATCAGGCGGATCGGCTTCTGGGTCGCCGAGAGCCCGATGCGGCGTGCCACCCGCCCGCTGGCCGCGCGGGTCAATGCATCCAACCGCGCCAGTGACAGGGCGAGATGACTACCGCGCTTGCTGCCGGCGACGGCGTGAATCTCGTCCACGATGACGGTACCTGCGCCAGCCAGGATGGCGCGTCCCGAATCCGCAGTCAGCAGCAGGTACAATGATTCCGGCGTCGTCACCAGGATTTGCGGAGGACGCCGCCGCATCTGCTCCCGCTCGCCCGGCGTCGTGTCGCCGGTCCGCACCATGGTGCGAATGCCGGATGGCGCACCGGCTTGCTCGGTCAGGCGACGATCGATGCCTTCGAGGGGTATCTGCAGATTGCGCTCGATATCGTTCGAGAGGGCCTTGAGCGGCGAGATGTACAGGATCTGCACGCCGTCCTGAAGGGGCTGGCGCCGGCTCTGCTCGACCAGGTCGTCGATGGCGCACAGGAAGGCAGCGAGCGTCTTGCCGCTGCCGGTCGGCGCCGCGATCAATGCGTCGTGACCCGAGCGAATGGCGTTCCACGCAGCCAGCTGGACCGGCGTCGCGGCGTCGAACGCTTCGTCAAACCAGCCACTGACCGCTGGATGAAAGGCGGAGGATTGCATCAGGCTATTCTAACCAACGGATTATCAAAACCCGAGAATGCTGTTGGAAGAGATTCTGTAGGAGCGGCCTGTAGGAGCGGCTTTAGCCGCGATGCGTCCTTTCACCCCAGAAGAATCGCGGCTAAAGCCGCTCCTACAGGACCTCTTCCAGGGGCACGGGATCCCAGTCTGCCGCGGTTAACAACCATTCGCCGTCGACGCGACGCCATTGGGTATCGAATGCGAATACCTGGCCACTTTCCGGGATCCAGTTGGGCCCACCCGTCACCAGGGCCCTGAAGTGAGCCGAGGCGGTACCTTCGCCGGTCTCGATGACCTGGATCGGAAACAGCTGACCCTGCAGGCGTTGGTAGCGGTTCAGCTGCATGATCATCAGCGCGCGTACCTGCTCCCGGTTCATGCTGTCATTCTGGCCGCTGAAATCCTCGCTGATGTGCGCCATGAACGGCCGTCGTTCGCCGGCCTCGATGCGGGCTTCCATGTCCCGGATGACGGCGATGATCTGCTGCTCGACGGTCAATTGCCCGCCACAGGCCACAAGGCCCGCACAGCAAGCCAGCAGGGCCGGCAAAACAAGGCTGCGCCTGCTCACGAAGACTTATCGAGGTAAGTTTCCAGCAGGCGGGAGGCGACGACGATCAGGTCATGTTCTGTCACGATGCCCACCAGCCGCCCCTTCTCGGTTACCGGCAAACACGCCACTTTCTTTTCGCGCATCAGGCGGATGGCCTCGGACGTCGGCGTATCCGGCCGCACCGTCACCGGCTCGGTGTTCATGATCTCCTCGACGGTAGTTTTCAGGTCGCCACCGGTACGCCCCTGGGCCACCAGGCGCAAGAGGGCACGGTGCGAAACCAGCCCGACCAGCCGGCCATCATCATCCTCCACCGGCACATGTCGGACATGACGCCAGTCCATCAGCGTCGCGGCGAAGTCGACAATGTCGTCCGGCCGCACCGTGAACAGGTCCTTGGTCATGAATTGCCCGATCGTGCGGTAACTGTCGCGCCAGTCCTGCTCCTCGCAATATTCCGCCAATTCCCATTGACTGATCGGTTTGCCGGACGACTGCTGGTCGACCATGCTGCTGACGAGGGAGCGCAGCCGTTGATCCAGCGTGCCGGCGTCGCCCATTGTGTCGAGCGATTCGAGCGCCCATCGCGCACCGGTCCGGCGCAGGGTCACCCGGTCGTGCAAAACGCCCAGGTAACGGTCGATATCGTCCTGGCCGATACCCGCCTCCTGCAAACCTTCACGCGCCAGGGGCAGCAGCTGTTCCAGCACCAGTTGCTTGGCCGGCAGATGGGTGTCGTTGAACCAGTTCATCTGGGCCCGAATGCCCTCGCGGGCAGCTGCCAGGAAATTGGACTTTACGTCGCCGAAGGTCAGCAACTGGCGAATGTCCTTCACCTGCTCTGTCATGCCGGCCATCATGCCGTAGAAGAACGCGGCGTTCGCAACCTCGTCGATAACCGTAGGCCCGGCGGGGATCACACGGTTCTCGATGCGCAGATGTGCCACGTTGTCGTGCACACCGTAGCAGGGCCGGTTCCAGCGGTAGACCGTTCCGTTATGCAAGCGCAAGGCGTTGAGCGAGGGCATGATGCCCTGCTCGATCATGCCTAGGGGATCCTCCTCCGTATCGGTTGTCAGCACGATGCGGAAGCGCGCAATGTCCTCCTTGAAGATTTCGGTCACCGACTCCTCGATCCAGTGATCGCCGAAATGCACCCGGGGCCTCAGGCCCCGTTCCTGGAACACGTTCGAGCGCGTGTCGATGGAGTATTCGAAAACCGCGATCCGCGTCTCGTGCCACAGGCGCTTGCCCAGGAGGATCGGAGAGTTGACGGCAGCCGCCAGCAGCGGACCGGTAATGGCCTGAGCAATATTGTAATTCTTCGCAAAATGCTCCGGGCTGACCTGGAAGTGCACCTGGAAGCTGGTGTTGCAGGCCTCCAGCATCACGTTGTCATGCTGCATCGCCAGCTGGTCGATGCCGTTGATGGTGAACTCGAAATCCTTGCCCCGCAGTGCGCAGATCGCATCGTTCAGGGCATGGTAACGGGCGGTGGGCACCATCGACTCCAAACCGAGGTTGGCTTTGGTCAGCGTCGGCAGGATACCGACCAGGGCGATGTCGCAGCCGAACCGGTCCGCCGTCTCGCGTGCGCGTCGGTAGATGTCCTGCGCCTCGGCTTCGAGCAGGCGCAGGCAATCCCCGCTGAGTTTGCGGGGTGACAGATTGGCTTCCAGGTTGAACAGCCCGAGTTCATGGGTGAACCGCTCGTCGCCGATGGCCTCGAGTATTTCCAGGGACTTGGTGGCGGGCTTGTGCGCACGATCGATCAGGAACATTTCCTGTTCGGCGCCGATGCGATGTACTCCAGACTCGATCAGCCCCGATGAAAGCATGGTCTCAAGCGCGTGCACCTCGGCCAGCAGGGCTTTCATGAACGCCTGGTGAGTGTTCTCGTCCTGGTTTAGCCTGACGTTTTGTTCGCCCATGGATTTCAGCCGCGAGCCGGTGGTAGGCGTCGAGAATAACACACCGCCGGCGCGGTGACCGCCTGTGGGGCCCCGCTCAGATGGCGGCCCCGCGCATTTCGCGCAGCCAAGCCGGCATGACTTTCGTCAAGCTGGTTTTTGAACCGTCAGCACATCATATAAACTGGGAAAACTGGATTGGGAGAAAAACAGTGAACAAACCCTGGCTGAAGAGCTACCCCGAAGGGGTTCCTGCCGAGATCGATCTCGGCGACTACACGTCCATAGTGGATATTTTTCGCCAGAGTTGTGACGAATATCGCGATCGGACTGCCTATCTCAATTTCGATTGCGCGCTTACGTTTGGCGAGCTCGACCGGCTCAGCCGCGACTTCGCGGCCTGGCTGCAGGCCAAGGGTATGCGGAAAGGAGATCGCATTGCACTGATGATGCCCAACATCCTGCAGTATCCCGTGGCGCTTTTCGGGGCCATGCGAGCCGGCATGGTCATCGTCAACACCAACCCGATGTATACACCGCGAGAGCTGAGGCACCAGCTGCAGGACTCCGGCGCGCGGGCCATCGTTATCGTCGAAAACTTCGCTCATGTTTTGCAGAAGGTGCGCGACGAAGTCCCCGTGGAGCAGGTGATCACCACGCGCATTGGGGACCTGCTGGGCTTTCCCAAAGGTTTGCTGCTCAATTTCGCCCTCAAGTACGTGAAAAAGGCGATCCCCGGCTTCCGTCTGCCCGGAGCGACAGGCTTCAACGACGTGCTGGCGGAGGGCTCGAAACTGGCGCTGGATCCGGTCAGGCTGCAGCTGGACGACCTGGCATTCCTGCAATACACAGGTGGCACTACCGGGGTGGCCAAGGGCGCAATGCTGACGCACCGCAACCTGGTTGCAAACATGCTGCAGTCGAAGGCCTGGATGATTTCCGCCGATCTCGGCCAGGACGTCGAGATCGTGATCAGCGCCTTACCCCTCTACCATATCTTCGCGCTGACGGCGAACTGCCTTGTGTACATGGCGATGGGTGGCGTCAACGTGTTGATCACGAACCCTCGGGACATGCCGGGATTCATAAAGGAACTGAAGAAAGTGCCCTTCACGTTCATTCCGGGCGTAAACACATTGTTCAACGGCTTGCTCAACACCCCCGGGTTTGCTGACCTCGACTTCAGCGCGCTAAAAGGCGCGCTGGGCGGCGGCATGGCCGTGCAGCGGGCGGTTGCAGAGCGTTGGCGGGAGGTCACCGGGACACCGCTGGTGGAGGCCTACGGCCTGACCGAGACCTCGCCAGCCGCCTGCATAAACCCGATGAACATCGAGGGCTTCAACGGCTGCATAGGGCTGCCCATACCGTCGACCGACTGCGCCATCATGAACGATGCCGGTGAACTGCTGCCGCAAGGTGAAGTCGGTGAATTGGTGATTCGTGGACCCCAGGTGATGAAGGGTTACTGGCAACGCCCTGAAGAAACCGCCAAGGTAATCACCGATGATGGCTGGCTGCGCACCGGCGACGTGGCGATGATGACCGAGGACGGCTTCTTCAAGATCGTCGACCGCAAGAAAGACATGATCCTGGTTTCGGGCTTCAACGTGTATCCGAACGAGATCGAGGACGTCATAGCACACCATCCCAAGGTGTTGGAAGTCGCGGTGATCGGCGTGCCCGACGCCAAGTCCAACGAGGCCGTCAAGGTCTTCATCGTGAAAGCCGACCCCAGCCTGACCGAGGACGAGGTGCGCGCCTATTGCGCCGAGCAACTGACCGGCTACAAGCGACCGCGCCACATCGAGTTCCGCGACGAACTACCGAAGTCAAATGTCGGCAAGATCCTGCGCCGCGAACTGCGCGACGAGGAGCTTAAAAAACAAGCCTCGTAGGACCGAATTTATTCGGGAACATGAACCTGACAAGGAGGGGCCGGGTACCCCGGTCCCTCCCTGGGATGTTGCGCTGTTGTCCCGAATAAATTCGGTCCTACGGTTTCTTGCGTCGCAAGGTCTGGGCATGGATCAGGCCTGCTTCGCCATAGCGGCGGTTGATCTGGTCCGTGACCCTGTCGATATTCTGCTCGCCGGGGGTGTCCAATCGGTCCGCGGACGCATCGCTGCCCGCCCCGCCCTGCTCCAGGCCGGTGACGCCCACGCCAAGCAAGCGCAGCGGCGTCGTGCGGTGATCATTGCGCCAATTTTCGAACAGGGCGCGCGCCATGCGGTAGATCGTGCGCGTGCTGCTGGAGCAGGCTCGCAGGCTGCGGCTGCGGGTTACCGTCCGGAAATCACCGTCGCGAATCTTCACGACCACGGTTCGTGCCATCAAACCCTGGGCGCGCAGGCGCCTTGTCACGCTCTCGGCCTGGCGCTGCAGTTCAGCGCGCAACACGTTTGCGTCCGCAATGTTGGTATCGAACGTGACCTCGTGACTGATCGACTGGTCGGGCCGCACGGCGTCAACAGCGCGATCGTCTTCTCCCCGGGCCAGACGTTGGAAGTGCTCGACGCGGTTTCCCAACACGGGCGCCAGGAGCATGGCGTCCGCGCGCCGCAGCTGCCCAATGGTCAGAATGCCGAGTGACTTCAGCTTCGGTGCAGTTTGCTTGCCGATGCCCCACATGCGGGTAATCGGCATCGGGTCGAGGAAGCCCTGCACCTGCTCCGGGTGAACCCACAGCAGTCCGTCGGGCTTGCGTGCGTCGGAGGCGAGCTTGGCCAGGAACTTGTTGTGTGCCACACCGACGGAGGCCGTCAGCCCGGTCTCGTCATGAATCCGGTACTTGATACGCCGAGCGATTTCCAACGGGCCGCCAAACAACCGGAGACTGCTACTGACGTCGAGAAAGGCTTCGTCCAGTGACAGGCCCTCGACCAGCGGGGTGAACGCCTCGAAAATGGCAAACACTTCGCCGGACTTTTCACGGTAGCGTTCCATACGGGGCCGAATGAACCGCGCGTGCGGACAGAGGCGGCGGGCGCGCGCCATCGGCATGGCCGAATGCACACCGAACCTCCGGGCCTCGTAGTTGGCCGTCGCCACCACGCCACGAGCCCCGAGTCCGCCGACAATGACGGCCTGGCCTTCGAGGGTGGTGTCGTCGAGCCGCTCGACGGATGCGTAGAAGGCATCCATGTCGACGTGAACGATGATGCGTTGTTCGATTGCAGGCAAGCGGTTTCCAAACGGTCCAAGAGGCGACACGAAGGCCGCATTTGCCCGCGGCCGGCTTCAGCTTCATTATATCCGCATGTCGTCACCTGACCGCCCTGTAGGATCCGCAGCCGCGTTGCGGGACGAGTTTCCGATCCTGGCGGCCGGGCCGTACCTGAACCACGCTGCCATCGGACCCTGGCCTCGTTGCACGGCCGAAGCGATGCAGGCGTTCGCGGAGGAGAACCTGCTCCGGGGGCCGGCTGCCTATCCCACGTGGATCCGCCGCGAAAATGACTTGCGCAAGGACCTGGCCCGGCTGATCGGCGCCCATTCCGCCGACAGCATCGCGCTGCTGAAAAACACCTCGGAGTGCATATCGACGGTCGCCTGGGGGCTGGACTGGCGCGCCGGCGACAATCTTGTCCTGCCGCGCTTCGAGTTCCCATCCAACCGACTGCCCTGGCTGGCGCAGGCGATGCAGGGTGTGGAGGTGCGCGAAGTCGATATCCGGACCGCGCCGGATGCGGAAGCGGCCCTGGTTGCGGCCATGGACGGACGCACCCGCTTGCTCTCGGTCAGCGCTGTGCAGTGGTCCGACGGATTCCGGCTGGATTTGCAGCGGCTCGGGGATGCCTGCCACAAACGGCACGTGCTTTTTTTCGTCGATGCCATTCAGCAACTGGGCGCACTGCCCGTCGACGTCGACGCCTGCCGAATCGACTTCCTCGCCGCGGACGCGCACAAGTGGCTGCTCGGGCCCGAAGGGATCGCCGTGTTCTACACCGCCGGGCAGGCCCGCAGCCAATTGGCGCTGCGACAGCAGGGCTGGCACATGTTCGATGATCCCTGGAACTTCCAGCGCGAAGACTGGACGCCAGCCAACAGCGCGCGGCGCTTCGAGGCGGGCAGCCCGAACTCGGCCGGCCAGGCGGCCCTGCATGCTTCGATCGGCCTGCTCCTGGAACAGGGGCCTGCCGCCATCGCCACCCGGGTCCTGGAAAACACCGACTACCTCGTATCCCGCCTGCGCGCGGTCCGCGACCTCAGCATCGTCAGCCGGTGTGAACCGCAGCGTCGCTCAGGAATCGTCAGCTTCCAGTCTGATTCAATGCCGGCCCGGGAGATCTACCGCAAGCTCGGGGCAGCCGGTTGCACCTGTGCGGTCAGGGACAATGCGGTACGCCTGTCACCGCATTTTTACCAGGAGGAAAGCGTGCTGGAGGCCTTTGTCGGGCACCTCGCGGACGCGCTGCGATAAAACCGAATCAGCCCGGAAGTGTGGGAGCGGCTTCAGCCTCGAAAGGGTCGTTAACGCTCCTACATGGTGTGCGTCGCCAGGTTGCTCTTGAGCATGCTGGCCAGGTGTGACTCGATGACGGTTCGGGCATGAGCGCCGTCCTGGGTATCCGCGAACTGTACGCCGATCCCCGCTTTGCGGTTGGCCGACGCGCCCTGTGGCGTGATCCAGATTACTTTGCCAGGGATGGGCAAGCGCTCTTCGAATTCCATCACGGTGAGCAGCAGGAACACTTCGTCGCCCAGGCTGAAGCGTTTGGTGCTGGGCACGAACAGCCCGCCGCCGGTCACGAACGGCATGTAGGATTTATAGAGTGCTTGCCGGTCCTTGATCGAGAGCGACAGAATCCCTTGTTGTGCCATGGTTCCCTCCTAAGCGGACAGCCGGGACCATTGTATCAGCCAATCCTGCAGAAGTAAGTCCTTGCGGACCGGTGTGGCCAGCAGACGCCGATTACGGTCGGCTTCGAGCTGCAGCCGCGCCAAGGCCCGCGCCAGCGAACCCTCGCCGAGCCGGGAGCGGATTTCACTGGCCGCTCGCAGCGACAGCCAGGACCACAGCAGCTCGGGATCGAGATCCGCCAGGGCAGCCAGGGCAGCCAGGGCATCGCGCTGTCCGGAGCGCAGGTCATCCAGTACTTCGGCCAGGATCCGATACGCGCCGATACCGTCCTCTTCCAGCATCCGCAGAGCCCGCAATGGGCTGCCTGCGGCCGCTTCCAGGGCCATGGCGGCCTCGACTTCCTGCCGGCCGCTTGCTTGCACCAGCCAGGGCACGGCGACTTCGGAGTCCGGCAGCCGGGCGTACAGGCCCTGGCAGCGGCTGCGCACGGTGGCCGGCAGTCGCGAGGGGTTGTGCGAAACAAGAACCAACACGGCATCCCCGGGCGGCTCTTCCAGCGTCTTGAGCAGGGCGTTGGCGGCGCTGGCATTCAGACTCTCAGCCGGATAGGCCAGCGCTGCTTTGCGCCGGCTCACGGTATTGGTCAGCTGCAACGAAGCCGTCAATCGGCGCACCTGGTCGACGACCAGTTCCTTCCGCAGTTCGCCCTCCTTTTTTGGATGCGGCTCAAAGCTGAGGACGTGGCCCTCGGGATGGGCGCCACTGCCGAAAAGCTGGCAGGACCGGCAGGCGCCGCATGCGGGCCAGGACTCCTCCAGGCACAGCAGGCTGGCGAGAAAAGCGCGCGCCAACTCCGTCTTGCCGAGCCCGGCGGGACCGGACAGCAGGACCGCATGCGCCATGCGCCCGCCGCGCAAGCGCTCGGCAAACTCGGCGGCGACCGGTTCCAGCCAGGGATACGTCACGCGGGCAACCTGGCTTGCAGAATGCCGTCGACCTGGGACCAGACCTCTTCCATCGACCCGGACGCGTCCACGACCGCGAAACGCCCAGGCGCGGATTCGGCCCGCCGCAAGTACGCCTGCCGCACGCGTTCGAAGAAGCCGCTGGATTCCTCTTCGAAACGATCCGCCTCGCCGCGTCGTGACGCCCGCCGCAGGCCTTGCGCCACCGGGAGGTCCAGCAAAACGGTGAGGTCGGGTTGCAGGTCTCCGTGAACCAAACGCTCCAAAATCGCGATATCGTCCAACGGCAAGCCCCGGCCACCGCCCTGGTAGGCCCAGGTCGCGTCGGTAAACCGATCGCACAATACGGTTTCACCGCGCTGCAGCGCCGGCCGGATCACTTCGGCCAGGTGTTGCGCCCGCGAAGCGAACATCAACAGCAGCTCGGCCTGGTCGGACAGGCCGACGGTGTTCTTGTCCAGCAGGATGGCGCGGAGCTTTTCGGCGAGTTCGGTGCCGCCCGGTTCCCGCGTAGGTACCACCTTGTGGCCACGGTCTTCCAGCCAGGTCACCATGCGTTCCATCATGGTGCTCTTGCCGGCGCCTTCGCCGCCTTCAATGGTTATGAACATGCCTCGTATTATTCCTTGCCCAGAAGCCGGTTCACCGCGGCCTGGTGCTCCTCCAGGGTGACCGAAAACGTATGCCCGCCGTTGCCGTCAGCCACAAAGAAAAGGGTCTCGCCATCCGCCGGCTGCGCCGCCGCTTGCAGCGACGCCCGTCCCGGCATGGAGATCGGGGTGGGGGGCAGGCCATGACGCGTGTAGGTATTGTAAGGTGTGTCGGCCTGCAAATCCCGTTTCCGGATATCACCATCGAAGCTTGCGCCCAGGCCATAGATCACCGTGGGGTCGGTCTGCAGCTTCATGCCCTTTTTCAGGCGCCGGACGAAAACACCGGCAATTTGTCCTCGCTCCGAATCGAGCGCTGTCTCCTTTTCCACGATCGACGCCAGGATCAGGAGTTCGTAGGGCGAATTCAGCGGCAGGTCTTCAACCCGCGATGCCCAGGCCTGCTCCAGCTCGGCCCGCATGGCACGGTGCGAGCGCGTAAGGATATCCAGGTCGGAGTCACCTCGGGTGAACTGGTAGGTCTCCGGCAGAAACCAACCCTCTGGATGGTCGATGTCCAGCTTGGACAAGGCCTCGGCCCGCTGGGCCGCGTCGGACAAATCGAAGCGGTGTTCCAGGATGTCGTTGCTGTCGAGCAAGGCAGCCAGCTGCGCAAAGGCCCAGCCTTCGACCAGGGTCAGGCGGTACTGGATGACCCGCCCACTGGCCAACTCCGCCAACACCTCCTGCGGCACCATACCGGCCGCGAGCTGGTACTCCCCTGAGCGGTAGACATGCGGTTCCAGCCGCATCAGCAATTTCCACTGCCAACCGGTGCGGGTCAAACCCTCTGCCGCCAGTTTATCGACGATGTCGGACCCGCTGCTGCCCGGCGCCAGCACGAATACGTAACCGGTGGACGGGATGTCGAGGGATTGGGCGAGGAACTGCTGATAGCGTACCCAAAGCAATCCGGCCAAGGCGCCCGCCAGCAGCGCCAAGCCGAGCGCGATGCGCAAAAAACTGCGCACTGCCACGCGCTCAGCCATCGAGCGATGGGCTCACTGCTGCTCCAGCCATTGCTGCACCTCGCGGGTCACCGGACCAATGTCGTACTCCCAGTGATCGATACGGGTCACCGGGAAGATACCGCGAACGGCGTTGCAGACGAAGATCTCGTCGGCCTCGGGCAGCATGTCCAGCGTAATGCGCCGTTGTTCGCAGCGGTTGCGAAACGCGTTCAGAATGGCGGCCCGCATGACGCCGCGAACGCCGCAGCGGTCCATGCGCGGCGTCAGCAGACGATCGCCCTGGACCAGGAAGATATTCGATGAAATCGCCGAGATGACGTAATCCTCGGCATCGAGCAGAATGCCCTCGTGAATCGAAGGGTCACGCCACTCCGCACGTGCCATGACCTGTTCAAGCCGATTGAGGTGTTTGAGCCCGGCCAGTGCGGGTTGAATACCCAGCCGCAAATCACAGATTCGCATGCTGATGCCGGTTTCGACCAGGTGCCCGGGATCTTCCGGCCAGGCCCAGGCACACACCACCCGGTTGGTGCGAACGTCCTCATCGGCACCGTAACCTCGCCCGGAATTGCCGCGCGTAATGATCACCTTGACGACGCAACGGCGGTGTCCAGCGCTCACGGTCTGCACTTCCCGCAACAACACGGACTGTGGGGTCGTCGGCAATCCCAACCGTTCGCAGCCCACGGCCAGCCGGTCCATGTGGCCTTGCCAGAAGCGCGGAGTGCCCTGCACCACGGCGAGCGTCTCGAACAGGCCGTCACCGTATTGCAGGCCACGGTCCATGGCCGAAACCCGCTCGGAGATTTCACCTTCAACCAGGCAGTCAAGCATAGATCTTCTCCTTGCCGTGCGATTCCAGGGCCAGCAGCATTCCCCGCGCCTTGTCGGCGGTCTCGAGCACCTCCAGTTCCGCGTCCGAGTCGCTTACAATGCCCGCGCCGGTGCGAAATACGAACTGCCGGCCATCCACCAACATGCTTCGAATCAGGATATTCAGGTCCGTGCTCCCGTCCCGGCCAAGGTATCCCATCGAGCCGGTGTAGAAGCCCCGCCCTTCGCCCTCCAGTTCCGCGATGATTTCCATGCATCGAACTTTCGGGCAGCCCGTTATGGTACCACCCGGGAACACCGCCTTCATCGCATCGACCGGCGTCGCCCCGGCGACGAGCCGACCGCGCACGTTGGAGACGATGTGGTGCACCTGCGCGTAGGTCTCCACCACCATCAGCTCGTTGACCTCGACGGTGCCCGGCTGGCATACCCGGCCCAGGTCGTTACGCTCCAGGTCGATCAGCATGACGTGCTCGGCGCGCTCCTTGAGGTTGCTGATCAGCTCGGCGGACAGGGCGCGGTCGTGTTCGCTGTCTCTGCCGCGCGGACGCGTGCCGGCGATCGGGCGAGTCTGCACCATGCGGCCCCGGACCTGCACCAACCGCTCCGGGGACGAGCTCAGCAGGAAGCGGTTTTCCCACCGCATCAATCCGGCGAACGGCGCAGGACTGGCGCGCCGCAACGACTCATAGAGCCGATACGGGTCGGGTGCGTGCCGGAAACTCCCCCTCCAGGGCCGTGAAACATTGACCTGGAACGTATCACCCGCCTGCAAGTACTGATGGATGCGCCGTACCGAGGTCTTGAAGCGGACGGGGTCCTCTTCCAATACGCATTCGAGACCGGGGTCGGTCTGCGGTGAGCTCAGGTCCTCAGAAGCGGCAACGGTTCTGACACGCTCCAACAAGTGCCGGAGAACGCCCGCGGTCTCGGCCACCACCACGGCCCGGTCGCCTCCGTGCCGGCCGTCACGGTGAAAGACGATTACCGCACCGGGGCAACGCTGGGCGACGGCGTCCGGGAGGCCTGTTACCGCGGGCGGCATCTTCAGCGTCGGCTCAATCTCGGCCGCCATCTCGTATCCAAGATAGATGAACCAACCGCCTGCGAAAGGCAGCCCGTCGGGTCGGGATCCAGGACCGTGGCAGTCGCTTTCCGATTCCTGCCGGAACCAGCTGTCAAGCCGATCGAAGAAACGGTCGCCCTCGCCGGGACCGGAGACCGCGCCACCCGGTTGCGCGACCAGTGCCGGGCCCGCCGCGTGCAGCAGCAGGCTGTGGCTGCCCAAAGCCCCTGTGGCCGTACTTTCCAGCAGGAAGGGAAAGTGGACCGGGTCCGATCGTGACAACCCGAGCAGGTCGGGTACGCGATCGAGCCACTGGTGGAAGTATGCCGGCATCGGCATGCCCGCCGCTGTCGCTAGTCCCGTAACCTGGAGAGAATCAGCGTTCCATTGGTGCCGCCAAACCCAAAGGAATTCGACATCGCGACATCAATCTGCATTTCTCGCGCTGTATTGGGGACATAATCGAGGTCGCAACCCTCACCGGGATGCTCGAGGTTGATGGTCGGTGGCGCTATGCCGTCGCGCATCGCCAAAAGCGCGAAGATCGCCTCGGTGCTGCCGGCCGCGCCGAGCAGGTGCCCCGTCATCGACTTGGTTGAACTGATGGCCATCCGGTAAGCGTGATCGCCGAACACCGTCTTGATGGCATCGGACTCCGCACGGTCGCCGAGGGGTGTGGAAGTTCCATGGGCATTGATGTACTGCACCGAATCGAGCGCAATGCCCGCATCCTGCAGCGCAATATCCATGCAGCGTGCGGCGCCCTCACCGTCCGCCGGTGGCGCCGTCATGTGGTAGGCATCACCGCTCATGCCGAAACCGGTGATCTCTCCGTAGATCGTGGCACCGCGACGCCGCGCATGCTCCAGTTCCTCGACGACCACCATGCCGGACCCGTTCGACAGCACGAAACCGTCACGGTCGCGGTCCCAGGGCCGGCTTGCGCCGGTCGGGTCGTCATTGCGCTCGGACATCGCCTTGGCGGAGATAAAACCCGCCAGCGCGGTCGGCGTGGTTGCGAATTCGGCTCCGCCAGCGATCATGACCTCGGCGTCGCCATACTTAATGAGTCGCGCGGCGATGCCAATGTTGTGGGTGGACGTGGTACAGGCGCTGACCACGGAGATGTTGGGCCCTTTGAAGCCATAATTGATGGACAGGACGCCGCCCACCATGTTGGAGATCGAACCGGGGATATAAAACGGCGACACGCGTCGCGGCCCCTTGTCCCGGTAAATGAGCATGTTCTCTTCGATCGACGAAATGCCGCCAATGCCGGAACCGATGGCGAAGCCCACGCGTTCCGGATTCACACCGTGATCGTCACTGGCGAGGCCGGCGTCGGTCATGGCGTCTTTCGCGGCCGCCAGGCCATAGTGGAGGAACCGGTCGTAGCGCCGCGCTTCCTTGCCGGAGATGTAATCGGTCACCTCGAAATCGCGTATCTCACCGCCGATCCGGGTGCCCAGTTCCGAGACGTCGAAAGCCGTGATCGGGCCGATGCCGCTGCGGCCGTTGCAAATAGCGTCCCAGGCCGAATCGACCGTGTTGCCGACGGGGGAGATCAGGCCCATGCCTGTGATGACTACGCGACGTGCTGACACAATGGATATCTCGCTGGAAGCTCCGGGTAATGCCCGACATTCACACTGCCGAAGAAACGTCGGCCGGCAAAATGCCGGCCGACTGAAAGCTCAGGAAATGAAATGCCTCAAACGTTGGCCGTGATGTAATCAATCGCCTGCTGGACGCTGGTGATCTTCTCGGCTTCCTCGTCCGGGATTTCACATTCGAATTCTTCTTCGAGCGCCATGACCAGTTCGACGGTATCCAGGGAATCGGCACCGAGATCATCGACGAACGACGCGCTGGCCGTGACTTCGTCTTCTTTGACACCCAGTTGCTCGATTACGATCTTCTTGACGCGCTCTTCAATGCTGCTCATTTAACCAATTTCCTCTTCAGGGGATTCAAGCCCGCAATTTTAGTTAATATGCGGCCGCGATTCCAGTTTAAATCATGAACATCCCGCCATTGACATGCAGAGTCTGCCCGGTGATGTAACCACCCTGCGCCGAGGCCAGGAACAAAACGGACGCGGCAATGTCTTCCGGCTCACCCAGGCGTTGCAGCGGTATATCGCGCAGCAGCGCCTCGCGCTGGTTCTCGTCGAGTGCCCGGGTCATGTCGGTATCGATAAAGCCGGGGGCCACGACGTTGACCGTAATGCCCCGGGAACCGATCTCCCGGGCCAACGACCGGCTGAACCCCATCATACCCGCCTTTGCCGCCGCGTAGTTCGTCTGGCCCGCATTACCCATGGAGCCGACCACCGAGGCGATGCTGATGATGCGGCCGCTGCGCGCCTTCATCATGCCGCGCAGACAGGCCTTGCTGAGACGGAATACGGAACGCAGGTTGGTTTCGATCACCGCATCCCAGTCGTCTTCCTTCATGCGCATCAGGATCTGGTCGCGCGTGATGCCGGCGTTGTTCACCAGGACAGTGGGCGTACCAAGCGTGTCAGCGACCCGCGAAACCAGCGCTTCTGCGCCCGCGGGGTCGTTGACGTCGAGCACTTCACCGGCGCAGTCCGGCGCAATCGAGCTCAGCCGCTCCCGTATGGCCGCCGCACCCTGCTCCGTCGTTGCCGTGCCCGCGACCCGCGCCCCGGCGCATGCCAGCGTGTCGGCAATTGCCGCCCCGATGCCGCGGCTGGCGCCCGTGACGATGGCCACCTGGCCGCTAAGATCCAGTTTCATTGTGCGCTCCGTTTTTCTGCAGAATTTGCACGATCGTTCAGTACCTGATCAGGGCCGAACCCCAGGTGAAGCCGCCGCCGAAGGCCTCGAGCAACAACAGGTCTCCACGCTGAATACGGCCGTCCCGAATGGCCTCGTCAAGCGCCAGCGGGACCGAGGCCGCCGACGTGTTACCGTGCCGGTCGACGGTCACCACCACGTGATCCATGTTCATATCCAGCATTTTGGCCATGGCCGAGATGATGCGCAAATTGGCCTGGTGTGGAATCAGCCAGGTCAAGTCCGACTTTTCGAGCTGATTGGCGCTGAGGGTCTCCTCGACAATGCGTCCCAGCGTGCGCACGGCGACTTTGAATACCTCGTTGCCACGCATGATGATTTCCGGCTTGCCGTCGTTCTCTTCGACGGCGTCCCAGCCCACGGAAATGCCGGCATTCGTGGTCAGCAGGTCGACGTAGTTGCCATTGGCGTGGATATGCGTGGAGAGAATACCGGGATCATCGCAAGCTTCCAGCACAACCGCTCCCGCGCCGTCACCAAACAGGATAGCGGTCTCGCGCTTGTTCCAGTTGACGATTCGCGACAGCGTTTCCGCCCCGCACACCAGCACTTTTTTGGCGTCGCCGCAACGGACGTACTTGTCGGCCACGCTCAGGGCATACATGAAGCCGGAGCAGGCGGCATTGACGTCCATCGCGCCGCAGTCGGGCAACCCGAGTTGCTTCTGCAGCAGGCACGCCGTGCTGGGAAACACCAGGTCCGGCGTCGTTGTACCCATGACGAACAGGTCGATCTCGGCCGGATCGACATCCGCTGCCTCCAGCGCCTTGCGGCATGCCTCCCGGGCCAGCGTCCCGGTGGTTTCACCGTCGACAGCAACACGGCGCTCACGGATCCCGGTTCGTTCACGGATCCACTGGTCACTGGTTTCAATCGTCTTTTCGAGGTCATGGTTGGTCACGACCTTGTCGGGAAGTTGGCTGCCCGTTCCCGCAATTCTCGAATACTTCACGCTGACGCCTCCAGTTGGTACTCGCGGATCGATGAAGCGATTCGCAGGTGCACTTGCCTGCGCGCTTCGCGCCCGGCTTCCAGGATGGCCCGCGTCAGGCCCTTGCGGTCGGAAGAGCCGTGGCTCTTGATCGCAACGCCGTTGAGGCCGAGCAATGGCGCACCATTATGCGCGGCAGGATCGAGGTGTGCCAGCATCCGGCGCAACGAAGGACCAGCCAGCAGCGCCCCGGCCCGGCTGGCCAGGTTTTGCGCCAGGGCCGTCTTGAATTCCCCAACCAGCATGCGGGCCAGCCCTTCGGTGGACTTGAGGACGAGGTTGCCGGCGAAACCGTCGCAGACCGCAATATCGACGGTGCCGTCGAATATGTCGTGTCCTTCGATGAATCCCACGTAGTTCAGCGGCAGCGCCTTCAGCATCTGATGCGCTTCCCGCACGACCAGGTGCCCTTTGCCGTCTTCATGCCCGACGTTCAGCAGCCCGACGCGAGGATTGGCAATGCCTTCC
>Ga0316188_10000301_pt1 | contig 20056 bp, 15 predicted proteins | sample Phiworburrow1_MG_FD_204933 | JGI IMG/M metagenome (GOLD analysis project Ga0316188, IMG submission 204933) | Coastal sediment microbial communities from Maine, United States - Phippsburg worm burrow 1 | ecosystem: Environmental > Aquatic > Marine > Coastal > Sediment | place: USA: Maine... | reverse complement strand
CCTGAATATGGTGCTGCAACACAATTGGAGAAAATTGATATGATTGATTTTGCTGATGTAATAGCCTTGAATAAATTTGACAAGCGTGGTTCTTTAGACGCTTTGCGCGATGTTAAAAAACAATACCAACGCAATCATAATTTATGGGCAGAGAATGTTTTTTCTATGCCTGTTTACGGAACCATTGCATCTCAATTTAACGACCCTGGAACCAATGAGTTATACAGAGTTTTAATGAATAAACTCGATGAAAAAACAGGAACAAATTTCGCAACTAATTTTCAAGGAACTGATATTATGAGCGAAAAACAATTCATTATTCCTCCAAACAGAACTCGATATTTATCTGAAATAACAGAAAACAATAGATTATACAGTAAAACTAGTTTGGAGCAAAAAGAAATTGCCCAAAAATTATATGGCATTTATAAAACTATTGAAAGTGTCTTAACTGTCAAACTGAGCCTATCGAAGTTTGGCTTAGATGAAGAATCTCTTCGAGAAGTTCAGACTGACAAGAATAGTGACTTTTTAAATTTATTGATCTCAGAATTTTCAAAAGTGATTATGGATTTAAATCCACACAACTGGACAACCATTTTAAATTGGGAAACTAAAAAACAATCGTACAGAAACGAAATATACTCCTATAAAGTACGTAATAAAGAAATTAACATAAAAACACACAGCGAATCACTTTCTCATTTAAAAATTCCAAAAATAGCCTTGCCAAAATACGATGCTTGGGGCGATATTTTATATTGGAATTTAGAAGAAAATGTTCCTGGAGAATTTCCTTTTACTGCTGGATTATTTCCTTTTAAACGAACTGGAGAAGATCCAACCCGCATGTTTGCAGGTGAAGGTGGTCCTGAGCGAACCAACCGTCGCTTTCACTATGTGAGTTTAGGTTTACCTGCAAAACGATTATCTACTGCTTTTGACTCAGTTACTTTGTATGGCAATGATCCTGATATACGACCTGATATTTACGGAAAAATTGGCAACGCAGGTGTTTCCATTTGTTGTTTAGACGATGCAAAAAAATTGTATTCAGGGTTTGATTTAACAAATGAAATGACTTCAGTTTCAATGACTATTAACGGTCCGGCACCAATGATGCTTGCCTTTTTTATGAATGCTGCCATTGATCAGGAATGTGAAAAATATATCCTTCAACACAAATTAGAGAATGAAATTGAAACTAAAATAGCAGCTATTTACAAACAAAAAGGCGTTGAAAGGCCTAAATATCAAGGAGAATTACCAGAGGGAAATAGCGGTTTAGGATTGTTACTTTTAGGTGTTACGGGTGATGAAGTTTTGCCAAATGAAATCTATCAAAAAATTAAAATCGAAACCATTTCAAAAGTCCGTGGAACAGTACAAGCCGATATTTTAAAGGAAGATCAGGCACAAAACACCTGTATTTTTTCAACTGAATTTGCCTTGCGTTTGATGGGGGATGTTCAGGAATATTTCATTGAAAATAATGTGAGAAATTTTTATTCGGTTTCCATTTCTGGCTATCATATTGCAGAGGCCGGTGCCAATCCAATTTCACAACTGGCATTTACATTGGCTAACGGATTTACCTATGTTGAATATTACCTTTCACGAGGTATGGATATTAATAAATTTGGACCAAACTTATCGTTTTTCTTCTCAAATGGTGTTGATCCAGAATATGCGGTAATTGGTAGAGTTGCTCGAAAAATTTGGGCAAAAGCGATGAAAAATAAATACGGAGCAAATGACAGAGCCCAAATGTTGAAGTATCACATTCAAACATCTGGCAGAAGTTTACATGCGCAGGAAATAGATTTTAATGACATACGCACAACACTTCAAGCGTTGTACGCTATTTACGACAACTGCAACAGTTTACATACCAATGCGTATGATGAGGCTATAACTACTCCAACAGAAGAAAGTGTACGCAGAGCTATGGCAATTCAGCTAATTATCAACAAAGAATTAGGATTGGCAACCAATGAAAATCCAATTCAGGGAGCTTTTATTATTGAAGAATTAACCGATTTGGTTGAAGAAGCTGTTTATAAAGAATTTGACAGTATTACAGAACGTGGCGGTGTTTTGGGTGCGATGGAAACCATGTACCAACGCAGTAAAATTCAGGAAGAAAGTTTGTATTATGAAACTTTAAAACACACAGGAGAATTCCCAATTATTGGTGTAAATACATTTTTAAGCAGTAAAGGTTCACCAACTGTTTTACCTCAAGAAGTAATTAGAGCAACTGAAGAAGAAAAACAATATCAAATAACTGTTGTTAAAAATTTAAATAAAGGAAATATTTCGAAAGTTGAAGAGCAACTCCATTTATTAAAACAAAAAGCTGCTAAAAACCAAAATGTGTTTGAGCAATTAATGGAAGCATGTAAAATATGTTCAATTGGTCAAATTACAGAAGCTTTATTTGAAGTTGGTGGGCAATATAGAAGGAATATGTAGTTTTGAAGTTTGAAGTTCTAATTTAATTATTAAAATCTGTAAAGTTCTATTTAAAACTGAAAACTAAAACTTTAAACCAACAAAGATTTCACATAACGCCTGTGCATTCTTCTTAAAAGAATTAGCTCTTTGCGAAGCATTCTAACAAAGTCTTTTCCGTGCATTCTTGTGCGCTCTAATTTTAAACAATCTTCATAAATCACATCAATAAAAAGACGTAAAGATTTTGCGTATTTTAATTTTAAAATTGGATTTTCTTCACTTTCCGTTTCAACAATTTTTGGCACTAAGCCAAAAGCATTCATCACTAAACTATCAGCATATCGGTCACTTCTCTCAACAGAAGAATACATAGATAACATTGATTTATCGTCCGATATATAGGTAGCAATACGACGAGATAAATTAAAAATATCCAACGATTTTTGATAGATATTCAAATGACTTAATCCATGTTCTTGGTAGTTTTTCATTTTTCAATTAAAATTGCAACACAAATTTACCGAGTATTTCAAATTAATACATTTAATTTTCTAAGTTATATTTATATTTACTTTAATTATTGATATATTTACTGTTAAATACTTTAAAAATGAAGTTAGACGATATTAACTGGAAAATCTTAAAAGCATTACAAAGAAATGCAAGACAATCTAATACGGAAATTGCCAAACAAGCTGGAATCACTTCTCCGGCTGTTGCAGAACGCATTCGAAAAATGGAAGATTTAGGTATTATTCAAGGCTACTACACTAAAGTTTCACATTATGAAACCGGACATCAATTGAAAGCAATTATTACTTTAAGAGCATTTATGGGTAGGCTAAAACCTTTTTTAGAAATTGTTAAAAGTTTTGATGAAGTTGTAAATTGTTATAGAATTACTGGTAATGAAAACATTGTTATGGAAGTAGTTTTAAACAATCAGAGGCATTTGGAAAAATTTATAGACCAACTTATAACCTACGGCGAAACCAGAACTCACATTGTACTTTCTAATGTTGTAGAAAACAATCCGATTATAAAAAGACAAATCCTTTAATTTGAAATCTAACTATCCTTATCTATAATTGTAAGTGCCAATCTAATTTTAAAATATTCAATCTCACCATTTAAGTAATCAAAATAAGGTTTTAATGCAGGTGGATTTTCTAATTCAATTTTAGCCTTTCTAACCTTTTCAACTTCTTCATTATTTACAAAATTATAGATATCAATATCTTTTCCATCGCTGTATAATTTTGCCAAATGGGAGAAAATGGTTGTCGATTTTAAATTTCGTTTTACAGCAATTTCTTCAATTGAAAAACCTTCTTTATACAATTCATAAGTTACCAAATTGGTATCCTTTTTCTTTTCTTTCTTTCTTTTTCCACCTGTAAAAGAAATTATTTCAGCAATAAATTCTTCACCATAAACTTCCAATTTTCGTTGTCCTACTCCACTAATTTCTAACAAATCAGCTTCACTCATAGGCCGTGCTCTTTCCATTTCCTTTAAGGTTGCATCACTAAAAACCAAATAGGCTGGTATATTTTCATCTAATGAAATTTGATGACGTAATTTTCGTAAACGCTCAAATAAAGAATCTTTTTTGACTTTTTGTTCTTTAATTTCTTTTTGAACAACTGTAGGTTCTTTAAATTCAACAGGCGTTGTTAAAAATACTTTTTCCTTTTCAAACAATACTTTTTTTGAAAAACTGGTCAATCGCAAAGCATTGTTTTTATGAAAAGCGATTTCGCAATACCCCTGATTGATTAACTGAATAATATATTGTTGCCAATCGCGCCAAGATATTTCCTTTCCAACACCATGTGATTTCAATTTATCGTAACCTTTATCTAAAATAGTAGCATTGTGTGCACCTCTTAAAACATCAATAACCGTTCCTGTTGCTTCCGCTTCATTTAAACGTGTAATTACCGAAAGTGCTTTTTGTGCAATAATAGTTCCATCAAAAAACTGTGGTGGGTTTTTACAAACATCACAATTTCCACAATTTTCAGCCAACAATTCCCCAAAATAACTCAACAAAATTTTTCTTCGGCAAGTAGTTGCTTCTGAAAATTGTTTCATACGCTCTAACTTAGCAACCTGTACATCCTCATTACTGGCTCCGCTCATAAATTTACGAAGCTGAACTACATCAGAATAACTGTGAAACAACAATGCATTGGCTTTTAAATTATCTCTTCCGCAACGCCCAATTTCCTGATAGTAACCTTCAATGTTTTTTGGCATATTGTAATGAATTACCCAACGAACATTTGACTTGTCAATCCCCATTCCGAAAGCAATAGTTGCACAAATAACCTGTACTTTATCATAAATAAAATCTTCCTGTGTTTTTGTGCGTTCCATAAAATTCAACCCTGCATGATACGATGCCGCATTTACACCATTTTGTTTTAATTTAGCAGCCAGTTGTTCGGTTGATTTTCTACTTAAACAATAAATAATACCAGCTTCATTGGGTTTTTTATCAATAAAATTTAATATCTGTGAAACTCTATCGTTTGCCGGCCGAACCTCTAACTCAATATTTTTTCGATCAAAAGAAGCTATAAATTGTTTTGCAGAAGGAATATTCAACTGCTCTAAAATATCTTTTCTGGTCGCCTTATCGGCGGTTGCAGTTAAAGCTATAATAGGTGTATTTGGTAATAATTTTTTGAAAAATCCAAGTTGCTGATACGACGGACGAAAATCGTGCCCCCAGGAAGAAATGCAGTGGGCTTCATCAATAGCTATACAACTAATAATATCCTCATTTAAAACAGATTGTAATAACTGCAAACTTTCAGGCGCAACATAAAGCAACTTGATTTCATTATTCGCAATCTTATCAAAAATAGCATTTTGCTCGTGTGTTTCCTGACTGCTATTATAAAAATCGGCCGCAATTCCATTGGCATTTAAACCATCAACCTGATCTTTCATTAAGGCAATTAAAGGAGAAATCACCAAGGTTAATCCTTCAAAAAGTAAAGCTGGCAATTGAAAACAAATAGATTTTCCTCCGCCTGTTGGCATAATTACCAAATTATCCTTTTTTGAAAGTACAGATATTACAATTTCTTGTTGCTGATCTCGGAAACTATCGTATCCAAAATATTTTTTTAAAGTAGGAAGTATTTTTTTTTGAATTCCTTTTGAAAGCATTTATACAATTTTTTACAAAAGTACATTTAATTCACAAATTAGTAAATATTGTAATTCTATATCTAAATTTTATTTATTTTTCAATATATATTAAAATGAACCTACCATAATTGCAATAATCTTAATTTAAATGTTTTCTTTATAAAACAGCCTTTAAACATTTAAAATGTCATTTAAAAAAACGTGCATTCCAAGCAAAACTTTCGTAATTTCGCCTGCTTAAAAGTTTGATTTCTAAACTAAATAATAAAATAATGAGTAAAATAATGACAGTCGACATATTGTCGAGTATTAAAGGAGCGCAACCATCTGAGGCTGTGAATAAATTATTTGATGTGATTAAAAAGGCACAATTGACAAATAATAATTCTTTAAATAATGTCAATTATAATTGCATGTCAATAAACGATTTAAGAGAAGATGTAGTCATTGAAAGTGCTGCTTTGGAGAAGAAAATCATTATTGAAAATTTTCCAAAAGAAAAAAATGGTTATTTAGTAGTTTCACAAGTTATAGAAGATTAATATGGAATCTCAAATAAAAAAAATACACCAGCAACTGGTGTCTAAAGAAATTTCGTGTACTGCTTTGATTCAAGAAAAATTAGACTTGTTAAAAGAAAATACACACAATACCGTAAATTCTTTATTGGATAATTTAGCATTGGAATTAGCAAGTAATGTGGATATTAAAATAGCCAATGGTGAAGAAATAAGCTTGTTAGAAGGCATTCCTTTTGGGATTAAAGATGTGTATATGCTTCAGGGAACTTATGCAACGGCCAGTTCTAATATTTTAAAAAAATACAAATCGGCTTATACTGCAACCGCCATTCAAAAACTATTAGATGCAGGTGCAATCCCTTTGGTAAAAGAAAACTGTGACAGTTTTGGACATGGATCATCAAGTGAAAATACCATATTTGGAGCTGTGAAAAATGCTTTAAATACGGATTTAGTTGCCGGTGGTTCCAGCGGAGGTTCTGCCGTGAATGTAGCAAAAGAATATACAGTTTTTTCTATTGGTGGAGATACTGGAGGTTCTATTCGTCAGCCAGCAGGTTACAATAATATTTACGGTTTAAAACCAACTTATGGACGCATTTCACGTTTTGGTTTAATGGCTTATGCTTCTTCAACCGATTGCGTTGGTCCTTTAGCAAAATCTATTGAAGACATTAGAATTTTGTTGAACGTAATGAGCGGAAAAGACACTAAAGATCAAACTACAATTGCTTCAGAAATAATTAGCGAAGAAGCTATTTTAAATACCAATACAGTCAAAACTATTGGCTATTTTAAAAACTTCATTGACAACAAAGCCATTGACTCAAAAATAAAAGCTGATTTTTTAGCAAGCCTGGAAAAAATAAAAGCAAAAGGGATTGAAGTAAAGGCATTGGATTTCTTTGATTCAGAAACTTTGGTATCAACTTATTACACCTTAGCAATGGCTGAAACTGCATCTAACTTATCTCGTTTAGACGGTACCAATTACGGAAGTAGAATTGAAGGAGAAAATTTAAAAGACACCTATGCAATTACACGTTCTGAAAATTTTTCGGAAGAATCTAAACGCAGAATTGTTGGCGGAAATCAAGTATTATCACAAGGATTTTCAGATGAAATTTACTTAAAAGGACTGGCTTTAAGAGATCAGATTTTAGCAAATTTTGAAAAAGATTTTGAAGAAGTTGATATCATTCTTTCGCCTGTTACACCAAATACGCCTCCAAAAATTGGAGAAAGTTTAAAAGATCCATTAGCAATGTATTTGTCTGATGCTTATACTGTTGGATTTAGCCTTGGCCAGTTACCAACCTTAACTGTACCACAAGGAACAAGTACTGGTTTGCAAATTACAGCAGCTAAAAATCAAGAACAAACAATATTGCAATTTGCAAACTTTTTAAAAGATACGATATAATGGAAATGGAGCAATTAATGGCCGCTATAAAAGCGCACGATTTAGAATTGGTGATTGGACTGGAAACACATGTTCGATTGAATACCAAAACCAAGTTGTTTTGTTCTTGTCCAAATCAAGAAATTGAAACACCTAACCACAATATTTGTTCAGTTTGCACAGGTCAAATGGGGGTATTACCTTCCATAAATAAAGAAGCAATTACCAAAGCAATTTATTTTGGAAAAGCTGTAAATTCAACATTCTCAAATGAAGTAATCTCTTGGGACAGAAAACATTATGAATATCCTGACAATCCAAAAAACATTCAAATAACACAGTTTCACAATCCTATAATTCCAGACGGACAAGTATCGTGTTACCGAAATGATGGCTCACAATTTACAGTAAATTTAACGCAAGTACATATCGAAGAAGATGCAGCAAAACTGATGCATGAAAAAAAGATTTCTTTGGTTGATTTTAACAAAGCCGGCGTTCCTTTAATTGAAATTGTAACTGAACCTTGCATTCGCCATATTGAAGATGCATCAACTTATGCACAATACATACAACGTATTGTTCAAAATTTAAAAATTTCGGAAGCTAACCTTGAAAAAGGAGAATTTAAATCGGATGTTTCGGTTTCTCTTCGCAAAAAAAGAAGCTACGATTTAAATCCACGTACCGAAATTAAAAACCTGAACTCGTTTAAGTTTATGGTTGATGCTTTGAAAGAAGAAGTTGAAAAACAATTCAACTATTACATAGAAAATAAAGAGTTTAGACCAGATCAAACCACGGTTTTATGGGATGCTGACTTGAAGCAAACCAAAACCATGCGTAAAAAGGAATTTGAAGCTGATTACCGCTTTATTTCTGAACCAGATTTACCTTTTGTAAGTATAAAAGAGGCTGTTGATAGCATAAAAGTAGATACAAGTGTTTTACCATATGCGGTTGAATCTATTTTAATTGAGGGTGGTGTTTTACCGCAGGATGCAAAATTCTTCACAGCTGATTCTCAACGATCAGCGACTTTTGTTGCGATTAATAATGTAATTAAAGATCCTTCTTTTGTTGCTAAAACTTTAACAAACAATCTAAAGACCGAAGAATATGCTAACATTAAAAATATCAATCATTTAATTGAGATTTTTAGCTTATTCAAATCTGAAAAAATAACGGCGGTTTTGGTTCAAAATGCCATAACTTCTTATCTTAAAGATCGCACTTTTAATTATAAAAAGTATTTTGAAGAGAACACTATTTCCGAAGATCAAATTCAAAGAGCCATTAAAAAAGTTATTTCCGAAAATGAAGTAATTGCAAATGATATCATTGATGGAAACGAAGGAAAAGCTGGTATTTTAGTCGGAAAGGTAATCGCTATTATTGGTAAAGGTGCTTCGGGAAAAGTAATTCGTGAAGGTATTTTTGAAGCATTATTAGGAACTGGGTCTGGAAATGAAAAAATCGATTTAAAAATTCAAAGTTCAGCAACCAAAGAAGAAAAAATAACTTCAAAAGAAAATGAAGAAGTTTTTCCTAATATTCCCTTGATTGTTAAAGAAAATTACAAAACACACAATATTTCTGAATTATCAAAAAAGTCAATTAATAAAAAAGTAACACTTGCTGGATGGATTTCGAGTGTACGTGATCACGGAGAATTGATATTTATTGATTTGCGTGATGCAAGTACGGAAGTTTTACAAGTTTGCCTAAGACGTGAAACTTTCCCTAATTTAGATGAATTGGTAAAATTAAAACCTGAATCAGTAATTTCAGTAACAGGGGCTATTGTTCAAAGAAAGGAAGACGATTATAACCCGGCTTTAAGAACTGGTAAAATTGAGCTAGAAACTTCAACACTAGAAATTTTAAACCTTTCTAAAACTTTACCTTTTGAAATTAAAAGAGCCACTCGTTCTAATGAAAATGTACGTTTTCAATATAAATTCTTAGATCATAGAAATGAAGATGTTAGAAAAACCATTGTAAACCGTCACCGCGTTATAAAATTAATTCGTGATATATTAGATGAGCAATCTTTTTTAGAAATAGAAACACCTATTTTAACTGCTGGTACTGATGAGGGAGCAAGAGAATTTATTGTGCCGTCACGAAAACAAGCAGGTTCATTTTACACTCTACCACAAGCACCTCAACAATTTAAACAAATGTTAATGGTCGGTGGTTTTGATAAATATTTTCAAATTGCACGTTGCTTTAGAGATGAAGATTCGCGTGGCGATCGTCAGCCAGAATTTACACAATTAGATATGGAAATGGCATATGTAAGTATGCAGCAGATTATTGATTTGAACACAAAAATGTTTAATGAAATAGTTGAAAAAATATATGGTAAAAAGTGGATTTTACATCCATTTGAAATTATTACTTACAAAGATGCAATGGATAAATACGGTTGTGACAGACCCGATTTGCGTTATGGTTTAGAAATGCAAGATATTACCAATATTGTAAAAGACACTACTTTTCAAGTATTTAGTAAACCAATTGAAGAAGGCGGTATCGTAAAATGTATCAAAGTTACGGCACAAGAACAAGGTGAAAAACGTATGTCTAAAGGTCAAATTGAAAACTTAACTGCAAAAGCACAAGAACATGGCTTGGGAGGTTTGGCATATATAATTGTAAACGAAAACGAATTGCAATCGCCAATTATCAAGTTTTTAGGTGAAGCTATTGCTGAAAGAATTATTGAATTTACAAATGCACAAGTTGGTGATATTGTATTTTTCTCTGCATCGGATTATGCAACAGCAAACAAGGCTTTAGATGCGGTTCGACAAGAAATGGGTAGCATTTTACATTTAATCAATCCAAAAGAATTACGCCCGGCTTGGGTGGTAGATTTCCCTATGTTTGAAAGAACAGATGAAGGTCGTTGGACATTTACACACAACCCTTTTTCTATGCCAACAATAGCCGATATTGAAAAACATATGAACGGAAATGACGATGAAATTGGAACTATTATTGCCCAACAATACGATTTAATATTGAATGGCTATGAAATTGGTGGAGGGTCCATACGTTCTCACAAGGCTGAAATATTAGAAGCGACCTATAAAAATATGGGCTACAATAAAGAAGAAATGCTTAAAAGTGTTGGAACTATGTACAAAGCCTTCCATTATGGAGCGCCACCTCACGGAGGAATTGCCTGGGGTGTTGACAGATTGATGATGATTTTAGAGAAAAAAGCTTCAATTAGAGAAGTTATGGCATTCCCAAAAACTGGTTCTAGTGAAGATTTATTGTTTGGCTGCCCATCTCAATTATCCGATAAAAAAGTGGAAGAAATGAATGTTAGAATTATAAGAAATTAATTTTTAGCATTTTATAAAATACTTTATAAAAGTGGATTTATAATTAAATCCACTTTTTCTTTTAAAAAACAATAAATTAGTAAAAAATAAAAATGACTCAATTTACCTTATTATTTGCCAGTATTTTAGGCGGTTTAGCAGTAGTATTTGGTGCGTTTGGAGCACATGCATTAAAAAAAATACTTTCAGAAGCGCAATTAAAAAGCTTTGAAACTGGCATAAAATACCAAATGTATCACGCCTTGGTTTTATTAATTATTGGTTTTAATTTCAATTTAGAAGCTACTTCAGAAAAGTATATGGTGTATTTTTTTATGGCTGGAATTTTATTGTTTTCTTTTAGCATTTATGGTTTGGTAATTTCTTCAGCAAAAAACAAAAAAATGAAATTTTTGGGACCAGTTACACCCTTAGGTGGGGTATTTTTAATTGTTGGATGGGGTTTATTATTTTATTCAATTATAAATTTGAAAGAATAATTCCGATTTCAATATTTATTTATTTTTTATTTCTCCTTTTTTGTAGATTTACCATTGAATCAATTTAATTTTCAATGAACAAACACACTTTTAAAGCAATTTTGATACTATTGTTAAGTATCACAATTACTTCCTGCAAAAAAACAAACGAACCATTAACTACTTCCGAAGTAAATTTTGTAAAGGAAAATTATGACAAAAGTGAAGTTACCATTACAATGCGCGATGGTGTTAAACTGTTTACTACTATTTACAGTCCAAAAACCAAAAAAGAAAAACACCCAATTTTGTTAATGCGAACTCCTTATAGTTGTCAACCATACGGAACTGATAAATTCAAAAACAACATAGGCCCAAACAAACATTTAATGGAGCAGCGCAATATTATAGTATATCAAGATGTACGTGGCCGGTGGATGAGCGAAGGTACTTACGACAATATGCGCGCATATATTCCTAACAAAAAAGACAGCACTCAAATTGATGAAAGTTCAGACACTTATGACACGATTGACTGGTTGGTAAAAAACGTTGAAAATAACAATGGAAATGTGGGCACTTGGGGCATTTCATATCCTGGTTTTTACAGTACTTATTCAACTATTGATGCGCATCCGGCACTAAAAGCGGCTTCACCACAAGCTTGTATTGGTGATTTTTATTTTGATGATTTTCACCATAATGGTGCATTTATGCTCAGTTATTTTAGAGCTGTGGCTTTGTTTGGAACTCCAAAAGACCAGCCAACTGATTCATCTTGGTATAAAATTCCAGCTATGAAAACCAAAGATCAATATCAATTTTTCCTAGATGCTGGTCCATTGCGTAATTTGAATCATTATTTTGAATATGAAACTTTGGACAATCCTCATTTACAAAACAGTGATAAACCAAACGATTTCTTTTGGGAAGAACTAAAGGAACATCCAAATTACGATGAAGTTTGGCAAAGCAAAGGTTTGGTTCAGTATTTAAAAAATATAAATTCTCATGTGGCGACTATGATTGTTGCTGGTGAATTTGATGCCGAAGATTTATACGGACCACTAGAAACCTATAAAACCATAGAAAAATACAATCCTGATAATTATAACACTTTGGTTTTTGGACCTTGGAGTCACGGACAATGGGCAAGTTCAAAACCTGAAAATAGTGTAGGAAATTATTATTTTGGCGACTCAATTTCAATAAAATATCAGGAGGAAATTGAAACCACATTTTTCAATCATTTTTTAAAAGAAAATGGTGATAAAAACTCAGGTTTGCCTGAAGCATATGTGTACGATACTGGCAAAAAAAAATGGAATAGCTTTACTGTTTGGCCGCCTTTAAACGCGCAAAAAATACAAATGTATTTGTCTGCAAATCAAAAACTAACAACTTCAAAAGAAAAAGAAACGAGCATTCAATTTATAAGTGATTTAAAAAAACCAGTTCCTTATTCCGAAGATATAAAAACAGTTTTTACCCCAAAAAAATATATGACAGATGATCAGCGTTTTGCTGCCAGAAGAAACGATGTGCTGGTTTTTGAAACTGAAATTTTAGAAAACGATGTTACTTTAGCAGGTGATATTTTAGCAAAATTACAAGTTGCTACTACCGGAACTGATGCGGACTGGATTGTAAAAGTAATTGATGTACACCCATCAGATGCTGAAGAAACTAATAAAAATATGCAAGATCACTTAAAATTAAGCAACTATCACTTAATGGTTAGAAGTGAGGTGATGCGTGGTAAATTTAGAAATAGTTTTACCTACCCTGAACCATTTGTTCCTAACAAAAAAACAGCTGTGAATATTAAACTGCAAGATGTTCATCATACTTTTAAAAAAGGACACAAATTGCAAATTCAGGTGCAAAGTACGTGGTTTCCTTTAATTGATATGAACCCTCAAACCTATGTTGAAAATATTTTTAAAGCCTCCGAATCAGATTTCAAAACACAAATGCATACAGTATATACTTCATCAGTAATTGAATTTTCAATATTGAACTAAAATAAGAACCAGAACCTTTGATATAGAAATCTTTGGGTTCTGGTTCAAAACTAAAACTACTAACTAATTTTTTATGGGTTGAACATAATTTTGGATGTTATCCAAACTGTGAATTATTTCAACTCCTTTGAATTATACTACGAAGGTACGTTCAAAATTGTATTCAAAAACTGACTTTTATCAATGTTTTCAGTTTTTTTCAAAAAAAATTTAAATAGTTAGAATTATTATAAAAAAAAATATTAATACAAATGTAACTACTGAGGCTTTCCAAATTATATGAGCCTTTTTTATTTCCATAAAATAGAACGAAACACCTATAAATTTTAAGGATGATAACATTAAAATAACAATGGCTCCATTTTTATAATTGTCTGAAAATAAAGCTGAAATAACAGTTAAAACTATTAGAATAAGCCAAATTTTAAAAAATTGTGATTTCATTTCGTTAAAAAATTAGATAAATAATTGGAAAAAGCAGTAACCAAATTAAATCGCACATATGCCAAAAAGCTGCACTAGCTTCAAAATCCTCGATAGTGGTTGTGCAATTTTGCTTTCGAATTCCTATAAATACACTCCCTAAAATTACCAAACCAACAAGTACATGAATTACATGGAATAAGGTTAACATCCAATAGAATGTAAAAAACATATTGAAACTTACGGTTAAACCCGCTTCAATTTTATCGAAATATTCTATGCTTTTTATGACCAAAAATAGTAAACCACCTAACATTGTTAACTTTAAATAGAATGATGTTCTTTCAATAGCTCCCTGTTTAAATTTTTCAACACTTTTCGCCATAAAAAAACCACTTGTCAGCAACAAAATCGTATTGATGGCTCCAAAGGTAACGTTCAAATACGATATCGACTCACTAAATAATTGAGGCTCATCTTTACTGTAAATTACCATAGCAATTAAGGCTGCTCCAAAAGTGAATAATTCCAAAAAAATGATAATCCAAAGTAAAATACCTCCTGGCGGATTGTAAATATTTTTATGGTCAACACTTATATTTTCCATTAACTTTGATGTTTTATTTTTTCATACAGCTGGACCATTGATTTTAAAAGTTCAACTGGTGTTGTTAATATTTGATAATGATTTTGCCCAAACATTTGCGGTAAATAATATTTCGCCTGCGCTTCAATGGCCAAAGCATAAGAATTTATATGCCTTTCATTTAACTCCCTTAAGGCTTGTTTTACATCATTTACACCGTATTTCCCTTCGTACTTGTCGTAATCATTAGGCTTCCCATCAGAAATTAAAATCACCCATTTATTCTTGGTATCTCGCTTGTCTAACATAGCTCCTGAATGACGCAAAGCAGCACCAATACGTGTATAGCCACTTGGCTCAACAGCACCAACTTTAAATTTGGCTTTATTCCAATCTTCATCAAAATCTTTAATCGTTATATAAGTAGAATGGTTTCTGGTTTTTGAATAAAAACAATCGATAGAAAAATCGATATTAAATTCATTTAAAATTTCGCCAAACAAAATAGAAACCTGTTTTTCAACATCAATTACTCTGTTTCCTGCTGCGTAACCATCGCTCGATAAGCTCACGTCTAACAGTAATAAAATGGATAAATCTTTTTCTTTTTTCCGTTTCGAAAGGTATATTTTTTCAGAAGGTGTATGCCCAGAATGTACATCAACAAACAAATCGGTAATAGCATCAATATCAAACTCTTCACCTTGCGTTTGCCTGCGTTGTTGCTGGTATTTATTGTTTACATTGGTTAACATTTTACGTAACCCAACCAAGGTTGATCTATTTTCATTCAGTGTTTTTGTGTAATAAGGAATAGCTGTTTTCAGCAATGTTTTTGGATATACTTTACAAAAATTTTCTTTGTAAACACGTTTTGAATAATCCCATTCATCATACAAAATATGATATCCAGTACTATCATTTTCAGCACTTTCTGAAACAGTTGTATTTTCAATAAAATCTGTTTGATAAACAGAGTGTGCAGTATCGTCTACACGAACTGTATATTTCATGTTAATTTCATCCAAAGCATTCGAATGGTCGTCTAACTCATCATCGCCATCAAAATCTTTAAAATTTCCTCCAAATTCTTCAGCAGTTTCAACTTTTTCAAATTGATGTTGCAATACAGCATCTTCTTGTTGTTTTACATCAACTTGAACCGAAATAATTTCTTCAACAGCATTTGATTTTAATATTGTTTTGGGTTTTTCTTCCTCCGCTTTTTTAACTTTATCGGTAAAATTATTTAGTTTTTTATCTAAATCATCTTCAGGATTATTACGCATCCATTTTCCATAGATAAAAGTGTAATCTGCCAATGCTTCCTCTTTTACTTTTTCAGAATAAAACTTTTTGAAATTTTCGTAGTAATTTTCTGTTATGGGAAACTGTTCAAATAAAGATTGCAAAACCAGTGCTGAAGTTTCCGCCGCTTTTTGTTGAGATTCAATTAAATCGTGTTCCTGATTGTCGTTCCAATTTAAATCTAAATTTTTTTGGACTGATAAATATAAAATTCTAAATAAATAAAAGGCTATATTTTCATCGGTTGAAGGGAAATCGGCAAATTTTGCAGGTAAAAAAAAGTTATTGTTTTTATAACCACCTTCTCTTTCTGCTTCAAATGTTTCAATTGCTTTTCCTGTAATTGCTCTTGAAAGAATGGTTAATCTAGGTTTTATGTCGTTTAAATGTACAGCATACGCAATATCCTTCTGCTTTCTTTTACTTCTTCGTTTGAAGTAATAAGCAAGTTTGGTAAAAAGATATTCATCGGGTTCGAACATTGTTTTCTAGTATTGAGATATGAGTATTTAGTATTGAGATATTAGTAGTGAAAAATTGAAAGTATTAAATTGTACGCACCACAAAACTAAGTACTAAATCATAAGGTTACATAAATCTTTCAAGGCTTCAATCACCTCTAAATCATCAGTTAACGGTTCAACAACAGCAACTTCAACAGCTAATCGTTTTGGCAAGCCACTATGAATTAATTTTGCTGCATCTACCAACAATCTTGTTGAAACAGTTTCAGCCAAGCCAAGCTCAGTTAAGTTTCTAATTTTTGTTGCAATGTTTACTAATTTTTTCGCAATACTTGCTTCAACACCTGTTTCATTTACCAAAATATCAACTTCAATTTTTGCTTCAGGATAAGCAAAGGAGGTTGCAATAAACCGCTGACGCGTTGAGGGTTTTAACTCTTTAAACCCTTTTTGATATCCAGGATTAAATGAAGCTACCAACATAAAATCTTGATGTGCTTTTACAGTTTCGCCCAATTTATCAATAAACAATTCGCGTCTATGGTCAGTTAAAGAATGGATGGCTACAATAACATCGGGTCTGGCTTCAGCAATTTCATCTAAATAAATAATAGACCCTTCTTTTATAGCTACTGTTAACGGACCGTCCATCCATAAGGTTTCAGCTCCTTTTATAATATATCTACCAATTAAGTCAGTTGAAGAAGTTTCTTCATGACAACTTATGGTGATTAATTTTTTATCTAATTTATGAGCCATGTACTCGATAAATCTAGACTTCCCAGTACCTGTAGGTCCTTTTAATAAAAAAGGAATTTTATTTTTATAGGCTTGTTCAAAAACCTCTACTTCTTTACCTATTTGATGGTAATAGGGTACTTGATTTTCCATTTGATTTTAATTTTGAGTTTATTAAATTAAAAAACCAGAGTTAAGGATGTTGATGTTAAATAGTATGAAAAAAAATAACAATATCTTAAACTCTGGCATCAATCTAAAAAACTACAATTGAATTATTAAATATATTTTAAAAACAAGTTTGCTATTTTGAGTGTCTTGAACATTTAATATTCCGATTTGAAAAGCAAACAATTTCAAATACGCTCAAATGCAGCAACTTATTAATTTTAAATTATTCTTTTATTTCTAAAGCTTCATCAGTAGGTGTGCCATGTTTATAAAAATCAACAATGTAAAGCACAATACCCGTTGCAAATATTGTAGCACATAGTATTAAAACAACAAAGTGAATACTAATTTCTTTTTGAACGGTCATAAAATCCATACCAAATTTACGCTCTAAATATACCTGAGCTACACCGGCAACACCGAAAGCAACAGTCATACCAATCATTCCAATATTTGATAACCAAAACGCCGCTCTACCTCTACTACTTTCGTATAATTTTCTACCAGTCATATTTGGTAAACTATAGCTAATAATTGCCAAAACAATCATGGCATAAGCTCCCCAAAATGCCAAGTGGCCATGCATTGCGGTAACTAAGGTTCCGTGCGTATATAAATTTGTTTGAGGTAATGTATGTGCAAAACCTAACAATCCTGCACCAACAAATGATACAATTGCTGCACCTAATGTCCAATACAATGCCAATTTATTTGGATGTTTTTTCTCTCCTTTTCTATACATATTTACAGCAAATAATGCCATTGCCAAGAACGCTAAAGGTTCTAAAGCTGAGAATATTCCTCCAACAATTAACCAAATTTTATTGACACCTATATAATAATAATGGTGACCCGTTCCTAAAACTCCCGATAAGAAAGTTAAGCCTACAATTACATACAGCCATTTTTCAATAACTTCTCTGTCTACACCTGTTAATTTAATTAATAAGAACGATAAAATACCTCCCATAATTAATTCCCAAACACCTTCTACCCATAAGTGAACAACCCACCAACGGAAAAATGAATCCGTAACCTGACTATCAAATGGCAACATTCCTGGTAAATACAATAATGCTGCAAATAAAAGTCCCATTGATAATACCAATGCTGTTGTAGTGCGACGTTTTCCTGTAAATAAAGTTGTTAAAATTATTCCGAGGAATAATAAAACATTTACAACAACTAAATAATCTAAAGGACGCGGAATTTCCAAAAATTTACGCCCTTCCCAAATATTAAAATGAAAACCTATAATTGCAAATACACCAACAAGTGCCAAGCTAATTAATTGAACATATGCTAATTTTACACTCACCAATTCTTTTTGAGCTTCTTCAGGAATAATATAATATGCTGCACCCATAAAACCTGATAACAACCAAACTACCAATAAGTTGGTATGAACTGCACGAGCAGTATTAAAAGGAATAAAGTCGTGTAAATTATCAAAACCAATACGGGCGAACCCCATAATAAAGCCATAGACAATTTGTAATACTAACAATAGCATTGAAAGGGCAAAAAACCAATATGCTACTTTTTGTGATTTATATTTCATAATGTTAATTTTATTTGTTTTTAACTGGTCATTATCAAAAGCCAAATTTCTTTTTTGTTCTAAAAAAAATTTTGTTTGGGCTATTTCATAATTCGTAAGTTTAGTTGTTAATTTTGTCTTTAGCTAAAGGTGAAACAATTCTGTCAAAACCATTTAAATCTATTTGCCCAATCCATTTAAAAAAAGCAACAACATCAGTTGCTTCCTGTTCGGTCATTCCGTAAGCGACCATTTTTCTGCCATTTGGCTGCCAAGGACCTTTAGACATTAAAATACTTTTGATTACTTCTTCACCATTTCCATCGTATTTTAAATTTAAACGATCAACAACTTTTGTTAATTCTGGAGCATAATAAGCTCCCTCACCTAATAATGTATGGCAACCCATACAGTTGTTAGATTCCCAAATTTCTTTCCCTCTCACTACAGAGTCTGTTAAGTTTTCATGGTTGGTTTGATCATTACTTGCTGACAGAGAATACACTGTGAGCAAAATAAACACAAGAAACGTAACCAATGTTCCACCTAGAAAGAAAGCTCTTGCTTGTTTTTTAGATAACATATTTTAACGAGTTTAATTAGTTAATTTATTATTAATTAGTAAAAGACCTTTTTATCTTTTATTAAGGCAAAAATATAAAATATTTATCAATTAAAAATGATAAATGTCAATTTTTTTGAAGATTATTTAGGGATTTTTGGACTGATGTCTTTTAACGTTAAAACCCTTCCTGTTTCTGAAATTTCCTTTGCAAATTCAACAATAGTTTTATCTCTAAACTTGCCTAAAATATTTTTTTTGAATGGTTCAACTATAAAATGAACAGGACAAGGATTATTACCATCGCATTCGTGTAAACCTAAAAAGCAATCATTTAGTCTATTTAATCCATCAATATTTTCTATAATGTCGCATACAGTTTTAACACTATTATCTTTAGATAAATAAAAACCTCCGTTTGGCCCTTTTGTAGAAGATATAATTTTACCACGCACTAGTTGTTGAAACAATTTTGCTAAAAACGGATTCGGGACATCAATTTTTTCAGCAATTTCTTTAACACTTATTTTTCGCTCTTCGCTAGAATGCTCGGCTAAATAAAGTGTTGATAAAATAGCATATTTACTAGCACGTGATAACATCATAATAATTTTTAGTGATTTTTAGATTGTAAATTTACTAAAAAAGGAGTAAAAGATATTATATTTTCTTAAATTTAACAGTAAAGTGCCTCATAATAGGAGCTTCATCAACAATAATATAACCAGATTTGGCATCTTTTCTGGAATCATATACGTTTTTTAATGTTGCCGCAACATAATCCATATGATTATTGGTATAGGTTCTTCTTGGAATAGCTAAACGCACCAATTCTAATTCTGGAAACCTATTTTTACGCGTAAACGGATCTCTATCAG
>Ga0316188_10000300_pt1 | contig 20073 bp, 22 predicted proteins | sample Phiworburrow1_MG_FD_204933 | JGI IMG/M metagenome (GOLD analysis project Ga0316188, IMG submission 204933) | Coastal sediment microbial communities from Maine, United States - Phippsburg worm burrow 1 | ecosystem: Environmental > Aquatic > Marine > Coastal > Sediment | place: USA: Maine... | reverse complement strand
CGCGTGCCCCTTCATGCGCGCTTCCAGCGAGGCCGGCCGGCCAGCGGCGATCAGCGTCCGCAACGGAGCCATTGCCGCCGTGTACTCCGGCTCGCTGGCGAACAGGTCGGAAAACGCAATGCCGGTGAGGTCGCGGCCCGGCTGGCCGAACATCAGCTGCGTCTGCGAGTTGAAGCGCACCACGCGCTCGTCCGTGAGGTGAAGCACCGCCGTCGACGTGGCGTCCAGGACCACGTTCAGTTCGAGCAGCGAGCGCGACAGCGCCTCGCGCTGCCGCTTGATTTCCGAGATGTTCTGGAACGTGTAGATCGCCTCGCGCAGGACAGTGAGGCCGGGCTCGTCCGCCTGGATCGGCCGCGCCTGCACCAGGCACCAGACCGGCTCGCCGTCGCGCCGGAACAGCACCACCTCGGCACTGGTCGTCTGGTAGGCGCGCACCACCGGCATCCCGGAAACTTCGCCCGGCATGCGGTTGTCGCGGTCCACGCACAGGTCCCACAGGGGCATGCCGATCACCTCGCCGTCGGCATAGCCGAACATCTCGGCGAACTCGCGATTGGCGAGCAGGATCTTGCCGGACATGGTCTGTGCCACGCCGACCGACATCGTCTCGAACAGCGTCTGCTGGTCGCGCAGTGCGACCTGCAGCTGTTCCTCGAAGATCTTGCGGTCGGTGAAGTTCTCCAGCACGACCAGGTAGTGGCGCAGACCGCTGCCTGCCGACACCGCCCGCACGCTGCTCTTGGTCCACACCAGCTGGCCGTCACGATGGACCAGCCGCCGCTCCGTGGAATCCGCCGACTGCACGCCGCGCTGCATCTCGTCGCGCATGCGCCGGTAGGTCGGCCGGTCGTCGACATGGACGAGAGACTCCGGATCCCTGCCGATCAGGTCCTCGACCGCATAGCCGACGGTGTCGCAGGCGGCGTGGTTCGCGCCGATGACCCGGAAGCCGCCGTCGAGGAGCAGCGCCGCCACCGGGCTTTCGTCGAACAGGGCGCGAAACCGGTCCGCGCTCTCGGTGAGCGCTTCCTCGGCCCGCTTGCGCTCGCTGATGTCGCGCGACAGCAGCAGGATGAACTCGCGTCCGGCCTGCTCGACGCGCTGGATCACCGTTTCCACCGGAAACTCGCGGCCCTGCCTGGTCCGATAGCGCGATTCGCCCTGGTCGGCGCCGCGCGTCCGCAGCTGGTCGTAGACCGCCGCGAACCCCTCCATATCGAGGCCCGCGTCGATCGCCGCCAGCGTCAGGCCCTTGATGTCGTCGCGCCGGTAGCCCAGCGCGTTCAACGCGGTCTCGTTCGCATCCAGCAGATGCCCGTGCCGATCCACCTCGAGCACCATCTCGCCGACCGATTCCAGGGCCTGCCGCAGGGCTGCCAGCGAACTCTCGGCGAACCTCTCGCGGTCGATCCGCTCGAGCAGGATGAACACCCCGCCGAAGCGCCGGGCCTGGTCGAACACCGGCGTGCACTTGACGCGTAGCCAGGGGCGATCGCCCAGCGGATAGCGATACTCGGCCTCGCGCGTGGTCTGGACTTCGCCGGCATGCATCCGCTGCAGTTCGTCCGCAAGCGCGGCGATCTGGGTCAGTCCGGGCGCCTGGGCCAGCCGCAGGCCGACCACGTCGGCGGCCGGCACCGCAAGCAGGCGCTCCAGGTAGTCGTTCCACACGCGGTAGCGCAGTCCGCCGTCCAGCATGCAGATGCCGACCGGCGCCGACGCCAGCAACGTGCCGACGAAGAGATCGCCTAGCGCCGGCGGCAGCCGGCGCTCCTGGGACGCCACCTGCTGCAGCATCACGGACGGGTCGGCCGGCCGGTCTGCTCCCACCATCAGGGCCAGCAGTTCCTCGTCCGACATCACTTCGACGCTCAATGGCCCCGACTTCCGCGGTCGGGCAGCGGAAGCGGCGGGGTCGGGTCGGGGAGGCGAATCGGACACGCGCGAACCTGGCGGGCGATCTTTCGAATGGACGTCGGCGGAAAGGGCGCGTGGGGTGATGGCGGCCGATCAAGAATACCCCAAGGGGGGCTGCCGCCACGATGGATCATGAGATCGCATGGCTCAAGTTGGCCCCTGCGTTGCCGAATTCCACGCATCAGCACCGAAACCGCGCCGACATGAAGAACGGGCACCCGATCGATCACGCTTCGTCCGCCGAGCGGCTTGCCGCCTGCGAGTGGGATGCGCTGCTCGCCCGGTTGCGCGCCACACCGGATGCCCGCCTGCAGCAGATGCGCGACGCGATCGCGACCGGCGCCTTCCATGTCGATGCCCGCAACATCGCGGAGCGCCTGATCCGGCGCCTGCTCGCCACGTGAATCAGGAGCCATGGCTGCAGCGCGGGCACGCCGCTCCGGCCCCCGCCCTGCTGGACGACCTGCTCCGCGCCTTGTGCGAGGAGAGCCGCGCGCTTGCGAGCGGCGACCTGGCGCGCCTGGCTGCGACTGAAAGCTGGAAGCGGCACCTGTTGCGCCAGCTGACCCTGCATGGCCAGGAGTCGCGGGGCGCCGGCGGCTGACGCCTTGATTCCCGCCCCGGCTACCAGTACTTGAGTTTCGACCGCAGCCGGGCGATCGCCTGGCTGTGTAGCTGGCAGACGCGCGATTCCGTCACGCCCATGACGGCACCGATCTCGCGCAGGTTCATGTCCTGCTCGTGATACAGGCTCATCAGGAGCTTCTCGCGTTCCGGAAGCTCCTCGATCGCGTCGACCAGTGCCTCGTGGAAGCGCTTGTCGCGCAGGATCGCCGCGGGCTCCGCGCCATCTACGACGAAGTAGCGTTCGAGGTAGTCCTCGTCGTCGTGCCCGGCGCCCAGGTCGTCGAGGTGGACCAGCTGCGAGCCGCGAGCACCGTTGAGCATGTCCTGGTACTCGGCCACCGAAATGCCGAGCTCGCCCGCGATTTCCGCCTCCAGCGGGGCCCGCTTCAGACGGCCCTCGAGGCGGTGGATGGCGCCTTCGATATCCCGCTGGCTCTTGCGCGCCGAGCGCGGCATCCAGTCGTTGGCGCGCAGTTCGTCGAGCATGGCGCCGCGGATGCGCTGGGCCGCGTAGACCTCGAAGTGCGTGCCCTGCGTCACCTCGAACCGGTTCGCGGCATCCATCAGGCCCATCATGCCGGCCTGGATCATGTCGTCGAGTTCGACGTTGGCCGGCAGGCGCGCAATCATCTGGTGAGCCAAGCGCCGTACCAGCGGCGTGTATTCCCGCACGTAGGCTTCGACGTCGACCGCGACTTCGCGTCCGCGGACCGGCGCTTCGTTCAGCGCCTGGTACAGGGCGTCGTACAGGAAGGCTTCGTTCTTCATGCCAACGCCTCCGCACCGTGCAGCGCACAGCGGGCTGCGAGTCGGGCATCGAGCCGGGCAAGGCGTTCAGATGACATGGGCGCGCAACGCGAATTCATTGACATGACGGCCAGAGCGTAGGTGGAGCTGTCCGCACGCCATCCGCGAAAACGCCCCGCAAAAGGAACGCAACTGGCCGCATCGATCGCGGCTCTGGAAGCGAGTCATCACCAACACCTGAGCTCTGAATTTGCGACGAATCAAGGCCTCAGGACTGCTGCTTGCAGAGAGTTCGCAGGAGGCCCGGATCGGGCGCCACTGAAATGGGCGGGGTTTCCGGCCTTGTCCTGCGGCCGCATTCGCTAAAGAACGCAGACACGGGGCCGTATCCCAAAGACGTGTGATGCAAGGGCCCTAAAGAACCATGACCCGCAACCAGCTCGTCAGACAACTCGCGGAATTTGCTACCCGGCCGATCGGCCCGGCTGCCCAACCCGCGATCACGCCGTCCGAGGTCGTCCGGCCCATCGAGCAGGCGAGCACGGCGCCGACCAACGAATTGTTCGTCTGGTTCGAGGACACCGCCGCGCGCGCGGCCGACGGACGTTGCGGCATGGCCGGCCTCCCGGAATCGCTGCTGCCCTATGCGCCTTCGATGCGCGTGCTCGAGCGGCGCTATGCAGAGGATCACTTCCACTTGCTGTCCGCAGTGCGCATCCGCTGCCCCGAGCAGACGAGTGAGCTGATCGCGGCGCTGTACACGGCTGCGCTATCGGTCGGCACGGTGGCGTGGATCGGGACCGGTCCTCAGTACTGCCGCACGTGGAACGACATGTACCCGTCGTCTACGGAGCGCGCCGCCTGAAAGGGCGGAGAGGCTGAAGCAGGGCGCCCGCGCGGCGCCCTTTTCATTCCAGAGGCGTGAGGCCGCCTACGCGGCGTGCCTGGAGGTCTTCCGGCTGTGGACGGCTTCCAGCTTGTTCATGTACCTCTGCAGGGAACGCAGGGCGGGGCCGCCAAGGTCCACGAACTGGCACCCCAGGCGCCGTGCCGCGGGCTCCGTGCCGCGCCCATCGATGTAACGGACCTTCAGCGTCACGGCGATCTGCCCGACGTCCGGCAGGTCCAGGTAGCACGGGCCCAGCACCGTTTCAGGGGGCAGCTCGAAGCGCAGCGGATGCGCGAGCATCGCGACGCCGCCGATGCTGAGATCGAGGACGCGCACGGACTCGTAGCGTCCATCCTCGCCAGGCACTGGCACCAGGCAGGCCGGCGGATGCGCGGCGGGGGTCGCCTGCCTGGCCGCGCTGCGTCGCTGCATACGGAGCACGCGCTGCGGCAGGTGCATGCGCAGGGCCGGCCGGCCCTGGTGCGTGACCAGGTCGGCGCCGCTGGAACTGAACTGGATCTTGGCGTTGTCGAGGTAGCCCACGACGATGATCTCGCGCGCCCGCAGGATCGCGCCCTGGGCGGACCGGTCGGCCGCGCAATCCAGGATGACTTCCTCGAACGCCAACTCGACGCCGAGCACGTTGCTGACCGCGCAGCCCGCCGCCTGGTCGTAGTACAGGGTGAGGAGCACTTGCTGGTCGCGCAGGTCGCGCAGGACGTCGATGATGTCGTGCCGGCCGTTCAGCGCAAAGCGCTCCAGCTCTGGCGATTCCGGCTCGGGGAACGGCGTGGTCATGCTCATGCCGCCACCTCAGCGACGCGCATGCGGCGACGAAATGAGGCGCTCAAGCTGCTTGAGCCAGGGATCGGCCCGTCCGCGAATCTCGGCGTCGTCCGCCAGGATCCGTCGCAACAGGTCCATGCGCCGCCGATTGTCGGCCGGTGGCAGCGGCGACTCCAGCGACGCCGCCTTGAGAGCGGCAACGAGCGTGCGACAGCGCTCCTCCTGGCGACCGACCTCTTCCCAGTCGGACCTTCGTGCCGCTTCCAGCATCAGCTGGCTCGCCCGCGCGATGGCTTCATAGTGGTCGAGCAGGTGCGCTCGAACAACCGCTGTACCGCGACCGTCTTCCGGCGGCATTTCGTCTTTTCCGAGAAAGTGGATGTACACGCCGCAACGTGCTCCCGGAACGGAATCTAGCTGCCGGCAGCCCCGTCGCATCGCGCGATTGGCGGGCCATTCGGCGTCCATTTTCCTGGCGTGGAAAAAAAGGCGCCGGCTCGAAGGCCGGCGCAAATGCGGAGGAAAAACTGAGCATTGAAGCTCAGCGAAGCACAGCTGCCATCCGCTCGTCCATCGACGCGGCGGCGGCGTCAGCGCCTCGCTTGTGCCCTTTAACGGCGGCGCGCTCCGCGCCTTGAGAAAGTGCCGACAGGCGGCGTGTAGGAAAAAGCCTTACACGGTCGATAGACGGCGGCCGACACGGTTTATCGGCGTCCGCTGATTCAGCCCGCCGCGGCAGGTTCGCACAATGGCATCACTTTGCAACGACCAGACGCCGCCACCAAGCGGCAACGCTTCCAGGAGGAACACCATGAGCACGATCGCCGCCAGCAACGAACAGCTTCTGCAGGAAATCCGTGAAGCGAACCTCGCATACCTGGTGCTGGCCCAGCACATGATTCGCGCCGACAAGGCCCAGGCCCTGTACCGCCTCGGCGTGTCGGAAGAAGTCGCCAGCATCATCGATCAACTGACGCCGGCGCAATTGATGAAGATCGCGGGTTCCAACCAGCTGATCCTGCGCTTCCGCTTCGACGACGACATGGTGTGGAACCTGCTCACCAGCCACTCGAAGGCCAAGTCGAGCGCCACCGGCGCCGCCGTCGCCGGTCTGCACGCCAACATCGTGATGGCCGGCCAGCTGGCCGACGTCACGGCCTGATAGCGCACGGAGCGGGGGAGTTCATCATGCGCATCAAGAGCATCGTTTCCGAGAGCAAGCAGATCCAGCGCGCAATCGCGCTGATCAAGCTGGGCGCACGCCTGCAAGTGCTCGAGTCCGAGACCGACCTCTCGTACGAGCGCCTGCTGCGCCTGTACAAGGAAGTCCAGGGCGAGTCGCCCGCGCGCGGCATGCTGCCGTTCTCGACCGACTGGTTCATGACGTGGCAGCCGAACATCCACTCGTCCCTGTTCCTGAACATGTACGAGTACCTCGACAAGACCAGCGAACTCGAGGAAATCGACGCGATCATCAAGGCCTACGAGCTGTATCTCGAGCAGATCCGCGCCCAGGGGCTCGAGCCGCTGCTGTCCGTGACGCGCGCGTGGCGCCTGGTGAAGTTCGTCGACGCCGGCATGGTCACACTGACGCCGTGCTGCAAGTGCGGCGGCAAATTCGTGACTCACACCTTCGAACTGACGAAGAACTACGTCTGCGGCCTGTGCGAGCCCCCGGCACGCGCCGGCAAGGGCAAGGCCCAGGTGCAGACGAGCGTCGAAGAAACACTGCACTGATCCGAACCTCATTGCGCCGGGCTCTCCCGGCGCGGCCGGTGATCGCCGCGCTCACCGACCGTCTGCCAGCGGCTCTCCTTTCCTCCGCATTTCGGCCCGGGTTTCCGGGCCGTTTTTTTGCGCGTCGACCATGAGGGCGCTTCGCGCCAGCCGGGCTGCCTGGCCTCGGGCAGCAGGTCAACGCCTGCCGCGCGGCAGCGCCTCGACCTCTCCCCGAACGGGCGTGCCATGTCGAGGAGAGTTCGCCGCCCGCCCTCGCTGCCCGGGCGGAAGGGAGAGGCGTTCGGGACACCCTTCCGCGTTACGGAAGGGACTGGGCGTGGGTCGTTGCCGTTGAAGCCTGGCCGCGCGCCGGCCGATTCACGCTCCGCTATCGGGACCGAGCGGTTCTCGCGCGGCGAGGGCGGTGCCGCCAGGGGTGAGCGTGCGATCGGCGCGACCGGACGCGCTCGCCCGGGGCGTTTCAGTTCGCGTAAAGCGGCACTTCGAGTTCGCGCACCAGGGCCGTGTTGACGTAGGCGTGCAAGGCGAGTTTCTCCGGCAACGCGAGCGCGGCGAAGGAAACCCCCAGGATGCGCTCAGAGCCGTCGTCCGGCTTGCGCACCGGGCGCGCGCGCGCCTCGATCAGGACCTCCTGGTCCGCGACCGCCAAGCGGAACACGACGCGCACCTCGTCGTAGAACACGCTGAGTTCCTCGTTCAGGCGAATCGCGGCGCCGCCGGTCGACAGGTTCGTGATGGTGCCCTTGGCAAACCGCCCGTTGGCCTGGTTGCCCGGGTAGACCATGCACGGCAGGTCGGCCTTCACGCGCACGGCGGCGCGCAGGTCGCGGTTCTGGACGTGCCGCTCCAGCGGCCACGCAAGATGCAGGTAGGGATAGGGCTGATCGCACTGCCTGAGGAGCAGCGCCGAGAACTCGTAGATCGACTCGCCCGAGAAGCTGCGGAAGCGATAGAGCCCGCCGGTGTTCGGAACCAGGCCCTTCGCCGGGTCGGGCGCCGTGACGATGATCGAGTGGCTCTCGTGAACTCCGATCAGTTTCACCGTCACCGCGTCGGCAAGCGAGGTGCCGTCTTCCCACATCTTCAGCACCCGCCACGAGGCGATTTCCCGAAGCGGCGATCGACGCTGCGCCGCCGGCGTCGCGCCGCGTTCCGCACCCGGAGCCACGGTGTTGGGCCCGCTGGTCGCGGGAACCGTGTTGCGCTCCAGATCAGGCAGTTCGACCCATGCCGATTCGCTCATGTCCATGGTTCTCTCGCAGTCGCTCGGTGCCGATACGGACCTTCAATTCAAGTGTCCCAAGTTTGCGGTATCGAACAACTTCCGAGACCGCCGAGAACAGGCCCGGTCGGCCTCCAATTCGAAGGCTTGCCGTGCCCGCCGCGGCTGCGCACGGCTTCAATCGCTCGAAAAGAGGCACATGGCTCAAGTTGCAGCGCGGGCAGGCCGAAGTCCACGGCGTGGAGCGGGTGCAGGAGCGCTGTCCAGTTCCCCGCCGAGCAGCGGTCCTGCCCCGTCCTCCACCCCCAACACCCCATGCGCAACAGCCGACTTCGTTTTCTGATCGTCGACGACTTCGCCACCACGCGGCGAATCATCGGCAAGCTGCTGCGTGAAATCGGTGTCGCCAGTTCCGAAGAAGCTTCCGACGGCCTCGCAGCACTCGAGCTGCTCCGGCACGACCGGTTCGACTTCGTGATCACCGACATCGAAATGCCACGCATGAACGGCTTCGACCTGATCGCTGCAATGCGCCGGGACGCGGCCCTGCAATCGATTCCCGCGCTGCTCGTGACGCGCGAGCCGAGCAAGGAACAGGTGGTCCGCGCCGCGCGCGTCGGCGCCAATGGCTACGTCGTGCGCCCACTGACGCGCGCCGGCCTCGAGGACAAGATCTGCGCCGTCCTCGGCCTGCCAGCGCTGTCCACCGCGCGGCGCTCGCCGTCCGCAGCGCTCGTCCCGAGCGCCATGCGGTGATCCCGCTCACATAACGCGCGCCTAGATCCTCCCGTTTCGACCTGCGTCCAAAGTCCCGGGCGCAGCGGTGGATATCCTCGCTGCATCCGACTGCAAGCGGGAACCGATCATGTCGCAATCACTCGCGGGCACTGCGCCGATGCCCCTTCGGCGCGCTCACGCCCTTCCCTACTGGAATCCGTATCTCGTCGGCGCGCTGCTCGGGCTCGTCCTGCTCGCGACCTACCTCGTCACCGGGCGCGGCCTCGGCGCGACTGGCGCCTTCTCGTCGGTGGCGGCCTGGCTTGCCAGCCTCGCCGTATCCGTCGATCACGTGACGGCCAATGCCGTGCATGCGCGCTACTGGAACGACGGCGCCCCGCTCGCCTCCTGGACCGTGTTCCTGCTCGGCGGAGCGCTGCTCGGCGCCCTGATCTCCGGCTGGCAGGGGCGGCGTCTCCGCCTCATGGTCGAGCGCGGCCCGCGCATCTCCGGCAGCACGCGCCTTCTGCTCGCCTTTTGCGGCGGCTTCGTGGCCGCATACGGCGCGAAACTCGCGAAGGGCTGCACCAGCGGTCAGGCGCTGACGGGTGGCGCCATCCTCAACGTCGGCAGCCTGGTCTTCATGATGTCCGTGTTCGCCGCCGCCTACGGGCTGGCCTGGTTCGTCCGCAAGGAGTGGATCTGATGTTTCCCCTCGTCTCCCACATGGAGTGGTCGATCGCCACCGATCTGGCCATCGCCGTTGTTCTCGGTTTCGGTTTTGGTTACTGCCTCGAGCGCGCCGGCTTTGGCAGCGCGCGCAAGCTGACGGCCGTCTTCTACCTGTTCGACATGGCGGTCGTGAAGGTCATGCTGACCGCCATCGTGACCGCGATGACGGGCATCGCCGTGCTGTCGGCCCTGGGAGCCGTCGACGTGTCGCAGTTCTACATCGAGCCGACTGCGCTGCCGGCGCAGGTCGTGGGCGGCCTGCTGTTTGGCGCCGGCTTCATCGTGGGCGGCTATTGCCCCGGCACGTCGATCGCGGCGATCGCGACGGGCCGCACCGACGGCCTCGCCTTTGCCCTTGGCATGCTCGCCGGCGTCTGGACGTTCGCCGAACTGACCCCGGGCCTGGAAACGTGGATACGGTCGGTCAGCCAGGGCGAACTGCTGCTGCCCGATGCAACCGGAATCGGCATGATCTGGTGGGCCATCGGTTTCATGCTGCTCCTGCTCGCCGCCAGTCGCGGCATGGCGTGGCTCGAAACGCGCTTTGCCGGCCTGAAGCCGCGGTTTTCCTAGCCGTCAACCGGTTCCATCCGGACTGCGTTGGATCCGATTCCGGCCGCTTGCGCGCGGCCGGGTGATCGCTAGAATCGCGCGCTCTTGCAGCGCCAGGCAGTACCGGCGTCACCCTTTCCCTGTACCCCAACCCTCCCGGGAGTCTTGAAAATGCAGAAACTGCTGTCCATCCTGTTTGCCGGCCTGTTCGCCTTCGCCAGCACCGCCGCGCTCGCCGACGAGAAGAAAGCGGAGCCCAAGAAGGAAGAGGCCAAGACGACCGAGATGAAGAAGGAAGAGGCGAAGAAGCCCGAGGCGAAGCCGGCCGCCAAGAAGGAAGAAGCCAAGAAAGAAGAAGGCAAGAAGAAAGAGAAGAAAGGCGGCTGCTAGGCCCCGCATGAACTGAGGGCGCCCGCAGCGGCGCTGCAGTCGCGAACGGCCACCGCAAGGTGGCCGTTTTCGCTTGTGCCGGCGCCAGTCGGAACCTGGCGTTTCGGCCGCTGCGCGGCGCACTCGCGTGCCACGGTGATGTCCGGCACACGGCCGGATCCGCGCATCAGGCATGCCCGAGCACGGGATGCGGGCGATACGCCCTCTCCAGAGCGCTGACTTCGTCGCCCGACAGCACCAGGCCAATCGCACGCACCGCTTCGTCCAGTTGCCAGACCTTGCTCGCGCCGACGATCGGCGCGGTGACTCCGGGCCGTCCAACCAGCCACGCATAGGCCACTCGCGCCATCGACTCGCCGCGGGCTTCCGCAAGGGACTTCAACGCTTCGACGACTGCGAAGTCGCTGTCCTGGTAGTAGAAGCGCTGCGCGATCTCGTCCGTCTGTGCGCGGGACGTGGCGCCCGCGGACTTGTCCTCGCGACGGCGGTTGCCGGCGAGGAACCCGCGCGCCAGCGGGCTCCATGGCAGCACGCCCACCCCCTGGTCACGGCACAGCGGCAGCATCTCGCGCTCCTCTTCGCGATAGAGCAGGTTGTAGTGATTCTGCATCGACACGAACGGAGTCAACCCGCGCTCGCGCGCAACCTGCTGCATCTTGGCGAACTGCCACGCCCACATGCTCGAAGCACCGATGTACCGCGCCTTGCCCGCCTTGACGACATCGTGCAGGGCCTCCATCGTCTCCTCGATCGGCGTCGCCGGGTCAAAGCGGTGGATCTGGTAGAGGTCGACCCAGTCCATGCCGAGCCGCTTCAGGCTGGCATCGATGGCGGCGAAGATCCGCTTGCGCGAAAGCCCCTGCATGTTCGGCCCGGTCCGCGGCTTCTGCCCCGGCACGTTCATGCCCTTGAAACCGAGATCGACCGGCATGAACACCTTGGTGGCGACGACGACCTCGTCGCGCTGCGCGTACTCGCGGACAAGTCGCCCGGTGATCTCCTCCGAGGCCCCCGCCGAGTACATGTCTGCCGTGTCGAAGACATTGATGCCGAGTTCGACGGCACGGCGCACGATGGGCCTCGCCTGTTCCTCGTCCAGGACCCAGGGCCGCCACTCGGGGGTTCCGAAGGTCATCATGCCGAGCGCAATGCGCGAGACCTTGAGCCCGCTCGCGCCGAGATTCACGTAGTCCATCGTCGTTTACTCCCCTCGTGAACCAGAAGATCGTGCGCCGGGCGCAGCCGCATCGCCCTGCGGACGGCACATGGCGCTGCTCGCCGTGTACCCCGCGGAATGACCGTGCGCCTCGTCCTTCAGGCGGTCCCGCGCTCCCCGGCCGCCGGCGGCTTGAACCAGTGCGCCTTCGGCACGACGACCGGAGCGTCCGGCTGGCTGAAGAAGTGCGGCGACATGATCTGCACGCCGTTTTCGTTGAACCGGTCCTGAATGCTTGCATGCAGCGCCGACAGGATGGGAATGCGCTGGTCGGCGCGGTCGATGTGCACGAACAATTCGTACTCTACGTAGAAGTCGGACAGCGCGCGCTGATAGACGTAGGGCGGTGGATCGCTGCGCACCGAGGGGGTCTGCTCGGCTGCCTGGATCAGCAGCGCGTGCACTTGCCGCCATGGCGCGTCGTAGCCGATGGTCACCCTGCTCGTCAGCAGCGTGCCATGCGTGCTCCCCAGCTTCGAGTAATTGTGGATCGGGCTGGCTACCAGCAGGGAGTTCGGGATCGTGATCTCCTCGTTGCGCACGTTGACCACCTTGGTGGCGAGCGTCGCCACTTCGCTGACCACGCCTTCAATGTCGTTGATGCGCACGAAATCACCGCGCCGCAACGCGCGCGAATACACCACCACCAGGCCGCTCATCGCCTGCGTGACCAGGCCGGTAGACCCGAGCGACAGCACCAGGCCGATCAGCACGGACAGCCCCTTGAATGCATCGCTGTTCGAGCCGGGGATGAAGGGATACGCGACGGCAATGCCCAGGCACCAGGCGACGATGGAAACGATCCGCCGCGTGGCACCGATTGTTTCCGGATGCAGGTACGGCAGGCCCAGCCTGCCCTTCTGCACGTTGTCGAACAGGTAGCCGACCACATCGATGATGGCGCGCGTGAACCCGAGCACGATCAACACCGTGACTATCCCGGGCAGGCCCGACAGGAAACCGCTGCCGATCCAGGCCAGCGTGTCGACGATGAACTTGCCCAGCTTCAGCCCGATCGGCTCGGTCAGCGGGAAGCGCGCGAGGACGTACGTCGCCCAGGCGTAGCCAAGCCCGAGCGCGGCAAGCCACTTGAAGACCTGGGCAGCGCGCACGAAGAAGCGCGCGACGAATTCCCTCGGCGTCGCCCTTCGATTGCCGGCCGCGATGGCGTCCCGCTTGCGTTCGAGCCAGCCGATACCGGTGCGCAACGCGCGAGTCACTCCCCACATCAGCGCGACCAGGATGCCTGTCGCGACGCCCGCCCTGATCAGACCGTCGAGCAGCAGGGGCCAGGACTTCGTGTCCTGCCAGGCCTTGCGGACTTCCTCCAGGTTCGCGACCGTCTGCCGCACCAACTCGGCGTGAGTCTGGTTACTCGTCGGATCAACGTCGCCCTCGAGGACTGAAAACAGCGGCCGGCTGCCGAGCAGGATCTGCACACCCCGCGTAGTACCCGCCTGGATCGACTCGGTACGGAACGGCAGGTGCATCTCGTGGGCCGGGATCTCGCGCAGCCGTTGCTCGATCCCCTCCAGGCGCATCGCGGGGGTCAGGCCGGCAATGGAAGCGCGCAGCGTGATCACGTCACGATTGAGAACCCGCAGCACAACCGGCGCGTCGGCGCGGTTCGCGTTGCCCGGCGCAGCCGATTGCGCCTGCGCCCCGCCTGCAAGGGCCACGCCGAGCACGAGCGCAAGCGCCAGCCCCACGTAGCCGCGTCGTGGTCCCCTCATGTCCGGTCTCGATCGTTGTGTAGACAGCCGCGATTGTGCCTCGCAGCGGATGCCTTGCGGAGGGGCTACGTCAGCCCGAGCAGCCGGCCGATGCGCGTGAGGTAATCGGCCCCGATGAAGGCGTCGGTCTCCAGTTCGTCGCCGAGGTCGTGCAGACGCGAGCGCAGGCCCTTCAGCCCCCGGCTGACGTCTTCTTCCGAGGGAGCGCCGGAGGCGAGCGCCACACGGAGCTGCTCAACCTCCGCCCGCAAGGTGTCGACGCTGGCGCCGCCCGTCCTGGCCCGCGCCAGGTCGCGCTCGAGCTGGTCGACAAGCTGTGCCACGGCGTCCAGGTCGACCGGGCGGCCGGGTGAGTTGGTCATAGCCTTCCTCCTGCCAAGTCGATTCAGTCTACGTGACCCCACGCGCTTGCCGCGCCCCCGGAACGTACGAGTCTTGCGATAAATTCAAGGCGGATGAATCTGCTCCACGAACCGGCGCCCTTCGGGCTGATGCTCCTCGGCTGGCTGATCACGCTACCCGCGCTCGGCCTGTCCCTCCTTGCCGTGCGCAGGCGGTTCCTGCCCTCGTCCCGGATGCAGCACGGCTGGCTGGCAGCAGTCGTGGCGACGTCATTCCTGTGGGAGCTGCATGTCCACTCGGCCGTCGGCCTCGACTTCGGCCTGCTCGGAGGAGCGCTGTTCGCACTGGTGTTCGGTGGCGCCCGCGCAACGCTCGGGCTGCTGGCCGCGCTCGCGCTGCACACGCTGCTGACCAACGGCTCGTGGATGAATTTCGGCCTCAACGGCACCCTGCTCGCGGTCGTGCCGGCCTGGACAGCCAGCGCCCTGCAACGCCTGATCGCGCGCTGGCTGCCGAAGAACCTCTTCGTGTTCATCCTCGGCAACGGGATGTTCGTTACGCTGGTCGTTACGGCGCTCGCCAGCGCCCTGCTGCTCGCTGCCGCCGCCACCCGCGCGCACCCGCCAGCCGGCGAACTCAGCGAACACCTTGCCTACTCCCTGCTGCTGGCATGGGGCGAGGCGCTGGTGTCGGGCATGATCTTTTCCGCGCTGGTCGTCTTCCTGCCCCAGGCCGTTCTCACCTACCGCCAGGACGCCTACCTGCCGCCACGCCGGCCATCCGCTTGATCCACGCCGGCACTGCCAGGTCGCGGGTCCCCGCCTTACACTGGTTGCCCTGTTCAGGAACCGCCATGCCCTCGACCCGCTCCGGCGCCCGACTGCTTGTCGATCAACTGCTGATCCAGGGCGTGAACCAGGCGTTCTGCGTCCCCGGCGAGAGCTACCTCGCGGTCCTCGACGCCCTTTACGAGGCGCGGGAGATGATCAAGCTGGTCGTGAACCGTCACGAATCGGCGGCGACCTTCATGGCCGACGCGTACGCCAAGCTGACCGGCCAGCCTGGGGTGGCCTTCGTCACCCGCGGCCCGGGCGCATCGAATGCCGCGGTGGGCATCCACACGTCCTTCCAGGACTCGACACCGGTGGTGGTGTTCGTCGGCCAGGTCGGCAACGAGTTCGCGGACCGCGAAGCCTTCCAGGAAGTGGACTACCGGCGCATGTTCGGCCAGATGACCAAATGGGTGGCGCAGATCGACCGTGCGGACCGCGTGCCCGAATTCGTCGCCCGGGCGTTCCAGACCGCCACCAGCGGCCGCCCCGGCCCGGTCGTGCTCGCCCTGCCCGAGGACATGCAGCTGCAGACGGTCACCGTGCCCGACGCGCTGTGCCACCAGCCGGTGAACGCCGCCCCGAGCGACATGCAGGTGGCGGCGTTGCGCCGGCTGCTGGGTCGCGCGCAGCGCCCGCTCCTGCTGCTCGGCGGATCCGGATGGACGTCCGCCGCCTGCGACAACATCAAGCGCTTCGCCGAAGCCAATTACCTGCCGGTGGCCTGTGCGTTCCGCTTCCAGGACCTGTTCGACAACCGCCACCCGAACTACATCGGCGACGTCGGCATCGGCATCAACCCCAAGCTCGCCCAGCGCATCAGGGACGCCGACCTGGTCGTTGCCGTCGGCGCGCGGCTGGGTGAAATGACGACGTCCGGCTACACGCTGCTCGCCGTGCCCGTGCCCTCGCAGTCCCTGGTACACGTGCACGCAGGCGTCGAGGAACTCGGCCGCGTCTACCAGTCGCAGTTGATGATCAACGCCGGCATGCCGCAGTTCGCGTCGCGCCTGGCGATGATGGTGCCGATCGAGGAACCGCCCTGGCGCGAATCGGTGGCGCAGGCGCGCGCCGACTACGAGGCGTGGCAGCAGCGCCCGACCGTGTACGCGCATGCGCAGCCGAAGCTGGATCTGTGGGAAGTGGTCCAGATCCTGTCGCGCGCGGTGCCGGAGGACGCGATCATCGCGAACGGCGCGGGCAACTTTGCCACCTGGGCGCACCGGTTCTGGCGCTACCCCGGATTGCGCACCCAGCTGGCACCCACGTCCGGCGCAATGGGCTACGGCGTGCCGGCCGCGATCGCAGCGAAGATCAGCGCCCCGGAGCGCTGCGTGGTCTGCTTCACCGGAGACGGCGACTTCCAGATGACCGGGCAGGAACTCGGGACCGCGGTGCAGTACGGGGCCGGCGTATTGCTGCTCGTCTTCAACAACGGCATGTACGGCACGATCAGGATGCACCAGGAACGCGAGTTCCCGGGCCGCGATCACGGGACCCGGCTGGTCAACCCGGATTTCGCGAAGCTGGCGCAGTCGTACGGGGCCTTCGGCGCCACCGCGGAGACGACCGACGAGTTCGCGATCGCGCTCGCCCAGGCGCTGGCCTTCATGCGCGAAAGACACCTGCCGGCGTTGATCGAACTGCGAACCGACCCCGAAGTGATCACGCCCAACGCCACGCTGACCGCCATCCGCGCCACCGCGCGCCTGGCGCACTGAACTCAGCCGGCCATCCCCTTGCGCAGCCACTCGGCGACGAGATCACCGAGCGGTGCGCCGCGCGCCTGCGCTTCGGCCTGCATCCGCCGCAGCAGGTCCTGCGGCAGCTTGACCGCGAAGGGCACGAGGCCCAGGGTGCGTTCGCGTTCCCGCCGCGCGCGGCGGTCCGACTCGGTCTCGGCGGCGCGCGGGAAGGGGTTGCCTGAGCGGCGCAGCTCGTTCGTGACCTTGAGCCCCTTGCGCTTCTCGAGCTCGGTCTTCTTCATCGTCACCGGCCATGCTCCTTCACGTAATCGCGCACGATCGTTTCGAAGTCGGCATCGCGCACGAATCCCATCGCGTCGGCACGGGCGGTGTCGAAGCGCGCAGGCCAGCCCATCACGATCGCCTGGATCCGCGGATCAGGCTGCATCTTCACGCGGGCGCGAGCCGCTTCCCCGCCTGCCCGCGCCAGCGCGTCCAGCATCTCCCGGACCGACACGGAGATGCCCGGCAGGCTGAGCGCGCGCGGGCCTTTCCACCGTGCGGCCGGCAGTTCGTGTGCGTGGAGCAGGTTCGCTATGGCCGATGACGGCGACATCAGCCACATCGACGTGTCCGGATCGACGGGGCACCGGGCCTCCATCCCCGCCAGCGGCTCGCGGATGATGCCGCTCGCAAAGCTCGATGCCGCTGCGTTCGGCTTGCCGGGCCGCACGACGATCGTCGGCAGCCGCACCGCCCGCCCGTCGATCATCCCCTTGCGTGAACAGTCGCCGAGCAGCAGTTCACCGATCAGCTTCTGCACGCCATAACTCGACTGCGGCGCCGGCGTCGTCGCGTCGGTCACGGTGTCCGGCAGCACTCCGCCGAACACGGCGACCGAGCTCGCGAAGACCACTTTCGGCGTTCGTCCCTCGCGGCGCAGCGCGTCGAGCAGTCCTCGAGTCCCGTCCAGGTTCACCCGCATTCCCAGGTCGAAGTCGGCCTCGGCCGCGCCGGAAACGACCGCGGCCAGGTGGAAGACGCTGTCCGCACCCTTCACCACGTCGGCGACGAACGCGCTGTCGCTGACGTCGCCCACCGCCGAACGCACGCGCGGCGCGGCGGGCGCCTCCACCTGATCGACCGCGACGACCTCGCTGATCGCGCGCCGCACGCCGTTCGAGTCCGTCAGTTCGCCCCGCTCCAGCATGCCGCTGATCAGGCGCTGGCCGAGGAACCCGGCACCACCGGTGACCACCACTTTCATCATTGACCTCACTGTCCCTGGTTCAGTTGCCCGGCGGCGGGCTCCCTCAGGCTACGCCCGGATGGATGCGGCGCCCGGAACACCGCCTGATCGTCGTAGTACGCCGCATCGTCATTGCAGGCCCAGCCAGGAATCCCCATGACCGGAACCGGCAGCAGCCGGCGCGGCGACAGTGTCGCGTCCAGCGCGGCCGCGACCCCGGCGTCCACCTCCGCCAGCGGCGCATCGGCGGGAAGCAGCACCGGCAGCGCGTGCGCCGTGATCCCCTTGTATGGAGCCACGAGTTTCTCCATCAGCGCATGACCGAAGACGACCGCCCGCACTTCCCCGGCCCACGCAGCCCGGTATGCAACGAACAGGCGGCGCCACGCGCGCTGGCGCAGGGCGTCGACCAGATCGGCTCGACGCGTCACGAGCAGCATCCCGTTCTCGTCGATCAGCGTGGCCGCGTCCCGCAACGGCCCGCGCCGCACACCGATCCCGTGCGCCGCGATCGCGCTCGCCTGCAACGCGTTCAGGCGGGCCTTCGTACAGGGAAAGCCCAGCCACACCAGCGCGTTGAAGAAGTCATGCAGGTTGTCGCGCGTCGGCACCGCGCCGGTGCGCGCGATGTGCGCCTCGTAGGCGGTCGATCCGGCCGCGGTCGGGTCGGCGAAGCGAACCGGCGAACCCGCGGCGGTGCGCACGTTGCGAACGCGCGCCGTCTCGGATAGCGCGCCGCGCAGATCCGGCGCCCCGACCATGGCGCGCCCGTCGGCCGCGACCGGGCCGAACCACGGCGCCGCCCAGTCGACGGCGGCCGCGAGGTCGGAGCTCACGCCGTGAGCGACCACGCAAGCGACTCCCCGGCGCGCAGCGGCACGATGCTGTGCTCTCCGAAAGGGAACTCCGCGGGGACCTGGCACGCACTGCGCGTCAGGGTCAGCTTGCCGGCGTTGCGGGGCAGGCCGTAGAAGTCGGGGCCGTGAATGGAAGCGAAGCCTTCCAGCCGGTGCAGCGCGCCCGCCGCGTCGAACGCCTCGGCGTACAGCTCGAGGGCGAAGGCTGCCGTGTAGCAACCGGCGCAGCCGCACGCGTTCTCCTTGTCGCCGCGCGAGTGGGGGGCGGAGTCGGTGCCGAGGAAGAAGCGCGGATTGCCGCTGGTCGCAGCCGTGAGCAGCGCCTGCCGGTGCTCCTCGCGCTTCAGGACGGGGAGGCAGTAGTAGTGAGGTCGCATGCCGGCTCGACCATCGGCCGTCATGAAGAGCGCATTGCGGTTGAACAGCAGGTGGTGTGCGGTGATCGTCGCGCCGATGGGCCCGTCGGCGTCCCGCACGTACTCCGCAGCTTCCTTCGTGGTGATGTGCTCGAACACCATCTTCAGCGCCGGAAAGTCGCGCCGCAGCGGTCGCATCACTTCGTCCAGGAAGACGCGTTCGCGGTCGAACACGTCGACCTGCCCGTGCGTCACTTCGCCGTGCACCAGCAGCGGCATCCCGACGCGCTGCATCGCCTCGAACGCACCGGTGCAGCGACCGACGTCCGTGACCCCCGAGTCGGAGTTGGTGGTGGCCCCGGCCGGGTAGAGTTTCACGCCGTGCACGAAGCCGCTATCGCGCGCGCGCAGGATTTCGTCGGCCGGCGTGTTGTCCGTCAGGTACAACGTCATCAGCGGCTCGAACTTCGCGCCGGCGGGCACTGCGGCCAGGATGCGGTCGCGGTAGTCCCGCGCCTGCGCGGTCGTCGTGACCGGAGGCCGGAGGTTGGGCATCACGATCGCCCGCGCGAACTGGCGCGCGGTATGGGGCAGAACGGCGGCGAGGGCCGGACCATCGCGCAGATGCAGGTGCCAGTCGTCCGGGCGGGTCAGCGTCAGGGTATCCATTTCGCCATTATCCCAGCGGACGAAGCAGCGTTCTCCGGCGGATAATCTCCGCTTCCCTCCTCGCCTCCCCGGAGGATCCTTGAACCTCGACGATCTTGCCAAGCTGATCCCGAACGCGTCCTGGCGGCTGCCGGAGGATGACGGCGATCCGCAGGAAACCCAGGAGTGGCTGGAAGCGCTGGACGCCGTCATTGCCGCCGGCGGCCCGGAGCGCGCGACCTTCGTCCTGAAGCAGCTGCTGCAGCATGCGCGCAACCGGCGGGTGCCGTTGCCGCAGGTGCTGAACACGCCCTACCTCAACACCATCTCGCTGGCCGACCAGACGCCCTTCCCCGGCAATCTCGAACTCGAAGCGCGCCTCGGCGCACTGGTGCGCTGGAACGCGCTGGCGATGGTCGTCCGCGCGAACGCCGCCAGCGCCGAACTCGGCGGCCACATCGCCAGCTACGCATCCGCGGCCGACCTGTTCGAGGTCGGGTTCAATCACTTCTTTCGCGCGGCAGCGGGCGACCGGCGCGGCGACCTGGTGTATTTCCAGCCCCACTCGGCGCCGGGCGTGTATGCGCGCGCCTTCCTCGAAGGCCGGCTGGGCATCGATCAGTTGAACAACTACCGCAGGGAAACGGGATCGGCCGGCGATGCGGACGAGAGCGTGCACCGCGGCGCCGGGTTGTCGTCGTACCCGCATCCGTGGCTGATGCCGAACTTCTGGCAGTTCCCCACCGGCTCGATGGGACTCGGGCCGCTGATGGCGATCTACAACGCGCGCTTCCTGAAGTACCTCGAGCACCGCGGACTCGCCAGGACGGCCGGG
>Ga0316188_10000299_pt1 | contig 20080 bp, 19 predicted proteins | sample Phiworburrow1_MG_FD_204933 | JGI IMG/M metagenome (GOLD analysis project Ga0316188, IMG submission 204933) | Coastal sediment microbial communities from Maine, United States - Phippsburg worm burrow 1 | ecosystem: Environmental > Aquatic > Marine > Coastal > Sediment | place: USA: Maine... | reverse complement strand
CTGCTGCTGGGGGAGTAATACTTCAGCCAAAGAAAGAAATAGGTGGAGGCCATGGATTTATGGCACTTTTTACGGATACAGAGGGAAATAGAATAGCCGTGCACTCTTTAGAATAAATGCATACTTATACTATACATAAAATATAGTAGCCTCAGCCCTGCAACCAACGCGCACCGGAATATATTTTGTTCCTATGCCTTTAGAAACATACATTCTGATATCGTTTAGTCTGTACCATCCTCTCAAGAATCTGCCACTGCCACCTGGTTTATAAAATGCTTTTCCAAGGAATGTTATTTGCCCACCATGCGTATGTCCGGATAATATCAACTTGATATTTATTTTTTGAGTTTCATTTAATACTGCTATTTCATCGCTGTACTCGGGACAATGATTGAGTACAACTGTTTCTTCAGAATTAGGATAGTCAATTGAGGCTTTTGTGAAATCTGAATGGCCACCAATATAATCATCAACACCTATTATCACAAGACTTCTGCCTGCCTGTGAAAATTTCAGGCTTTCATTAATTAGTAAATTACCATTATGTTTTTCAAACAGGGATTTATAAGAATCAATGTCCACTTTCCCTGCATATTCCTTATTTCCCATAATAACTACCTTGGGTATTTCTTTGCTAATCAGGTCCAGGAATTGATTTAGAACAGGCAAACCTCTGTTGTTGTTGATGGAATCTCCTGTGAAGCAAATTAAGTCTGGGAGCTCCTGGTTTATTTTATTGGCAATAGACTTATGGAAGGACTTTAATTCCTTCATATGGAGATCAGACAATTGAATTATTTTAATTTTGTTATCCGTATGTGAGAGATCAAAGGATGTCCATTGAATAATAAACTTCTCGTACCAAAAAATATCGAGAAGGAATATCCCCAGAAGGGCAAAGATGGATTTAACAATAAAATTTCTCCTTTTCATCAAAATAGTAACCCCAATTTAGAAATTTGAATCTTCTCCTCTGTTATAAGTTCAAATTAATTCACTAATTCCAGGAGGGCTATATTGTTGTCATTTTCCAGCAATACCTTTCCATTCTTCACTTCAACCTGAGTACCTGAGTAGGTATCTAATAGTTTTGTTCCATCCCCGAAAAAGCCCTTTACCCAAAGTGATTTTTTACCTTTTGGTAAATCGAGTCCAACCACAACTTTGTCCTTGAAATTATCCTTGACGTAAGTTCTGCTGAAAACGTAGGGTTTTTTACCTAAACGTTTATGCTTCCCGGCACCAATAGCTGGATGTTTACTTCGAAAACTCCCTAATTTGCGCCAGTGGGCCAATATATTTTTAGTTTCCTGAAGACTATCAATTTCCTGCCAATTCATAAATGATCTTAAAGTTGCATCCCCTTCCGTATCTTCAATTGTAAGATCTCTGGCAGATTCATCGCCATAATATATCTGAGAAGTCCCGGGAGTTAAGAAAAGTACGTTGGCCATGTAATAGGGTCTGTTCCTTTCTTTATCAAAGGGTTCTGAGTCATCATGAGAAGTCATATAATTAAGTACCCCCTTGTCTTTCAAATCTGAGCTAAGGATACGGTTATATTTTTTAAAAATTGTTTCATAATCATTTTTGGCATCATTTTTTAGTTCAAAGTTTATCAGACTTTCAAAGCCATGCTCAAAATAATCGACAGTTTTGTCTCCAAAATCGAAATTCCTGCCATTTGAAATTTCATACCCGTACGCTTCACCAACCATATAAAAAGGAGTATCATCCAAAACCTCTTCCGGATGCTTTTTTTTCCATGTTTCAAATGCGTTGGATGCTACCTCATATAATTCTGACCATGTTTTTTCGTCTACATGTTTAGCAGTGTCTACCCGGAACCCGTCAATCCCCAGATCGTTAACGTAATCTGCCAGCCATTTAATGATATAAAATCTTGGAGCACGAGGATATCCCGTCCTTTCAAAAAAGAGTTGAAGTTCATCCAATTCACTGCTAAGCCGGCCTTCATCCTTCCATTTGGCCAATAAGGGATCCGGTAATTCTACAGCTTCATCAGATTCAGTGTAAATATCAGGTAAGTTTGCCACCAAAGTACAGCTCGTAGTAGTCTTGTAACTGATGTTCTCACAAATAGGTTTGGTTCTTACCCAATCCTCAGGCCATACCGGATCTTGTTCCGTAACGGGCCCGGTATGGTTAATAACCACATCCATAAGAATCCTAATATTATTTTTATGGGCAGTTTTAACAAGATTTTCGAGATCTTTTTTGGTGCCAAAATTAGGATCCAAAGTGGTCCAATCCTTTGCCCAGTATCCGTGGTATGCATAGGTATTCCCTGTTCCTTCATCGATATCTCCATGGATTTGTTCTACTACCGGAGTAAACCAAATAGCAGTGACGCCTAATTTTGAAAAATAACCTTCTTCAATTTTATTCGTGATACCCTGAATATCCCCTCCCATAAACCCCCTTAAAGTGCCGGTTTCGTTTGTACGGTCAAAGTTTAAATCATTTTCGGGATTTCCATTGTTAAACCTGTCCGTCAACAAAAAATAGATATTTGCCCCCTGCCAGACAAAAGGGGCTTTTTCCGGAACTGTTTGGATACTGTCTTTAACTATGGAAACTGGAACTTGGGGTTCTTTTTTTTCTTCTTTGCAGGTCAAAAAAAGTGCAGAAATTGCAATGGCAATAAGCATTTTTTTCATGTTCATAGATTTTGTCTAAAGCTATAAAATGCATGCGGAAAAAGAAAATTTATTTCAGAAGCCTTTAAATTATTTCACAAGGCTGTTCCTGCATGAATTCTTTATACGTCAAAAGCAGCTTAAGTTTTTGATTTACTTTTTTCTGTTAAGTACCTTGTATTCTTCATAGCAACTGCTAATTGCATCCAATATTTGCAAATCATTGGCAGTTTTTATAAAAGAGGTTGAATAGTTGCAATTGGACAAGATATCATCGATATCCACTTTATCAATTTGCAGTAGTTCGGTTAGTGTTTCCCTATCAAATTTTGAGGCAAGAAGATCCCTGATGTCATCATCTTCTTTTATTTGCCTTAATTTTTTCATCTGGTTTGGTTGTTTTCCAAATAAGTTCCGAAGAAGATCCGCCGGATTAAGAATGGAACCTAAAACCTTTGTTACCGCACTTGGATTTTTACTGCCGGCCTCATAGCTTGTAGGTAATCCGGAAATGCTATATTGGTAAGATGTATTTATAGGTAAATTCTTTATATCAATTTCAAGATAACCGGTTAGCATATAAGGCTGTACAACAACTTCTTCCAGAGCATATGCAAGTTCAGTAAGGGCAATTTTAGTATCCTTAAACTTAAACATATCATTTGTAACCCGGATCTTCTGAGATTTAAAGCCCAGGTATGAAAAGTACAAGGTATCGTTTACTGAAGCAGTAATAGAAAACTCCCCACTGGAGTTGGTTATTGTACCAACAACCTTATTGAGGTTTATTACGTGAACACTTTCCAAAGGAGTACTGGATTGCGCATTGATCACCACGGCCCGAAATTCCTGTTCTTTCTGTTCAGCTTCATTTTCCTGGGATATCCCCGTAAAGCCAATTAACGTAAACAGACACAAAAAATACTTCTTCATTTAGTGTTTTGCTAATTGATACTACGAATAAAATAAAAATTGATGCCCCGGCACATTTTTTAATATACAATTAACTAATAAAAACCGTCTCTTTTTTTACTTCGCCTGGCGCCACCGGATGATGAACCCTGACCGGATCCTGATCTTCTTGAACCACTTTTTGAAAAGCTACCTTCTCTTTTTTTACCCCGGCCTTTATCCCGGTCCCTGCTGTCCCTGCTTTTCCTTGGCCCTTTATCCCTTCTGCGCCCTCCACCTTCAGGACTATCAGATACTTCAACGTTTATAAATCGTCCTTTAATCTTGAAATCCGTAAAAGTTTTCAAAATTTGGTCTTTAAGACCGGCGTCTGTATTGAAAAAGGAAAAGCCTTCTTTAACATCTACTTTAAACAGATCGTCTTTACCAAGATCAAGTGTGTCCTTTAAAAAGTCCTTTAAAGACATCCAGTCATAACCATCACGCTCTCCGACATTTATAAAATAGCGAACAGATCCGTTACTTGAAAAATCACCAGACTCCCTGTCTTTTCTTCTTTCTCCGCGATCTGGCTCTGATGAATTAAGATCCTTGGTTTTACTGTAGTAATTAAAAAAGCGCGTAAACTCTACTGACACAATTTTCTGGATTAATTCATCCCTGTCAAGGCCTTGCAGTACGTCATTAATAGCAGGTAAATAATTCTTTACCTCTTCATTTATTTCTGTAGTACGTATCTTATTGGCGAGGTGGTACAACTGAATCTCACAAATTTCTATCCCGGTAGGTATTTTTTTTGCGATGAATTTTTGCTGTATTTTTTTCTCAATGGCATGAATTTTCCGCAATTCACTTCGTGTGACAATGACCATAGAAATACCAGATTTACCTGCCCTTCCGGTTCGCCCACTCCTATGTGTATAGGTTTCTATTTCATCCGGCAGCTGATAATTAATCACATGGGTGATATCATCCACGTCGATTCCACGGGCCGCAACATCTGTTGCTACCAACATTTGGATTTGTTTTTTACGGAAAGCATTCATTACCAGGTCACGCTGATTTTGACTTAAATCCCCGTGTAATGCCCCGGCATTGTATCCGTCTTCAATTAGTTTTTCGGCAACTTTTTGAGTATCCCTCTTGGTGCGGCAAAAGACCACGGAAAATATTCCGGGATTTGAATCAGAGAGGCGTTTTAATGCAGAATACCTGTCGCGTCCTCCTACCACATAGTATTCGTGCTGAACAGTATCCACACCCGAATTCTTCGCGCCCACGGTAATTTCCGCCGGATTGTGCATAAATTTTTTGGCAATTGTGGCAACTTCTTTTGGCATAGTGGCTGAAAAAAGCCAGGTAGATTTGCTTTCGGGAGTATTTGAAAGAATGTCCTTGATATCTTCATAGAACCCCATATTCAACATTTCATCTGCTTCATCCAGAATGCAATAGTCTATTTTAGAGATATCAATGATTCCACGGCCAATCATGTCCTTCATCCTGCCTGGGGTAGCTACGACAATTTGCGCACCTTTTTTGATCTGGCGGGCCTGGTCTGTGATACTCGCTCCGCCATAAATTGCTACCGTATTCAACCCTTTAACGTATTTGGAATACAATTGCATTTCATTGGTGATCTGCAAGCATAGCTCTCTGGTTGGTGAAAGTATTAATCCTTGCGTAGTTCTGCTTTCACTGTTAATTTTTTGAATCAGGGGAAAACCAAAAGCGGCGGTTTTACCTGTACCTGTTTGTGCCAGGGCCACTAAATCTATTTCATCGTTTAATAAAAGGGGGATGGATTTTTCCTGAACCTCCGATGGAGTTTCAAATCCTAAATCGGTTATAGCATTCAATAGGGCGCTATTAAGCCCCAATGCCTCAAATTTTGTCATAATATGTTATAATTTACCTAATCGCAAATATGTATGTTGCATAGAGCGATTATTCATATAACCTATTAGACTCAGCGCAACACATGCTATACCAGCGGCTTAATTTAAGCGGCAAAGATACTCTTATTTATTGAGATAGCAGCTAAACTTTTAATATTCAATGTTTAACAAGATATGCTATGAGTTTTTGAAGTGCCTTCCCTCTGTGGCTTATTTGGTTTTTAATTTCCAAAGGCAATTGCGCAAAAGTTTGGTCATAGCCCTTTGGGATAAAGATTGGATCGTACCCAAAACCTTGAGTACCCTTTTTTTCTTTGGTTATGGTACCTTCAATAACACCTTCGAATAATATTCTTTTATTATTTAAATTTAAGGCTATTACCGTTTTAAATCTTGCAGTTGGAGTAATGATACCCTTTAACTCATTCAATACTTTTTCCATGTTTTTTTCAGAATCCCTTTCTTCACCCGCAAACCTGGCGGAATGGACCCCGGGAGCCCCATTCAGGGCATCTATAATAAGCCCTGTATCATCTGCAAAACATGATATTCCATAGTTTTCAGTAATGTAGTCCGCTTTTAATTGTGCATTAGCCTCTAATGTTGTTTCGGTTTCGGGGATATCTTCATGGCAGCCAAGATCCTCTAAGGAGATAAGACGGATATCTTTAGGAAGTAAAAGACGAACTTCTTTTAATTTATTTGTATTGTGTGTGGCAAAAACAAGATCCATAAGTCAAAGGAATTCATAAAATATGATTGTTGATCATGCTAAAAATAGTAATTTTAATTAGCACTATTTTTGTATCATGAAGCTCAAAATACCACCAGTATTTGTTTTTTTAATATTTGGATGCCTCATGTATTTATTAACTGAACTTTTGCCTGTGGGTTATTTTGAATTTTTTGGCAGAAAATTCCTGATCAAAGCATTGCTGTTTTTGGCGGTTGTGATTAGCAGTATCGCCTTAATTCAGTTTTACCTTGCCAGGACTACCATAAATGCTAAAGATCCTTCAAAATCTTCATCCTTGGTCTCAAATGGTATTTATAAATTCTCCCGCAATCCCATGTATTTAAGTCTGTTGCTAATATTATTAGCCTGGGGACTCTGGTTGGGCAATGCATTCAATGTTCTATTGGCTGCGGGGTTTGTGTCTTACATGAATGCTTTTCAGATTCAACCGGAAGAATCAGCTCTTACTATTTTGTTTGGTAAAGAATATCAGCACTATTTTATAAAGGTAAGAAGGTGGTTTTGAGCAAATGGATAGTACTTTTAAAAGAAATCGTTAATATTAGCAATATAACTTATTATTTAAAAAATTAGCATATTAGATAATATATTTATATATTAGTGTTTAAGCTTATAAAAAATGATTGCAGTTTTAACAGGAGATATTATCAATTCAGCGGGCCATAAGACATCTGAATGGATGCCTCTTTTAAAAAATTTCTTGCAGAAACTTGGAGATTCACCCGGGATTTGGGAAATATATAGGGGAGATGAATTTCAAATACGTCTGGCGCCTGAAAAAGCAATGGAAGCGGCTATCCAGATAAAGGCCCAGATCAAGACTATAAAGGATCTGGATGTGAGAATCGGGATTGGAGTGGGTGATGAGGATTTTAGAGGTATTGGGGTAAGTGAATCCAATGGTTCTGCCTATCAAAGGTCCGGCAGAACCTTAAATCTGATTAAGGAAAAGAAAATAAATCTGGCTATTGCAACCGGTGATCCGCATCTGGACGATACACTTAATTTAATATTGAAATTGGGATTGGACTTCATGGATGCCTGGAGCGTGGTGTCTGCCGAAATCATTGTAATGGCCCTTGAAAATCCGGGAGCCTCGCAAAAAGAAGTCGCACAACAACTTCAAATTCAGCAATCTGCGGTAAGCCAGAGACAAAAAAGAGCCCGATTGGACCTGGTAAAAGATATATTGAATTATTACTATAAAACCTTAAACTCCCCCCGCCCATGATCCTTTTCACAAAACTTTTTCTGGCTCACATAATTGGAGATTTTTTATTACAGCCAAAGAGGTGGGTGATTCAGAAGGAAAAAAAGAAAATAGCTTCCGGATTTCTATACCTCCATATCCTTATTCATTTTTTGATCACCATTCTGTTGCTGTGGGATTTTGATTATTGGAAAATAGCTGTGGTTATTGCACTTTCTCACTACGTTATAGATTTATTTAAAATTTATGCAACACCCTTATTTAAAAACAAGAGTATTCCTTTTTTTATAGATCAATCTCTGCATATGGCGGTTTTGTATGTATGCGTCTATTACGACAATCTTTTAGGGCACACCGTTTCTTTGATACAACAGATAAACTGGCCCCTTTTAACCGCTGTGGTCTTCGTGACCTATCCTGCAGCTATACTAATGAGTATTCTTTTGGAGGGAATGTCCAATCAGATAAATCTGGATCATAAATCGCTTCCTAATGCAGGCAAATACATTGGTATAATTGAGCGCTTATTTGTTCTGATATTTATTATCATGAACAGATGGGAAGCAATAGGGCTGCTTATAACCGCCAAATCAGTATTTCGTTTTAACGATTTGAAAGAAAGCAATAACAGAAAATTAACGGAATATATATTAATAGGCACTTTAATAAGTTTTGGAATAGCCATTCTGACAGGTATCATATATAATTACTAAATAACTGATTTATGAAGACAATATGGGTTTGCATGCTATTTTTATTAACCCTTGCATGTGGAGGGCGTAATGCCAAAAATGAAGGGAAACACCTTCCTGAGAAAGAAAGCCGAATATGGTCTGTTGACAGGGCCTGGGCTTGGTATGACAAACAGCCCTGGTATGTAGGTACTAATTTTAATCCGAGCACATCCATAAATCAACTCGAGTTTTGGCAGGATGCAACCTTTGACCCTGAAACCATTGACAGGGAATTAAAATGGTCTGCAGATCTTGGTATGAATCTTCATCGCGTATATCTTCATAATTTACTTTGGGAGCAAGATTCAATAGGTTTTTTAAAACGTCTGGATATTTATCTGGATTTGGCGCAAAAGCACCATATAAAAACCATGTTCGTATTACTGGACGATGTTTGGCATCCTATCCCGAAGCTGGGAATCCAACCACAACCTGTTCCGCATGTACACAACTCCGGATGGGTGCAGGCCCCGGGGGCCCAAATCCTGGGAGATACAACTCGTCACCACGAATTGGAACCCTACATTAAAGGCGTAGTGGGGCATTTTGCCAATGATGACAGGGTGTTGTTATGGGATGTCTATAATGAGCCCGATAATGTAGCAGGACAACCCGGTAGAAGTAAGCTTGAAGTAGAGAATAAACATATATTTTCGCTTATGCTCTTAACCAAAGTAATGAGATGGGTAAGAGAGGTAAATCCAAGTCAGCCATTAACCACCGGTATTTGGAAGGGAAATATTGCTCATTGGGGCACTCCCGACAGTCTGCCACCATTAGATCGTTATATGATTTTGAACTCTGATGTGATTTCCTTTCATGCTTATGATGGAAATTTGGAAAATATAGTGTTAAAAATCGCAGAACTTAAAAAATATAACAGGCCACTGTTTTGCTCCGAATATCTGGCAAGAGGGGTCGGTAATACTTTTCAAAATGTGCTTCCAATTTTAAAGAAAGAAAAAATTGCAGCTATCAACTGGGGATTTGTATCAGGTAAAACTAATACCATATACCCCTGGAAAAGCTGGGATTCCACATTTACTTCCGAGCCCAAAATCTGGCATCATGATATTCTTAGACAGGACGGCTCACCATATTCCAATGAAGAAATAAAATATATCAAAGAACTAACAGGCCATTTACCATAACCCAGACCGTTGCCATCCAATTCTCAGAAATTGGCCTTCGAGGTATTCTCAACTTTTTCGGGTACTTGTTTGCTTTAGAGTACTCATTGTGGAAGTTGTTAAAACTGACAATTTGGATATCTGATTTATACAGCAGTTAAGGCTTAAAATCAGCAATGGAATTCAAGGATAAATGCATTATCTCCATTTTTACATCACGATTCCCTCAAGCATCAAATTAATTTATAATTTTACGGCCTAACTTTTTAAAGGAATGACTGTAGTGGGACGTAAGTATGTATTTGACTTTGATAGTACCTTAACCCGGGTAGAGGCCCTGGATGTACTTGCTGAAATGACCCTGCATGGCAAGTCTAACCGTGAGGATGTCATTCGGGAAATACAGGAAATAACTAATCTTGGAATTGATGGGGATATATCTTTTACAGAATCCCTGGAAAGAAGAATTAAACTCCTGAATGCGAATAAGAAACATTTAAATCCGTTGGTGGAGGAATTACGACAAAAAATTTCTAAATCTATTGCCGCCAACAAAGAATTTTTTGAAAAATACTCAGAAGACATTTATGTAATTTCCTGTGGATTTAAAGAATTTATAGATCCTATTGTTAAAGAATACAATATTCCGTCTGAAAGGGTATACGCCAATACATTTAAATTTGATGAGAAGGAAAACATTATAGGTTTTGATGAAAAAAATGTCCTGGCTTCGCATAATGGTAAAATTGAATGTTTGAAGCAGCTTGATCTGGAAGGTGAAGTACAGGTAATAGGGGATGGATACAGTGATTATGTAATGCGGGAAGCAGGGATTGCCCACAAATTTTTTGCGTATACAGAAAATGTACATCGCGATAAAGCCGCAGATAATGCAGATCATGTTGCGCCTAATCTGGATGAGTTTTTATTTGTAAACGACCTGCCGAGAAGCCTTTCTTATCCAAAAAATCGAATTAAGATACTTTTATTGGAAAATGTTCATCCTGTTGCATTTGACAATCTTTCGGAGGATGGTTTCTCTGTTGAACTGGTAGAACGCAGTCTGTCGGAAGATGAGCTTGTGAAGAAAATAAAAGGGGTGCATGTGCTGGGAATCCGTTCCAAGACCAATATCACCCCTAAGGTTATAGATGCGGCCAATAAACTATTGGTTGTGGGGGCCTTTTGTATTGGGACAACCCAGATAGATTTGGATTATTGCAAGAAGAAAGGGGTGGTTGTTTTTAATGCTCCTTACAGCAATACAAGGTCTGTTGTTGAATTAGCCATTGGGCAGATTATAATGCTGTTTCGCAATGTTTTTCCAAGAAGCATTGAATTACATAATGGTATATGGAACAAAACAGCTCTTAATTCCAAAGAAATTAGGGGAAAAAACCTGGGGATTGTGGGTTATGGAAATATAGGCAAACAATTGTCAGTGCTTGCTGAGGCCATTGGGATGAGGGTTTATTACTATGATATTGAGGACAGATTGGCAATGGGTAATGCAGTTAAATGCGATACTCTTGAAGATTTATTAAATGTTTCTGACGCGGTTTCTTTGCATGTGGATGACAATAAGGCGAACGTTAATTTTATTGGTGAACGCGAAATCAACCAAATGCGTGAAGGCGCCATTCTTTTAAATCTTTCCAGAGGTTTTGTTGTAGAAATAGAATCTCTGGAAAAAGCTCTTAAAAGCGGCAAACTGCGGGGTGCGGCAATAGATGTTTTTCCCAAAGAACCCCAGTCTAACGGATCATTTGTTTCAGAATTACAGGGAATTCCCAATGTTATTTTAACGCCCCATATTGGTGGCAGTACCGAAGAAGCGCAGAGAGATATAGCAGATTTTGTTCCCAACAAGATTATGTACTACATTAATTCAGGGAATACGGTTGATGCTGTCAACTTCCCAAATATTCGTTTGCCGAAGCAAAATAGGGCTCATAGATTCTTGCACATTCATAAAAATGTCCCTGGTATTATGGCTAAAATTAATGAAGTCCTGGCGACTTATGAGATGAATATTTCCGGGCAATACCTTTCAACAGATAGTGATGTAGGTTATGTGATTACAGATCTTGACAGGGATTATAACAAAGAGGTAATTAAAGCTCTTAAAAAGGTTGAAAACACCATTAAATTTAGGGTATTGTATTAAACACCTCCTATTTTTATAAATATTGACCCTATTTATTTAAGGATAATTAATAAGTATAAATCACTTACTGGTGATGATATGGTTCATTCCCCAGGATGGTAAATGCCCTGTAAATTTGTTCAATAATAAATAAGCGGACCATTTGATGGGAAAAAGTCATTTTGGAGAGACTAATCTGACCAATGGCTTTTTGTTTCAGGGAGTCACTAAAACCGTAAGGGCCTCCAATAACTAAAATCCATTCCTTAATACCCGAGTTCATATGCTTCTGCAAGTAATGTGCGAATGCTACAGAGGTATATTGCTCCCCGTTTTCATCCAATAAAAACAAGGAGTCAGTATGGCTGACATGTTTGAGGATCAACTCAGCCTCTTTATCCATTTGCTCAGTTTCAGACAGGTTTTTTGTATTTTTTATATCTGGCAAGACTACAAATTCAAATTTGATATAGTGCTTTAAACGCTTTAGATAGATATCTATCATCTTCTGCAGTTCTCCCCGATCGGTTTTACCTATTGCAATAAGTTTTATCCTCATTTAACTATGTTAAAATTTTAGAGAAATTGAATTTCTTTATTGGCATATGTTTTTACTAATTTAGTGCTCTACAAGTTGCAAAAATGATATCAAAAGAACAATTTCAAAAGGAGATATCTTTAATAATAGAAAATGCCATACGAGAGGACGTAGGAGATGGGGATCACAGTTCACTCGCTTGCATACCTTGGAATGCAAAAGGTAAGGCCAAACTATTAGTAAAGGATGAATGCATATTGGCAGGGGTTGAATTTGCCCGACAGACTTTTAATTATGTGGATCAGGATTTGAGAATGGATATAGTTTTCAATGATGGTCAGCGGGTAAATTTTGGAGATGTGGCATTTTATGTGGAGGGAAGATCACAATCTATTTTAAAAGCTGAAAGGCTTGTCTTAAATGCCATGCAGCGTATGAGTGCAATAGCTACAAAGACCAATAATTTTGTTTCGCTTCTCGAAGGAACCGATACCAAAGTCCTGGATACCCGGAAAACTACGCCCGGACTAAGAGCCCTTGAAAAGTGGGCTGTAACCATTGGAGGAGGAGAAAATCACAGGTTTGCGCTCTACGATATGATTATGTTGAAAGACAACCATATAGATTTTGCCGGAGGTATTACAAGGGCAATTCAAAAAACAAAGCTCTATTTAAAAGAATCGAACAGAAATTTAAAGATTATTGTTGAAGCAAGAAATTTAAAGGAAGTACAGGAAATTCTTGAATCACAAGGCGTTTACAGGATTCTACTCGATAATTTCAACTACGAGGATACAAGAAAAGCAGTAAAACTTATAGGGGATCGGTGCTTCACAGAATCATCCGGAGGAATTAATGAGAATACAATAAGAAATTATGCCGAGTGTGGTGTCAATTACATTTCTTCAGGTGCCATAACACACTCCGTCTATAACAAGGACCTGAGCCTTAAAGCCATTTAGATGTCAAAGGAAATAGAAGAAAGGCTGGACAAGATACCCATTGTTAAATGGATTGTCAGACTACTTAAAAAAATAAAACTCCCCGCTTTTGAAGGGCTCTCCCTATATGACCTTGTTGAGATGTACATAACAGGGATAGTCCAGGGTGCATTCTCCACAAGGGCCAGTTCTATAGCTTTTAGTCTGTTCATGGCCCTTTTTCCCTTACTTATTTTCTTATTTACATTAATCCCATTTATAATTCCTTATGTGAGTGTGGTTAATGAAAATTTTGATGCACAATTTCTCAATTTTCTGGAGTCCTTTTTGCCCTCAGCTACAGGGGAATATTTTGGAGATATTTACCATCAGATAAAAGATCAGCAGAGTGGAGGGTTACTTTCTTCCGCTTTTGTTTTATCAATTTTTTTAATGACCAATGGAGTCAGTGCAATTTTTGGAGGTTTTGAAGATTCTTACCACATAAATCTTACCAGAAATTTTTTTAAGCAATATGCCTTCGCCATGATGGTAGGTTTCCTTCTTTCAGTATTACTGATCCTTGGTGCGGTTGGCTATGTGTACTTTGAGTTTTATATCCTTGAATATTTAAGTGAATGGGCAGCCCAAACGAGGGGGTACGACCTTTCTGAAAATGATATCGTAGGGGCTCGTATTGGTAAAACAGTGTTTTTTATCGTTCTCTCATATCTTACCACAGCCATACTTTACTATTTTGGTACTTTGGAAGGTAAACAGGCTAAATTCTTTTCCTATGGCGCTTTAATGACGACCTTATTGTTTTTTTTAACATCCCATCTATTCGGGGTTTATATCAACAACTTTTCCAGATATAATGAGCTGTATGGAGCCCTGGGTGGATTGTTGATTCTAATGGTATATATATGGCTGAACTCTATCATTCTTTTGCTCGGATTCGAACTTAATGCCACTCTTAATTATCTTAGAAAAAAACATCTGTAATGAAGCGCAGTGCTGGCAGGTTACTATTATCGGGGTTTTTTATGTTGCTTTCCCAGGCAGTGTTTACACAAGGCGTTTTAGGTACCTGGAAGACTATTGATGATATGAGCGGAAACGCTAAATCTATCCTTGAAGTTTATAAAAATGGTGATCGCATTTATGGGAAAATTAAAAGGATTCTCGTAAAAGGAAAGGAAAATGCCGTATGTATAAACTGTGAAGGTGAACTCAAGAATAAGCCTGTTGTTGGGATGCTCATAATCAACGGGTTAAAAAACAGCAATAAAAATGAATATGGCGGAGGGGAAATTCTCGATCCCGAAAATGGAAGAAAATACAGGTGTAAAATCTGGCTAAACCCAGAAAACCCCAACGAACTGAAAGTTCGGGGTTATATTGCATTTTTCTATAGGACACAAACCTGGCTGAGGGTAAATAATTAGTAGGTATAACTTCATGGAAATCTTTATAAATGTCATATTGCCGATTCCTTTGGAAAAACATTTCACCTATCGTATTTCTGAAGCTGAAGCAGCACTTATAAAATCGGGCATGCGGGTTGCTGTGCCGTTCGGGAAGACCAAGCTTTATACCGCCCTTGTTGTTGATATTCATCACACGCCACCACTTGTATATGAGGCTAAAGCAATTCACGACATATTGGACGAGCAACCAATTGTAACCGCAATTCAAATAAAACATTGGCAGTGGATAGCGGATTATTACATGTGTACGATAGGAGAAGTTTTTAGAAGTGCAATTCCAAGTGCTCTTTTATTAGAAAGTGAAACCCTTATTTTACTGAATAAAGAAGCCGTGATTGATGAAGATCAGTTAAAAGATGATGAATTTATGGTTTATGAGGCCCTGAAGCACCAGAATGTCCTGCGGGTCAACGATATTATGGAAATTGTGGAAAGAAAAAACATTCTTCCTGTTCTTGGCAGACTTATCAAATTGGAAGCTATCTTATTAAAGGAAGAAATTCATGAACAGTACAAACCTAAGATGGTACGCTATGTTCGGCTGGGTCAAAGGTATGGTTCTGAGACAGAACTTGAAGAATTATTAAATTCACTGACCAGGGCACCTAAACAAAGCCAGGTTGTGCTGTCGCTGTTTCACCTTCAGGCGACTAAAAAAAAGCCTATAAAACTGGATGACTTAGAAGTTGAAAGCAGGACAAGCCGGGCCGTTATTCGTGCCTTAATAAACAAAGAAGTCCTTGAAGAATATTTCATCCAAACAGATCGGGTAGTATTTAATGGCGGTAAAGAGCTTGAGCCACCCAAAGAATTGAATGAGTACCAGGTTACAGCATTAGATACAATAAGGCAAAACTTTGATAGTAAGAAAGTTACTTTACTTAAAGGAGTGACTTCCTCTGGAAAGACCGAGGTATATGTCCAACTCATTGCAGATTGCCTGAGGAAGGGAAAACAGGCTTTGTATCTGGTTCCGGAAATCGCCATCACTACGCAGCTTATTTCAAGATTACAGGAATATTTTGGATCTGCTATTTCTGTTTTTCATTCCAAATACAATATGCAGGAAAAAGTTGAGGTATGGAAGAATGTGTTGGATAATAAATCAAAAGCACAATTGATTATTGGTGCCCGTTCTGCCTTATTTCTGCCTTTTTCAGATCTGGGCCTGATCATTATTGATGAGGAGCACGAAACTTCATTTAAACAGTATGATCCGGCACCGCGTTATCACGCCAGGGACGCTGCTATTGTTCTTGGGGGTTTATTTAACTCTGATGTACTATTGGGTTCTGCAACTCCAAGTATTGAGAGCTATTACAATGCCCAGACGTCTAAATACGGATATACACAAATAGACAGAAGGTTTGGAAATGTGCTAATGCCTGAAATGGAATTAGTGGATATCAAGGAGCAGCATCGAAAAAAACGAATGAACGGACATTTTTCTGAGCGCCTTTTAGAGGAAATGACCGAAACACTCCGCCTTGGTGAACAGATAATCCTGTTTCAGAACAGGAGGGGATATGCCCCGATTTTAGAATGTACCACCTGCGGGCATTCCCCTCAATGTCCCAATTGTGATGTAAGTTTAACATATCATATGCAAAGAAAACAGCTAAGATGCCATTATTGCGGACATCATATAGCGTTGCCCCAAATTTGTCTGGCTTGCGGGAGTAATACATTAGACACCAAAGGCTTTGGTACGGAACAGGTAGAGCAGGAATTAAATACAATTTTCCCATCTGCAAGGGTCGGTCGAATGGATCTGGACTCCACCCGCGGTAAACACGCATATGCCAAAATTATTCATGCATTCGAAAATCAGGAAATGGATATATTGGTTGGGACTCAAATGGTAACCAAAGGGCTGGATTTTAGAAATGTAAACCTGGTAGGAATTATGAATGCCGATGCACTTTTGAATTTTCCCGATTTCAGGGCACATGAACGCACCTTCCAGTTACTTACTCAGGTAGCCGGCAGGGCCGGCCGTACTAAAAAAAGAGGTAAAGTAATCATTCAAACCTTCAACCCTTACCATCAGATTCTTAAACAGGTAACCACAGGAGATTATGAAGGAATGTTTCAGGAACAACTTTATGAAAGGGAACTCTACAAATATCCACCGGTCAACAGGATTATAAGAATGACCTTTAAGCACAAAGAGTACAACAAATTAAACGATGCTTCCCAATGGTTTGCAAAAGCCTTGCGTAATTCTATGGATATTAAAGTGTTAGGCCCCGAATTTCCTCCTGTTTCCCGAATACGAAATCAATATTTGAAACATGTATTGATTAAGATTCCTCAAGGATTACCACTGTACAAAACAAAAAAAAGCATCAAAAGAATACATAATTCTTTCGATGCTGTTTCTCAGTTTAAAGGCGTTCGTATAATCTATAATGTAGATTATATGTAATTAAACATTGTTTAATGCTTCCGCCAACTCTGTTTTTTTATTTCTGCTCAGAGGTATAGACCTGCCACTTACTTCAACATTCTTGCTATTGAATTTCTCAATTTTCTCAAGATTTACAATATAAGACTTGTGTATTCGTAAGAACTTGTCTTCGGGTAATTGTTTTTCGAAGGCTTTCATCGTAGATAAAATAACAATATTAGCTTCATCTGTGACCAGTTTTATATAGTCACCCAAGGCTTCTATCCATTTAATTTCATTCAGGATAACCTTTCTTTTCTTAAGATTGCTCTTAACAAAAATATGTTCTTCATCTTCATTTACCTTATTCATCTGCTCATATTTAGCTACTGCTCTTTTCACAGAAGCATCAAAACGTGCCATTGTAATGGGTTTGTGCAGATAATCGGTAACATCATAGTCAAATGCCTTTAAGGCATAATCCGGTTTACCTGTTATTAAAATCACCTGTGGACTGTTTTCTAACGACTCCAATAGGTCAAAACCACTAATAATAGGCATTTCTACATCAAGGAAAATCAAATCGATTTCATTATTCTTGATGCCGTTTTTTGCTTCAATAGCATTACTGTAATCAGCGACTAGGGCCAGGTTGGGATGATTGTTAACTAATTTTGCAACTGCCATACGTTGCATAGACGAATCATCAACAACAATACTTCTTAGTTTCATAAAGGGGTTGATTTGTGGGGTTAAATCATCGACAAAGTACCGAAAAAACAAGTTTAACTGCAATAAAAGTTGTAAACATTGTTAAAAATTACGTGTAAATGGCAAATGATTATTCATTTAAAGTTTAATAGGTTAAGTTTATTTTTTTATGATTCTTGGTAACTATAACGAAGATTTTTTCAATTTCTTGTAATTAGAACTAATTATTATTACTTTTGCGCTCCTAAAAAATATGAAACAATATGAATAATTACGAAACTGTTTTCATTTTAAATCCCGTTCTATCAGATACTCAGATAGAGGAAACAGTAAAGAAATTCGAGGATTTCTTAAAGAAAAATGAGGCCAAAATGGTCGCTAAAGAAAATTGGGGGCTTAAGAAATTAGCTTATCCAATACAGAACAAAAAAAGTGGTTTTTATCACTTATTTGAATTTACAGCTCCCGGGGAGGTGATTAATCCCTATGAGCAGGAATTCAGAAGAGATGAGCGTATTATGCGTTTTCTGACCGTTAAATTGGATAAACATGCCATTGAATGGGCGGAAAAAAGAAGAACAAGATTAAAAGCTAAAGCGTAAGTAATATGGCATCTATAGAACAGCAAGCAAAAGGAAAGAAGGATGGTGAAATCAGGTATTTGACCCCCCTTAATATTGAGACCAATAAGCAAAAGAAATATTGCCGATTTAAAAAGTCCGGTATCAAATATATTGATTATAAAGATCCTGATTTTTTAATGAAACTGGTTAATGAACAAGGGAAGCTTTTACCCAGAAGATTAACCGGAACTTCACTGAAGTATCAAAGAAAAGTGGCCCAGGCCGTTAAAAGAGCACGTCATCTGGCACTTATGCCTTATGTTGGAGATTTATTAAAGTAAAAAACAGCGGATAATGGAACTTATTTTAAAAGAAGACGTCCAAAACCTTGGTTTTAAAGATGACGTAGTAAAAGTGAAGAACGGTTATGGTAGAAACTACCTTATACCAAATGGTGTGGCCATGCTGGCGACTCCATCGGCCAGAAAGGTACTTGCCGAGAACCTAAGACAAAAAGCTCATAAAGAGAAAGAGGTAATAGCCGCTGCTGCAAAAACTGCTGATGCTCTGAAAGAACTTCAGATAAAAATTTCCGCGAAAGTAGGTGCATCCGAAAAATTATTCGGATCTATATCAAATATAGACGTAGCTGATGCACTGGCAAAAGAAGGCACTGAAATTGATAAAAAGTATATCATTATAAAAGGTGGAATAATTAAACGAACCGGACCTTATGTAGCACAGATAAGACTCCATAGGGATGTAGTTGTAGATTTCCCTTTTGAGGTAGTGTCTGAAAAGAAATAATCTAAATTCGTTGATAACTTAAAAGAGCTATGCCTGCATAGCTCTTTTTTTTTTTCTATTTTTAATATCCAGAAAATCAATCAACTAAACTCAAAACCAATGAAAATCAAATCATTTCTATCCCTAATCCTATTGCTTATAGGTTTTGGTGCCACAGCGCAGGTTACTACCTCAAATATTAGGGGATCTGTAGTTGATGACCAGGGAATTCCTCTTTTAGGGGCGAATATCGTTGCGGTTCATACGCCAACCGGAACTAAGCATGGCACCGTAAGTAATGAAGACGGACGGTTTAACTTACTAAACCTTAGAGTAGGTGGTCCTTATGAGCTTACAATTTCTTATATCGGATTTAAATCACAAACCCAGAATGACGTTTTTTTATCATTGGGTAAAACATTTAATGTTGATGCTAAATTGGTATCTGAAAGCCAGGCACTGGATGAAGTTACAGTAACTTCAGACAGAGGAGGTACTTTTGGAAGTGACCGAACCGGTGCCGAGACCAGTGTGGGGTCAAGAGAATTAACACGGTTACCAACTATTTCAAGATCTGCGAGTGATTTTACGCGACTGGATCCTTCGGCCTCTTCCGGAGCTTCAGGGACCTCTTTTGGAGGAAGGAATGACCAATACAATAATTTTTCACTGGATGGTGCCATCTTCAATAACCCATTTGGTTTGGATGCTGCAACGCCGGGAGGACAAACCAGTTCTCAGCCAATTTCATTGGATGCCATAGAACAGATACAGGTCACAACAGCTCCCTATGATGTTACCCAATCCGGATTTACCGGTGCTTCTGTCAATGCCGTTACTAAAAGTGGCACCAATGAATTCTATGGCACGGTATATGGTTTCTTTCGCAACGATGATCTGACAGGCGGAAAAATTAATGGTGACAAAGTATTTAAAACCGGATTGGAACAAAAACAATATGGTTTGAGTATTGGGGGGCCAATTGTAAAGAATAAACTATTCTTTTTTGTGAATTTTGAACGCGATGAGCTAACATCTCTGGGAACTGACGGCTTTGTGCCAAATACCGGGACGGGAGAAATAAATGAGAGCAGGGTGTTGGAATCCGATTTTCAATTAGTGGATAATTTGCTGCGTCAGGTAGTTATTGGTCAGGATGGTCAGGGTAATGATCTTTTCTATGATCCGGGGAGGTATAAAGGCTTTAATTTTAATCAGGAATCAACGAAGGGG
>Ga0316188_10000298_pt1 | contig 20082 bp, 22 predicted proteins | sample Phiworburrow1_MG_FD_204933 | JGI IMG/M metagenome (GOLD analysis project Ga0316188, IMG submission 204933) | Coastal sediment microbial communities from Maine, United States - Phippsburg worm burrow 1 | ecosystem: Environmental > Aquatic > Marine > Coastal > Sediment | place: USA: Maine... | reverse complement strand
GCCCCGGTTATGCCGAATGCATCGAGATCGACGGCACACGCGGCACCGCGACGCTGGCGTCCGGCGAGTTGAAGGTGCTGCTCGCCAGCGGCGAGCTCATCCAAGCTGGCACCCCAGCGGCATCGGGTGGCGGAGCCGACCCGATGGCCTTCGACCACGCCCCGCACCGCGCGGTGCTGCACGATTTCGTCCACTCGGTGCGCGACGGCCGCCGACCCGCGGTGGACGGCCGCTCGGCGCTGGAGGTACAACGCGTGATCGAGGCGATCGTCGCCTCGTCGAACCAGGGTCGCAGCATAGCGCTCGACCCATCCTCCTGTTGACAGCGCAGGCACGGCCCACGATGCACAACCAGCAATCTCCTACAGCCGGCGTCGCGTTCACGTCCAGCGCACGCTACCCTGACCCGGCGATCGAGATCCTCGACCCGGCCTTCGCGAAGCTGCGCCTGTTCAGCGCCGGCATCGAGCAACTGGCAACCGGATTTCGCTGGGCCGAAGGGCCACAGTGGTTCGGCGACGGCCGCTACCTGCTGTTCAGCGACATCCCCAACAACCGCATCCTGCGCTGGGACGACTGCTCGGGCGCGACCAGCGTGTTCCGTGCGCCGTCGAACCATGCCAACGGGCTGGCGCGCGACCGCTATGGCCGGCTGCTGGCCTGCGAACACCTGAGCCGGTGCATCACGCGCACCGAGTACGACGGCTCGATCACCTTGCTCGCCGATCGCTTCGAGGGCAAGCGGCTGAATTCGCCGAACGACATCGTGTGCGCTCGCGACGGCAGCATCTGGTTCACCGACCCGCTGTTCGGCATCCTCGGCTGGTGGGAGGGCGAACCCGCGGACAGCGAGACGCCAATGGCGGTGTACCGCGTTGACCCGGCCAGCGGCGCGCTGCAGCGCCGCATCGACGACCTCGCCGCGCCGAACGGGCTGGCCTTCTCGCCCGACGAAGCGACGCTGTACGTGGTGGAAAGCCGAGCCGAGCCGCACCGCCGCATCTGGGCCTATGACCACGCCAATGACGGCACGCTGACGAACAAGCGCCTGTTCGCCGATGCGCAGGGCCCCGGTGCCTACGACGGCATTGCGGTCGACGAGCTGGGCCATGTGTGGTGTGGCTTCGGCAGCAACGGCGCGCCGGGCGCCGATGCGGGCACGCTCGACGGCGTGCTGGTGTACGACCCGGCCGGCCGGCTCATCGGCCGGGTGCGGCTGCCCGAGCGCTGCGCCAACCTGTGCTTCGGCGGCGCGAAGAAGAACCGCCTTTTCATGGCCGCTAGCCATTCGCTGTACGCGCTGTACGTCAACGTGCGCGGCGCGGCATGAAGCCCGTGCTGATCCGCATGCACGAACGCGACAACGTCGCGATCGTCGGCAACGACGGTGGCCTGCCGGCCGGCACCGCGCTGCCCGATGGCCCGGTGCTGCGTGAGAAGGTCCCTCAGGCGCACAAGGTGGCGCTGGTCGATCTGCCGGCCGGTGCCGAAGTGCTGCGCTACGGGCTGAACATCGGCAAGACCAACTCCGCCATCGCCGCCGGCAGCTGGGTGCACGAGAGGCTGCTCGAGCTGCCCGCGGCGCGATCTCTAGACGGCCTGCCGATGGCCACGCTGGAGCCACCGCCCGCGCCGGCGCTGGAGGGCTACAGCTTTGAGGGCTACCGCAATGCCGACGGCAGCGTCGGCACGCGCAACCTGCTGGCCATCAGCACCACGGTGCAGTGCGTGTCGGGCGTGCTCGAAGTCGCGCTGCAGCGCATCCGCAACGAGCTGTTGCCGAAGTACCCGCATGTCGATGGCGTGGTCGGCCTGGAGCACGCCTACGGATGCGGCGTGGCCATCGACGCGCCGGGTGCCGAGATCCCGATCCGCACGCTGCGCCACATCGCGCTGAACCCCAATTTCGGCGGCGAGGTGATGCTTCTCAGCCTAGGCTGCGAGAAGCTGCAGCCCGAGCGGCTGCTGCCGCCGGGCGCGATTGCTCTGGCCAGTGGCGTGCGGCTGCAGGACGAGCGGCATGTCGGCTTCATGTCGATGGTGGCGCACATCATGGCAACGGCCGAGACGCACCTGCGGCGCCTGAACGCGCGCCGCCGCGAGACAGTGCCGGCCAGCGAGCTGGTGGTCGGTGTGCAATGCGGTGGCAGCGATGCCTTTTCCGGCGCCACCGCCAATCCGGCGGTGGGTTTCTGCACCGACCTGCTGGTGCGCGCCGGCGCGACCGTGATGTTCAGCGAGAACACCGAGGTGCGCGACGGCATCGCCCAGCTCACCGCGCGCGCCGCCTCGCCGCAGGTGGCCGAGGCGCTGGTGCGCGAGATGGCCTGGACCGATGCGTACCTGGCGCGCGGCGGTGTCGATCGCAGCGCCAACACCACGCCGGGCAACAAGGCCGGCGGGCTGAGCAACATCGTCGAGAAGGCGATGGGCTCGATCGTCAAGTCCGGCACGATGCCGATCGCCGGCGTGCTCGCGCCCGGCGACAAGCTGCAGCGCAAGGGCCTGATCTACGCCGCCACTCCGGCCAGCGACTTCATCTGCGGAACGCTGCAGCTGGCCGCGGGCATGAACCTGCATGTCTTCACCACCGGCCGCGGCACGCCCTACGGTCTCGAGGCGGTGCCGGTCATCAAGGTGGCGACGCGCAGCGATCTGGCGCGGCGCTGGCATGACCTGATGGACCTGAACGCCGGCAGCATCGCCGACGGCCAGGCGAGCATCGAAGACGTCGGCTGGGCGCTGTTCCGCCTGATGCTCGAGGTGGCCAGTGGCCGCAGGAAGACCTGGGCCGAGCAGCACCGGCTGCACAACGCGCTGGTGCTGTTCAATCCGGCGCCGGTGACCTGAGCATGGCGGCATTGCCGCAGTCTGGTTCACCCGAGCACGCGGATCGACTGCTGGCCGACGACACGGCACTGCGTTCAGGCGTGGAAACGATCCTGCGGCGGCACGGCCTGAGTGGCAGCGAGTTGCGGCGCTACGACAGCGGCTCGCTGCCGGTGTATGCGCTGGGTACGCAACAGGTGCTGAAGCTGTACCCGCCGAGCGATGCCGCCCACGGCGAGGTCGAGACGCGGGTGCTGGGCGCCGTGCACGGCGTCCTGCCGATCGCGCCACGCCACAGCCGCTGGCCAGCGGCGTGCAGTATGGCTGGATGTACCTGCTGATGTCGCAATTGCCTGGGCAACGACGGAGCACGGCATGGGCTGAACTCGACGCCGGCGATCGCGAGCAGCTGGGCGACACGTTGGGCCAGAGTAACGCCGCGCTGCATGCGCTGGAACTGCATCCTTTGGACGGGCAGCCGTGGCCCGCGTGGCGGCCGTTCATGGCCGCCACGCGCGGCAGCGCGGTCTAGCGCTAGCGCCAGCGCGGCCTGCAAACGCACTGGCTGGCGCAGACCGACGCCTTCCTCGATGCCTTTGCGCCGCCGCTTGGCGACACACAGCTGCTGCTGCACACCGGGATCATGCGCGAGCATCTGATGGTGCAGCGCCTCGGTCATCGCTGGCACCTGAGTGGGCTGTTCGACTTCGAGCCGGCGATGCCCGGCGAAGCGGACAATGACTATGAATTTGCCTCGGTCGGCCTGTTCGTCAGCGGCGGTGACGCAGCGCTGCTGCACCGCAACCTGTGCGCCAGTGCCTGGCCGGCCGACGAACTGGACGCGGCGCTGCCCTGCCGGCTGATGGCCCAGGCGCTGCTGCACCGCTACAGCAACCTGAGCTGGTACCTTGAACGATTGCCGCGGACCGGAGCGCTCACGCTCGAACAGCTGGCACGCCACTGGTTCTGCATCGAGGGCGAAAGCTGCGGCTAAGATCACCCGTCCCTCGGCGTGGAGTGTGGATCCAGCATGAGCTTGCAAGGAAAGATCGCGTGGATCACTGGCGGTGGAAGCGGTATCGGCCTGGCCGGCGCGGTGGAACTGGCCAGGGCGGGCTGCCGCGTGATCGTCTCCGGCCGCGAAGCGGCCAAGCTCGATGCTGCGATGGCGCAGGCCCACGCGAGGGGAGTGCCGGTTTCGGCGATCAGTGCCAAACCGCTGGACGTGGCCGACCGCATGGCGGTGGCGCAGGTCGCACGGGCCATCGAAGGCGAGCACGGCCGCATCGACATCCTCGTCAATAGCGCGGGCGTCAACTTCCCCAGGCGCTACTGGGGAGAGACCGACGCGGCCACGTTCGACACGGTGGTGTCGATCAACCTGAACGGCGCGATGGCCTGCACGCTGGCGGTGCTGCCCGGGATGCGTTCGCGGAGCGAAGGTACCGTCATCAACGTCGCGTCCTTCGCCGGCTGGCACTATGGCTACCTCACCGGCCCGGCCTACACCGCGTCGAAGGCGGCGCTGATGGCGCTGACGCACTCCTTCAACATCGAAGAAGGTGTGCACGGGCTGCGCGCCACCTCGCTATGCCCGGGCGAGGTGGCCACGCCGATCCTGGCCAAACGCCCGGTGCCGCCCAGCGATGCCGACAAGGCGCGCATGCTTCAGGAAGCCGACATGGGCCGCACGATCCGTTTCATCGCCGAGATGCCGGCGCACGTTTGCATCAACGAGCTGGTGATCTCGCCGGTGTGGAACCGCATCTACATCGGCGGCACGGAGCTGCAACGCAAGACCTGAGGATCGACTATGAGCTATGCACTGACAGGCTTCGACGGCAAGGTGGCGGTGGTCACCGGAGCCGGGCGCATGCGCAGCATCGGCCGGCCGATCGCGACCGCATTGGCGAGCGCGGGCTGCGATCTGGTGCTCACCGGCTCGGGCCGCGCGCCCAGCAGCTACCCCGCCGACGAGCAGACTGCCGGCTGGCGTGACATCGAATCGGTGGCCGATGAGGTGCGCGCCTTCGGACGGCGCGCGCTGACCCTGGTGTCCGACGTGCGCGATCCGAAGGCGGTCGAAGCCCTGGCCGAGAAGGTGCGGCAGGAGTTCGGCCGCGTCGATTTTGTCGTCAACAACGCCGGCTCGACGCGCGGCACCGACCGCGTGCCGGCCATCGAGCTGCCGCTGGACGAATGGCAGCGCGTGCTGAGCACCAACCTCGACGGTAGCTTCTACATGTCGCGCTGCTTCGCCCAGCACATGGTGCGGGCCGGCCACGGCGGAGTGATCCTCAACATCTCGTCCATCGCCGGCCAGAAGCTGATGCCGCGCACCGCCGCCTACGGCACCTCGAAGGCCGCGATCGACGCGTTGACCAAGGTGCTGTCCGGCGAGCTGGGGGCGCACGGCATCCGCGTCAACTCGGTCGCACCGGGCATGATTGACACCAGCCGCATGGACGACCTGCCGCGCGGCGAGGTCTGGGACCGTATCGTCGACTCGCGTATCCCGCTGGGCCGCGCCGGCACCGGCGAGGACATCGCGCACATGGTGGTCTTCCTGTGCAGCGAGCAGGCAGCCTGGATCACGGGCCAGACCTTCACCGTCGATGGCGGCGACGGCCGCGTGATGCGCTCCTGAGACCCGATCTTGTCTCTATACTGGCCCGACTGCTTCAGGACGCCACCGTGCACATCGAAACGCAGCACTATGCCGACACGATCGTCGCCGCGCCGGCCGGGCGCATCGACCACCGCAGCGCGGCCGAGCTCGAAGCCGCGCTGGCGCCGTTGCTGGAGCAGACCGGTGCCGCCAGGGGTGCGCTGGTGCTGGACTTCGCCCGGGTCGACTACATCAGCAGCGTCGGCCTGCGCGTGCTGATGGTCGCCGCCAAGCAGATGCGCGCACAGCAGGCCCGGTTGTCGGTCGCGGCGCTGCAGAGCGTGGTCGCCGAGATCTTCACGATCAGCCGCTTCGACAAGGTGCTGACGGTTTGCGTCACGCTGGACGACGCGCTGGCACAGGGCTCCAGCGCCGCACTCGCGGCCTACCGCGCCGCGCGCCCGTCGAGCACAACATGAAGGGCGTGCGCTTCTGGGGCACGCGCGGCTCGCTGCCAGTGGCGCTGACGGCGGCCGGCCTGCAGCACAAGCTTCGCGCGGTGCTGCGCGCGTCGCAGGGTCGGCGCCTCGACAGCGACACCGACATCGACCGCTTTCTCGCCACCCTGCCCTTTGCCACCGCTGGAACCTACGGGGGCCACAGCGCGTGCGTGCAGATCGATGCGTCCGGCAGCGACTACTTCGTTTGCGACATGGGCAGCGGGCTGCGTGCGCTGGGCCAGGCAGCAATGTCGCAACGCGCCGGTAAGGCGCAGACCTTCCACATCTTCATGTCCCATCTGCACTGGGACCACATCATGGGCCTGCCGTTTTTCGTGCCGGCATTCATCCCAGGCAACCGCGTGTTCATCTACGGCAGCCACCGCGAGATCGAAGCTGCATTGCGGCGCCAGCAGGAGCCACCTTCATTCCCGGTGGGCTTCGACACGATCTTCGAGTCGCGTGTGCAGTTCGTGGCGCTGGAGCCCGGTGTGCGCCACGAGGTGGCAGGCATCGGCGTGACGACGATGCTGCAGCGGCACACCGGGGACTCCTACGGCTACCGCTTCGATGGCGGCGGCAAGGTGCTGGTGTACAGCACCGACTCCGAGCACCCGCTGTCCGATCCGGAGCACACCGATCGTTTCGTGCGCTTCTTCGGCGACGCCGACCTGGTGATCTTCGACGCGATGTATTCGCTGGCCGACGCCATCTCGGTCAAGGCCGACTGGGGTCACTCCAGCAACGTCGTCGGGGTCGAACTTTGCCAGATGGCCGGCGCGAAGCATCTGTGCATGACCCATCACGAGCCGGTGTTCGACGACAACGCCATCGAGGCGATGCTGGCCGAAACCCGCCGTCTCGAGGAGATCACGCGCAGCGGCGCCCCCTTGCTCATCAGCGCGGCTTACGACGGGCTGGAAATCCGCTTGTGAACGCCGCCGGTTCGCAAGAGCCGGCCACCGGCCGACACGGCCGCATCCGTCTGATCGGCGGGCTGTTGCTCACGGCGCTGGTGCTGTTCATCGCGCTGCAGGGCCCCGGCGCGGCGCGCGTGCAGGGCGCTTGGTTCGACGCCCACCAGGCGCTGTGGCCGCGCGAGGTGACGGCGCTGCCGGTGACCATCGTCGCCATCGACGAGAAGAGCCTGGACGAGCTTGGCCGCTGGCCCTGGCCGCGCAACCTGCTGGCACAGCTGGTGCGTAGCCTGCAGCGCGGCGGACCGGCGGTCATCGGCATCAACATCCTGATGTCCGAACCCGACGCGCTGTCGCCCGAGCGCCTGCTGGCGCAGACGGACATCGAGGATCCGCAGCTGATCGAGGCGCTGCGCGCGCTGCCCACGCACGATGCCCAGTTGGCCGGGGCCATGGCCGCAGCGCCGACGGTGCTGAGCATCGCCGGCACTGTCGAGCCGACGCGCCACGCGCTGCGCGCCGTGCCGGTCGTGGTGCAAGCCGAGAGCCGGCCGGGCGACGGCGCCGCAGCGGTGCCCGAGGTGCCGCTGTATGCCGGTGCACTGGGCAGCATTGTCGAGATCGACCAGCAGGCCGACGGCTGGGGGCTGGTGTCGGTGGAACCGATCCGCGGCGTCATCCGCCGCATGCCTTTGGTGGCCAGCATCGACGGCACGCTGCTGCCATCGCTGGCGGTGGAAATGTTGCGTGTCGCCCAGGGCGGCCAGATGCTGCGGATGTACGTCGACGGCAAGGCCGTGCGCCAGGTCGTCGTCGGCCGGATCGGCGTGCCGACCGAAGCCGATGCCGCGGTGCGCCCCTACTTCTCGACGCACCTGGCGCAGCGTTTCGTGCCGGCGGTGGACGTGATCAAGGGCCGCTTCGACGTAGGCGCACTGCAGGACCAGCTGGTGCTGGTGGGTCTGACCGGCGTGGGACTGCAGGAGTACCAGAACACGCCGATCGGCGAGCGCATGTCGGGCAGCGAGATCCAGGCGCAGTTGCTGGAGAACCTGATCGATGGCAGCATGCTGAGCCGACCGCGCTGGGCACCAGCGCTGGAGGCGTCGGTGCTGTTGTTGCTCGGCGGTGTCATGTTGTGGGTGGTGCCACGCTGGCGAACGCACCATGCGGCGCTGCTGCTGCTGGCCTGCCTGGCGGCGCCGGTCCTGGCCGGGCTGGCGGCGTTCCGTTCGCAGCAGTTGCTGTTCGACGCCATCACGCCATCGTTGTGCCTGCTGCTGTTCTTCGGCGTGCTGCTGGCGCTGTCGCTGGCCGAGACTTCGCAGCAATCGCGCACGCTGCAGCGGCTGGTGCAGGCGCAGCGCGAGGATTCGGCGCGGCTGTCGGGTGAGCTGCAAGCCGCGCAGCGGGTGCAGACGGCCAATCTGCCCAGCCCGCTGTTGCTGCAGGCCGACGGCCGTGCCGAGCTCCATGCCACGCTGCAACCGGCGCGCGAGGTCGGCGGCGATCTGTACGACTACTTCCTGCTCGACGCGAGGCGCTTGTTCCTTCTGATCGGCGACGTGGCCGGCAAGGGGCTGTCGGCTTCGATCTTCATGGCGGTGAGCAAGGCGCTGTACAAGAACGCGATGCTGCGCACGCCCGACGCCGACATCGGCCGGATCATGCGCGTGGCCAACACGGAAGTGTCGCGTGACAACCCGGGCAGCCTGTTCGTGACCGCCTTCGCCGCAATCCTCGACCTGGACAGCGGCGAGCTCAACTACTGCAATGCGGGCCACGACAACCCCTACCGGCTGCACCCCGATTTCGACGCACCGCAGCGCATCGAGGACGGCGACGGCCCGCCGCTGTGCGCGCTGGCCGACTACGACTACCAGGGCGCGCGCTGTCGGCTGCGGCGCGGCGAGCTCCTGTGCCTGATCACCGACGGCGTGACCGAAGCGCAGAACACCGCCGGTGAGCTTTACGGCAACCAGCGGCTGCAGCAACGGCTGCTGGCGCTTGAACGATCCCGCGCCACACCGCGGCAGCTGATCGATGATCTGCAGGCCGACGTGCTTGCCTTTGCGGCCGGGGCCGAGCCGACGGACGACCTGACGATCCTGGCGCTGCGCTGGCACGGGCCGGCCGAGGCCGGCGCTTGAGCATGGTCTCAGCGCACCAGGATCTCGACGCGCCGGTTGCGCGCTTCGGCCACGTTGTCGCCGGTTGCCACCAGCTGCTCGCGCTTACCGCGGCCAACGGTGACGATGTTCGCAGCGGAGATGCCGCGCGCCACCAGCGCACGCTTGACCACCTCGGCACGCTGCCGGGACAGGTTGTCATTGAAGGCGTCGGTGCCCACGCTGTCGGTGTGCCCGATGACCAGCACGTCGGGTACGGGGCGCTTGGCGATCTCGGCAAAGACACTGTCGAATTCGCGCTTGGACACATCGGTGAATTCGTCCTTGCCCTCGATGAAATACAGCGTGAACTGCGCCGGCGCCAGCGGGCGCGCGGCCAGCGCGGCGCCGAACTGCGACTGCACCTGCGCCGCGCTGGAGGTGGCCGGCTTCGGCCCTGCGCTGGTCAGCTGCGCAGCGGCGTAGGGCTTGTCGAGCAGCAACTCACCGCCGTCTTGCTTGACGAACACGGCAGTGTTCTTGCCGTCGGCATCGGGCAGCAGGACCACGTTGCCCTGCGGCGTCGAGCACGCGCCCAGCAGCACGGCCAGCGCCAGCGCGGCCAAGCGGCGCCACAGGCTATTCACCGGCCGCGACCACGAAGTCGGTGCCGCGCACGCCCAGTTGCGCCGATGGCGTACGCACCGTCATCGCCTGCGGTGACTGCTTGGCAATGCGCCCCGACACCACCGCCAGCGTGCCACGCTGCAGCTGCGCGTCGAAGCGCCCCTGACTGGTGGTGGCGTCGAAATCGAAGCGCTCCAGCGACAGGATGCTGTTCGGCCCTGCCGACAACAAGGCGTTGTCGCGCATGGTGATGCCCACCGCACCGTCCGGGCCGGTCTTCAGCGTGTCGGCGGCCTCCAGTCGCAGGCCCACCTCGCCCGGCAGCACCTGGCCGGCGCGCTCCACCGTGACCTGGCCCTTGCTGGTCTTGATCTGGCCGATCTCGGCGGCCGCAGGCAGCGCAGCTGCAGCCAGCACCAGCAGCAGGGCCGCGGCGCGTGGGGTGGGGTCTCGAAACGCATCAGGCTTCATCGATCGCTCCCGGGATGACGCGGCAGGCCGAGGCCGTGCCGACCGGCCGGAGCTTACCCTGTGATTCCGATGAGCAGAAGCCGGGTTCGCGTTTTCCCCGCCCGCATGGACAGCCTGCCGCCGGCGCTGGCCTTCGTGCATGCGTCCTGCCGGCGCCGAGGCATCGTGCGGGCCGACGCACTGCGACTGACACTGGTGCTTGAAGAGTTGTTCACTAACACTGTCGTACACGGGCATCGAGGTGACAGCGACGCACCCGTGCGGCTGGCCATCACCGCCACGGCCACGCATCTGAGCCTGCACTTCGAAGACGAGGCCCCACCCTTCGATCCTATGTCCCTCCTGGCTCGGGCCAATGCGCAGCGTGAGCTTCCGGCCGAGCAGCGGCCCATCGGCGGCCTCGGACTGCTGATGGTGGCGGACATGGCCGAGCGCTTCGAGTACGAACGAAGCGAGCAGCGCAACTGCCTGCGCGTGACACTGGCTCGGGCGACCTGAACCTTGACCGGGCCCCCATCGGGAGGGCCTGCGGAATTGGCCGAAGCCTCGCAAGGGAGCCGAGATCGTAGGGATTGCCAAGCACGCGCCACTCGTCTAAAAATGCCATCGTTCCTGGCGTTCGCGGAGGTCACTGATGGCAGTGCGAAGCTTTGACTGGCGCATGGGGCTTGGCCTTGGCGCGCTGGCCAGTCTTGCATCCTGCGGAGGCGGCGCAGTGCTGCTGTTGGGATTCATCGGTTCGGCCGGCGGCGACTGGCTTCAGGACGATCAAACCGCCCAGGATGGACTGCAACTTCGCAGCAATTGCGGCCCCGGGGGAAACGCCGACTGCCGCATCAACATCCAGCCGGTCGGCGGGCAGAACCTGTTTGCCGAGAACTTCGATCTCAGCTTCACCAGCAACCTGCCGGGCTGCGTGGCCAGCGGCACTGGTCGCGCCGAGGGCAAGCGCCTGACGCTGACCGGCTGCTTCACCGGCGCCTACGTCAACATCAACCAGACGATATCGGACAGCGGCACACTGCGCATGTTCTTTGATGTCGACGAGAACGACTTGCAGATGCCGCAAGGCGTGTGGGTCGAGCTGCAGCAGGGAACGCGCCGCTTCGTGTTCCGAAACGACGGCCAGGAGGTCGTTGTCAACAACGTGCGCTACGTCAACAGCACCGGCTGCGAACTCAGCACGCCGAACAAGCCGCTGAGTCTCAGCTTGCGAATGTCGAACATCAGGGAGCCGTCGGGACCGTTCGAAACCACCGTCAGTTCCTTTGTCATCCAGGATGCTGGCGGGGCTTGGGAAGGCAAGTTTGTCGGTGTATCGGGCCTGCGGCTGACGCGTGCCGGCGAGGTACTGGAACTCGAACGCCGCCAGGGCAGCGAGAGTTGCTAGCTCAGAGGCGGGAAGAAGCGCGCCCGGTGCAGTTCCACCCGGCGCGAGACGCCGTCCCGGTATAGCTGCATAACCATCGATTCGCGCCCGGCGAGCGCTTCCCAGGCCTGAACGGCGCTCCACTGGCGCGCATCGGCACCATCGATTGCCTGCACCTGGTCGCCCACCGTCACCCCAGATTGCGCTGCAGGTCCACCTTCGACGACGCTACCGACCACCAGCGAGGTGCCCCGCTCGAAGCGCAGGCCGAAGCCACCCGGCAATGGCGGCGGCTCGGGCAGGCCAGGCAGTTCGACGATCAGTTGTCCGCCTGGCCCATCGAGGGTGACGGCACCGGACTCGAACAACGCGATCCCCAGGCTACCAGCCAGACGCTCGAAGTGCCGGCCGCGCCGGGCCGCGTCCCCGGACTCCAGCGCCGCCGGCACTTGCCGGGCCACCCAGCCTGGGGCAGCAAGGCGTTCGATCAGCGCGTGACGCGCGCTGACGCTTCCGCCAAGTTCACGCACGGTGGTCGATGGCCAGTTGCCGCGACCGGCGAGGAGTTCTCCGGCGCGCCTCGCGAACAACACCAACGCTCCGGCATTTCCGGTGTCGAAGACGAAAGCGTCTGGGCTGCGCGCGCCGATGGACAGCTCGACCACCGGCAGCCCGTCATCCCAACGAACCGGCAACACGGCCGCGCCCGTCGGCGCCGCGCCTGGGGCGTTGCGCCACTGCACCTGCCTGCGCGCCAGATCGAAGCGGCAGCTGCGCTGGCGCAGCCAGGGCGCGCCCAGCGCACCGTCGACGATCGCACCGGCCGGCCCGAGCAAGGACTGAAGGTCCAGTGCGATCGCATCCACCGCGTCGGTCATGCCCAGTCCCGGCAGCGGCGGCAGTCGATAGCGCTGCAGCGTCTGCACGCCGCCGGCCATGGCCACGCGCAGTGACGAAAGTTCGCGCAGCTTCAGGCGCTGCGCCAGCGCCGGCGTGACCAGCGCGGCACTGCTGCCACTGTCCAGCAACCAGCGGGTCGGCTTGCCCTGAAACTCGACATCGATCAATGGCAGGCCACCCACGTCACCGGTGCGCAGCAGTTGCAGCGGCACGATCCCGGAGGGCTCCGCCTGTGCCCACGACCCGACCCCGGGGCTGCCGATGCCCACCACCACCCCGGCCAGCGCAGACAGCTCGCGGCGCCGCATCGCCGTCAAGGCTCCAGTTCGCGTTCCAGGTCGCCGATCAGTTCGGCCGCCTGCGCGCTCATGCGCTCCAGCGCGGCTCGTGCGGCTTCGTTCAGCTTTTCCTTTTCGGCGTCGAGCCGCGCGATCTCTTCGGCCGATGCGCCACCGGCGGCGTCTAGACGATGGATCGATTCGATCACCGCGTTCAGCCTGAACATCGCGCCGCGGTAGACATCGTTCTCCACCGACGCGAGCACATCGCGAACGTCTTCGCAAAGGCTGCGCCGATCGCGCCAGGCTGCAGTGATGCGGTCGCGGTGCAGCGCCAAGCGCGGGATGAAGTGCTCGCTCACCGCGTTGTATGCCGCGACGCTTTCGCGCACATGGTCGAAGGCCGCCTGATTGACCGACAGCACCGCTAGGCTGTTGCCCATCGACGCCTGCCACCTGAAGGCCACCTGCTTGAATTCGGTGATCTCGTCGGCCAGTTCGTCGAGCATCAAGCGCCGGTCGGCGCTGCGCAACGTCTCCACCAGCATGCTGCAGTGCTTGAAAAGTTCTTCGGCAAGCGTCAGTGCGGCGCGTGCCAGGCCCTGGTCGCTGTGGTCGGTGGCGTCCAGATATAGCATCTCTTCGGGGTCGATTCCCAGCACCTTCATGCGCGCGCCCACGTCGTGCAGCAGCACCGGCAAAACGTACGCACGCTGCAGCGCCTGCTGGCGCTGCAGTGCCAGCGCCGCCTCGCGCTGTACCCAGTCCGAAGCCAGCGCATGCTCGTCGATGAAAAGCAGAACGAAATCGCAGTCGCGGCGGATCGCCGCCTCGATGCGCGGCCCGAAACGCTGCCCTGGCGCCATCGCGTCGCGATCCAACCACACGGATACATGCGGCGGCAGCGGCTCGACAAGGCGGCGCACCAGCGACTTGTTCTCGCTGGCGTGGCTGAGGAAGATCTTCATCGCCGCTCCGTTTTAAGGGTCCGGCTGGCGGGGTGTCAACACCCAGTAAGACTAGCGACTCAGCCCATCAGCACCTGCGGCAACCATGTGGCCAACTCGGGGAACAGGCACAGGATCACGATCGCCAGCACCATGCACAGCATGAACGGAAAGGCCCCCTTCAGGATGGTCGGCAGGCTCACGTCGGGCGTGATGCTGTTGATGACGAACAGATTCAGACCCACCGGCGGCGTGATCAGCCCAAGTTCCATGTTGATCGTCAGGATCACGCCGAACCAGATAGGGTCAAAGCCCGCGGCCGTGATCACCGGCATCAGGATTGGCGTGGTCATCAGGATGATCGCGGCCGGTGGCAGGAAGCAGCCCGCCACCAGCAGCATGACGTTGATCGCCGCGAAGATGACCCAGCGGTTGACCTGCATCTCGCCGATCGACGTGGCCACCGCCTGCGTCACCTGCAGCGACGACATCATGTAGCCGAACAGGATGGAGGTGCCGATGATCAGCAGCAGCATGCCCGATTCGCGCAGCCCGTCGCGCAGGATCGCCCACAGGTCGGCCGGCTTCCACACGCGGTAGATCAACACAACCATCAGCAGGCACAGCGCGGCGCCGACGCCAGCAGCCTCCGACGGCGTGGCGATGCCGCCGTACAGAGCGTAGACCACCCCAACGATGACCGCGATGAACGGCAGCAGCTTCGGCAGAAGTTCGAACTTTTCCTTCAGCGTGTAGATGCGGTGCTCGTCGATCAGCCGCGTGCCGCGCTTCCAGCTGATGAACAGCGCCCAGGCCATGAACAACCCGGTGAGCAGCAGACCGGGGATGATCCCGGCGATGAACAGCCGCCCGATCGAGGTTTCCGACGCGATGCCGTAGAGGATCATCGTGATGCTCGGCGGGATCAGGATGCCCAGCGTGCCGCCGGCGGCAATGGCTCCGGTGGCCAGGTCGGCGTCGTAGCCGCGGCGGCGCATCTCCGGGATGCCCATCTTGCCGATTGCTGCGCAGGTGGCCGGAGACGAACCGGTCAGCGCCGAGAACAGCGCGCACGCGCCGATGTTGCTAATGACGAGCGAGCCCGGCACCTTGTGCAGCCAGCGCGCCAACACCTCGTACAGGTCGCTGCCGGCACGCGAACTGGCCACCGCCGCGCCCATGATGACGAACATTGGCAGCGAAACCAGCGTGAAGTCGGACAGGCCAGCGAAGACCGTCTCGGGCACGAAGTGAACGCTGTTCCAGCCGTCGAAGACGACCATGAACAGCAGCGCCACAGCACCCAGGCCGAACGCGATCGGCACCCCAGTGGCCAGCAGCAGCGTGGTCACGGCGAATATCAGCAGACCGATCGTCAGCGGGCTCACAGTTTCGTCTCCGGCGACAGCCCGTAGGGATCAGTGCGCTGCGCCGCCACCATGTAGATCTCGGCCAGCAGTTGCAGGCACAGCAACGTCAGGCCGACCGGCACCGACAGGTACGGAATCCACAGCCGCGCGCGCCAGATCGACGGCGTGGTCTGGTTCAGCGTGTAGGCCTCGTGCCACCAGGGCACCGCGGCGTAGAGGAAGAAGCCGCAGAACACCAGCGCGATCACATGCCCCAGGATGTACATCCGGCGCCGGGCCGGCGTGGCCAGCATCAGCGGCAACACGTCCACCGCAACATGGCCGCGCGTCAGCAGGATATAGGGCGCCCCGATGAAGGTGGCGGCGACCAGCGAGAAGGTGACGAACTCGGTTTGCCAGATCGACGACTGCCCGAGCACGGCGCGCACAAACACCATCTGGCAGATCACGCCCACCGACAGCAGTATCAGGCCCGCGGCGAAGACGCCGAAGGCACGCGACAGCGCCTGTACGCCAGCCACCCAGACGGGTGGGGGCAGCGCGTTCCTACTTGACACTCAGTGCCTTGTCGAGCAGTTCCTTGCCCCCAGGGACCTTCTCGGCGAAGTTCTTGTACGAGGTCTTCTGCGCCACGCCGCGCCAGGCCTCGAACTCGACCTCGTTGAGGAACACGACCTCGGTCTTGTTGCCCTTGAAGGTCTCGACCAGCTTGTCGTCCAGCTTCTTCGATTCCGCCTCGAAGTAGTCCTCGCTCTTCTGGGCCGCCTTCATCAGCGCCGCCTTCTGCGAGTCATTGAGCTTGTTCCAGCTCTTCATGCTGATCAGCACGGGCTCGTACATGAACCACAACGCGTTGTCGCCGGGAGCGGTCAGGCACTTCAGCTGCTCGTACAGGCGGAACGAGACGAAGCTGCCCGACGACGTGTCTGTGGCCGTTGCCACGCCCTGCTGCAACGCGTTGTAGACCTCGTTCGACGGGATCGAGACGATCGACGCGCCGGCGCCGGCCCACATCTGCGAGAAGGTGGCGCCGGCCGAGCGGAATTTCTCGCCGGTCGCGTCCTCGGGCTTCTTGATGCACTTGTTCTTGCCACCGAAGCCACCGGCGAGCCAGGCATCGGCCAGCACCTTGACGCCGCCCTGCTCGATGATCGACTTGATCTCCTTCATGAACGGCGAGTCGTTGATGCGCCGCGCATGCGCATGGCTCTTCACCAGCCCCGGCATCAGCGTCGCGCCGAACTGCGGGTGGAAGCCCGAGGCGTAATCGAGCGGGAAGGCGCTCATGTCGATCTGGCCACTGAGCATCGCCTTCCACTGCTCTTGCGCCTTGACCAGGCTCGAGCCGGGAAAGACCTTGATCTCCAGGCCGACGTTGGCCGCGGCCACGTCGCGCGCGATCATCTGCACCATCTCGTCGCGCACGTCGCCCTTACCGCCGGGGAACTGGTGCGAGGCCTTGAGCACGACGTTGTCGGCCCAGGCCGCGGCGCCGGGCAGCACCGCGAGCGCCAGTGCTACGCAGGTCTTCTTCAGAGTGGATTGGGGCATCGGATGTCTCCTCTTCGGGGTGAATGGGCGGGTGCCGCAGTGGACGCGCCAGCATGCGCCAACTTTAATGACTCACCCTCGCCCGGCCCGTCGGTGAATTCCATGACGCGCACCGCGCACCCGCGCACCGCGCACCCGCGCACCCGCGCACGGCGAAGAGCTATCGGTATACGCCGTCCCAGGGGCCGGGCGCAACTTGCGCGCTGAGGCCGTCGTCACTGGCCAGCGGGCGGTTCATGGTGAACATGTTGTCCGGCGTCAGCACCGAATAGTCCATGTAGCCCAGCCGCGCCAGCGCGCGCATCTCGCCCGTCTGCACCAGGCCGTCCTTGATGAAGGCATCGTCGATGTAGATGCCCACCACCAGGCCGAAGACCACGGTGTAGGCGGAAGCGGCACCGGGCTTCGGCCCCGGCATCGGCAGCGTCTTCCACAGCTTGCATTCGAAGGCGGCCGGTGCTTCGGCCACGCGCGGCGCCGCCACGAAGCGCGAGGCGCCCTTGCTCAGCCCGGCCAGCGCAAATTCGTCCACCCCCGGTGCCACGGCGGCCGAGCTCAGGTTCATCGCGTCGCGCAGCGCCCAGGTGGCGATGGAGCAGGTGAACTCGCCGGTGTCCTCGATGTTGCGCAGGCTGTCCTTGTGTCCGCCCGACGAGAACATCACCATCGCCGGCCGGTCGCTGACGGCGTTGAAGAAGCTGTAGGGCGCCAGGTTGGCGACTCCGTCCTTGCCCAGCGTGCCGATCCAGCCCACGGGCCGGGGCACCACCAGGGCCTTGAAGGGGTCGTGAGGCAGGCCATGGTTGCGGGCGGTGGCGTCGTAGTGCATGGGACGCGAGCTTACGCGATGCCCGCCGGCGGTTCAGCCGCTAAAGTCGCAGCATGGATACCGTGGCCGGGCTGCTGCTTTTCATCCGCGTGGTCGAGACCGGCAGTTTCAGCAAGGCCTCGGTGGACCTGGGCATCACGCAACCCACCGCCACCAAGCATGTGGCGGCGCTGGAAGCACGCCTGGGTGCGCGGCTGTTCCACCGCAGCACACGCGGCGTCACGCCGACTGAAGTGGGCGCGGCCTACTACGACAAGGCCAAGGTCATCGCACGCGAGTTGGAAGAAGCCGACAACCTGGCCGCGCTGATGCAGTCGCGCGTACAGGGCACGCTGCGCATCAGCACCTCCGTGGCCTTCGGGCGGCGGGTGATGACACCCCTGGTGCTGCGCTTCATGCAGCGTCACCCGGGGCTGCAGATCGACCTTAGCTTCGAGGACCGCTACGTCAACCTGGTCGAGCAGGGCATCGATCTGGCAATCCGCATGGGGCGGCTGGCCGATTCGTCGCTGGGCGCGCGCTACCTCGGCATCAACCCGTGGGTGCTCGTGGCCAGCGACGAGTACCTGAAGCGTCGTGGCACGCCGGCCGTGCCTGCCGACCTGGGCACACACGATGCGCTGATCTACAGCAGCGTGCAGGGCGACGAACGCTGGCATTTCATCGGGCCCGATGGCCAGACGCAGCAGGTGCCGGTGAAGGGCCCACTGCGCAGCAACAACCTGTCGGCGCTGCTCGCCGCGGCGCGCACCGGTTTCGGGCTGGCCGCGCTGCCCTGGTACGTGGCGTACGACTCGGTCCGCGATGGCGCGGTGCAGCCGTTGCTCACCGGGTGGACGCTGCCTGCGCAGGAGATGCACGCAGTGTTCAGTTCGCCCAAGCTGGTGCCGACCAAGGTCAGCGGCTTCGTCGATTTCCTGCAGCAGCGTTTCGACGGCGATTGGTGGACCGCGCCGATGCCGACCTCACCGACCGAAGGAGGCTCGAGATGAGCGACACCCCATTGATCCGACGTCTGGCCGCCTGCTACAGCGGCGCGGTGCACGACGTGCTGCGCGGCATGGGCCACGAGAACATCGTGCTGCCGCCGTCGATCAAGTCGATCGCGCCGGGGCAGAAGCTGGCCGGCCCGGTGTGGACCGTAGCCGGCCATATCGACCGCAGCAAGAGCCGGCACGACTGCCTGCTGGGCTGGTGCACGCTACTGGCCAAGGCGCCACCCGGGCATGTCATCGTGTGCCAGCCTCACAACCATGAGGTCGCGCTGATGGGCGAGTTGTCGGCGCAGACGCTGGCCGCGCGTGGCGTGCTCGGCTACGTTGTCGATGGTGGATCCAGGGACACCGAGCATGTGCTTGCGCAGGGCTTCCCGGTGTTCTGCTCCTTCCTGACACCATCGGACATCGTCGCGCGCTGGATTCCGCATGCCTATGGCGAACCCATCGACATCGGCGGCGTGACCGTCCGCAGCGGCGACTGGCTGCTCGGCGACCGCGACGGCGTCGTCATCATCCCGGCCGAGGTCGCCGAAGACGTGGTCACGAAGACCGAGCAGGTCGTCGCCACCGAAAGCGACATGCGCCGTGCACTGGTCTCGGGCATGGATCCGGTCGAAGCCTACCTGAAATTCGGCAAGTTCTGACCAGCCGTGCGCTGCGACCTTGGAGCCGTCCGCGGCACACGGCGCCGAAACCGCAATAAGCCGGGTCGCCATCTGTGTCTGCGGTTTGTAGTTTCTCGTTGCCTGTCAACCACAGCTGGGCTCCAAGACCCTGTAACAAAGGTTAAACAATCACCCCCCATATACGCTTGATCATGATTCGGCCATAGTTCGATAAAATGGATGCATGGTAACGGGAGGTGGATATTGAGTGAGACGTCGGCTCAGCGCGATTCGTCAACTAAGAGGTTTCTTGGACTCGTATCGGTTTTCGTTCTTGCTTCGTGTGGCGGCGGAGGGGGCGGTGATGGCGTGAGCGTTCCCCAGGACACGGTGCGTGTGGCGTGCGCTGTGTCGGATGCTGCCACTCAAAGTGCCGTGGCGGATGCCGAGGTCAACTACCAGTCCGGCACCACCGAATTCACAACGCAGACCAATGCCGCCGGCAAGTGCGAACTGGACCTGCCTGCGGCCGAAGTGGCTGGTGTGAACTACCCTGCAGCCACGGTCAACAAGGATGGCTACGAACCGCAGACGATCCTGTGCCCGAAGTTGCAGGGCGGACAGAGCTGCACGCAGAGCGTGAGCCTGGTGCCGCTGGCGGACAACGTCAGCATTCCCGTCGGCGGCGATATCGTGATGCATCTTGGCGATGACCAGTTCGAGGGTGCCGCAAACTCGCAATTCCAGAAAGCGACGGATGGTGCGCAGTTGACCTTCGCGATCGCCGACTGGGCAGCAAAGGTGCAGGCGGGCTACACCAAGGCGACGGTCTACCTCGATGCCAAAGGTTGGCAGACCAACCAGTGCCAGAACACGATCGCACTAAGCGGCGATGCCGGCGACGTCACCTTACCCGGGGGGAACTCGCCGGCCGACGGCTTTTGGGGCGGCGGCAAACAGGTGCCCTTCGATTTCAACGTCTCGCAGGTCGGCACGCAGAGTGCGCAGCTTCGCATCACCTCAGGCTCCTGCAACGGCACCAGCGATCTCGACGATTTCGAAATCAACCGCATCCGCGTCTATTTCAGCTGAAGCGGTTGGCGAACGATCTGCTTTGGCTCGACACCGGGTTGCTGGAGGCGATCCAGCGTTTGCATCAGGCGGCAAACTCGCCC
>Ga0316188_10000297_pt1 | contig 20117 bp, 17 predicted proteins | sample Phiworburrow1_MG_FD_204933 | JGI IMG/M metagenome (GOLD analysis project Ga0316188, IMG submission 204933) | Coastal sediment microbial communities from Maine, United States - Phippsburg worm burrow 1 | ecosystem: Environmental > Aquatic > Marine > Coastal > Sediment | place: USA: Maine... | reverse complement strand
ACGGTAATGGCGAAAGCCACGGTCATCGCGACGGGTGGCTACGGTCGTATCTACGGGCAGTACACCAGTAACGCCACGATCAATGAAGGCACGGGCGCCTCGATCGCACTCGATACCGGTGTTGTACCGCTCGGCAATATGGAAGCGGTGCAGTTTCACCCGACCACGTTATCGCCGAGTGGCATCCTCGTCACCGAAGGCTGTCGTGGCGACGGTGGCTATCTCCTCGACAAGAACGGCGATCGCTTCATGGTCAAGGCCGAGCCGGTTAAGCAGGAACTGGCGAGTCGCGATGTTGTATCCCGTCACATGCAACAGCACATGCGCGACGGATTTGGTGTTGAGTCGCCGTACGGTCCGCACCTGTGGCTCGATATTCGGCACCTTGGCGAAGAGCACCTGAGAACGAAGCTGCTCGAGGTCTGGGATATCTGCCGCGATTTCGTCGGCCGCAATCCCGCCAAGGAACTCATTCCCGTACGCCCGACCCAGCATTACTCCATGGGGGGCATACGCGTAAACAAGGACGGCCAGGCCTACGGCCTGGCCGGCCTGTTCGCCGTGGGCGAAGCATCGTGCTGGGATATGCACGGATTCAATCGTCTTGGTGGCAACAGCCTGGCTGAAACCCTGGTTAGCGGCCGGATTGTCGGTCGCGAAGTCGCCAGGTACGCGTCTGGTCATGCGCTACGCGCCGATACCGGCCTCGCGTTTGCAGCGCTCGCGGATGCAGAACAGCGCGCTGCTGACTGGCTGGCGCGCAGTGGCGCCGGTCCCACCGTTTATGACATTCGTGACGCAATGGGCGAAACGATGATGCATAAGGTGGGTATCTTCCGGAACGGCGATGAACTGGACGAAGCGGTGGCCGAGCTCGGGCAGCTGCTGGATGACTGCGATAACGCGGTGCTGCGTTGCAAGGATCCCGGTGTGAATCCGGAGCTTGCGTTCGCCTTGCGTCTGAAAGGCATGCTCCGCCTGGCGATGACCGTTGCCAGGGGTGCACGAGCGCGCACAGAGAGTCGTGGCGCGCACTATCGTTCAGATTTCCCGTTGCGCAATGACCGCGAATGGCTGAACAGGACGCTGGTGCGTTGGGGTGCGGACGAGAGTGAGCCTTCGTTCAGCTATGAACCCACCGGAATTATCGACCTGCCGCCAGGCCATCGAGGCTATGGCAGCGATGAGCGCATCGAAATGACCGACACGCTCGATCATTATAATCAGGACGTACTTCAGGAGCAGACCGGCCATGGTCGCCTTGCAAGCACTGAGGAAATGGGCAGCCGCTTACGGCGTGGCGCCTGGAAAGCTGTAACAGGATAGGATTTCATGAGCGACACTGCACAAGCACGCCGGCTGCGATTGGAAATTTTCCGCTACAACCCGGAAGACGAGAATTCGGAGCCCCATACTGATGTCTTCGAACTGGACGAGACGCCGTTCATGACCCTGTACATCGCGCTGAACCAGATTCGCGAAAAGCAGGATCCTGGCCTGCAATTCGACTTCGCTTGCCGGTCCGCGATCTGCGGCTCCTGCGCCATGATGGTGAATGGTCGACCGGCGCTGGCCTGTCGAACGCTCACGTCCGATTTGCCCGAGAAGATCCAGCTGTATCCGCTGCCGACGTTCAAGCTGATCGGCGATCTTTCCGTCGATACCGGCACCTGGTTCCGGCAGATGGCGGAGAAGACCGAGGCATGGATTCACGAACGCCTGCCTTTTGATCCGGACGCCGTCGAAGAGCGCATGAGCGACGATGTCGCCGCCGCAATCTACGAAGGTGATCGTTGTATCGAGTGTGGTTGTTGTGTCGCCTCGTGCGGTCTGGCGAACGTTGACGACAACTTCCTCGCTGGCGCGGGGCTGAACCGTGTGGCTCGCTTCATGATGGATCCTCGCGACAGTCGTTCCGATTCAGAGTGGTTCGATGTGGTTGCCGGAGATCAGGGTGTCTTCGCCTGTATCGGCATGATGGCTTGCGAGGATGTCTGTCCGAAAGAACTGCCGCTGCTCGAGGTGTATGCCTACCTCAGGCGAAAAACGCTGGGCGCGCGATTCCTTGCGAAGGGCGATAAAGCGTAATAGTCGCTAGCGGCATCACGGTTCGACACTTTCGGCGTCCGGTTGACTCAGTCGACGGGTAGCGGTTCCCGTGACCAGAGCGCTGCGATGTCTTCGTCATTGCCCGTCATCTCCCAGCGAATGAGTGACAGCGGGAGCCGTCCTGCCGCCATGAATTCATCGTGGAAATCTTTCAGGCGGAACGCATCGCCGAGCTGACGTTTGCGTTCGGCGAGCAGGGACTGCATTTGCAGCATTCCCGTGGTATAGCCCAAGCCATAACCCGGGGGACGACGCAGGTAGATTTCGGCGTCGACGCGGGCAACATCCCGATCCAGGTAGGGAACGCGTTCGATCCAGTAATCCGCGACTTCCTCTGCCGTCATCACGTTGAGCTGCAGCCAGGCATCCGCCGGCATGCGCGCCGCACGGAAGATGCCGAACAGGTAGATGAGTTCGCGGACGCGGGGTTGGTCGTCGAGCAGGCCCGCGTTCATGACCGCTTCCTCGAGATAAACTGCCCAACCCTCAACGCGCGCATCATCGGTGAGGCGTCCACGCACCGGATCAGGGTTGTTGCGTTCGACAACCGCATCGAAGCGGTGGCCCGGGATCACTGCGTGCAGGTGGTCCGGCGTCGGGTTGCGGTACTGGATCTGCTCCCAGAAATTCGGCCCGTCGTCGCGGACGATCCAGGGAACGTTGGTCGAGAGTTCGTCAATGTAGTCCGGGATCGTGATGATCGCTGCTTCGACGAGAAAGCGGCGAATCGCCAGGTCCGTTGCGTCTATGCGGGACTGGTACTCCGTGGCCGATCCGGAAATTTCAATTTCCGGCAGGTCCTGGTTTCTGTGACGCTCCAGCGCATAAAGTGCCCAGAGCCGATCGAGTTCGCGCTGCCCAAGCGTGACAATATCGTCGCTCGTATAAGGCATCAGCTTTACGTGCTTGAGGTACCAGTCAAACGTTTCCTTGCCGACGCCTGCATTGGCCGTCATTTCGGGGCGGTTGGTGACAAGCCAATCGCGGAATGACTCAACGGCGACCCTGGCCGCCTCGATAGGCTCCACCAGGCCGGGCTGCTGGTTCCGCGCACGATTGAGCAGATCGTCGTACCAGCCGAGGACCCCCGCCGGCGGATTGGATCGGTACGGGAAGCCATGGCCAACACCGTCGGAGTTCGACAGGTTAAAAATCGCGAGGTCGGCGTAGTCGGCTGCGACGTCGAGAAGGTTGCTTTGGCCTTGTGCGGCGAGCCCGGGTATCGCGTCCAGCTGGCGTATGAAATCGACCAGCACATCTCCGGCGATCGGCAGTTCGGTAAAAGTCAGGCGCAGCATACGATCAACGTAGAAACCAGGATCGCGGGACCACGGTTTGGAGACCCGGAGCGTAAACTCCTCCTCGTCCATCTTGGCACGCACGGCAAGAAACTCGACCTGCTGGCGAAGCGGCCAGTCGGCGACCGAGAAGTCGTCAAGCTCACCCTGAAATCGACGCAGCTCCCGTAACCTCGTTGCAACCGCGTCGGCACTGTAGTCGGGATACACGTCGGTCTCGAGACCTGCTACATCGACGAGCGACTGTTCTTTACTTGCGGTCTTTGGATCCCGCCAGTTTAGAAAATCGTCCCACAGCGTGACGAATGCGGCGTAATCCTGCGCGCCATTCGGCATGCCTTCGTAGACTCGCTGAGCCTTCGGTTCAGTGGCGACCACCTGACCGCCGAGCAGGAAGAGGAGGGCAATGGTGCCCGCCAACCTGAAGGCGTTTACTACCTGGAGCCGAATTCGAACCCACGGTACAAGCCTGGGGAGCTGATGTTCTGACATTAATTGACACTCGCAAATCAGGGAGTTACGTCTCAATGTGAGGATGCGATGATTCTAAGCGAAAACCTGGAGTGCGGAGGAGCACTTCGTGCTTTTACCCAACACGCGCAGAACGGCAGGACGTACCGCATTGCACCCGCCGGTGGAAAACGATCAAGTTCCCAAATTCCTGAATACACCAACGGCGAGTTCCGCCCACAAATACAGGAAAGCTGCAATAAACAGACCCCCGATCAGCGATCGGTGTTTCGGTGGCGCTCTTCTCGCCGCCAGCACAAACAAGCTGGCACTGCCAAACAAGAGAGATCCCATCGCGATGAAATCGGTTGCGTCCCAATTGACTTCGGTTGTGAACTGCATTGCGATCAAAGGGATTAGCAATATCGCGCCTGTAGCAAGCGCGATCCAGATAAAGACACTATTCCTAAGAATCAGATCGCTCGCTTCTTGTCTCATCGGCCATCCCTCTCAGCGGCAAACCGGTCGCTCCACCCGTTACTAAACGCCTATCCGACTGCGAAGTCCAATATGCTTCGCGCCAATGTCTGCGACTGAAGGCGCGCCTAGTTGGCCCATGACCATTCTGAGTTCCGCGTCCAGCATCTCCAGTACTTTCTCGACACCTGCCTGACCGAAGGCCGCCAACCCCCAAATATACGCACGACCGATACAAACCGCGTCAGCACCCAGGGCGAGCGCCTTGAAAATATCAGTACCACGGCGAAAACCACTGTCCACAAAGACCGGGACAGCGCCGTTCACTGCCTGGACCACCTCGGGCAGGCTTTCAATAGCTCCGCGACCACTTGCCTCGGCTCGGCCGCCATGATTTGAGACGTAGACGGCGTCTGCACCGTGCCGAACGCAACTTGCCGCATCTTCGCCTGTCACGATTCCCTTGACGACGACCTTCATTGTCGTCGCTTTCTTAAGCCGCTCTACAAACTTCCAGGTCATGCTCGAGTTGTCAAAGTCAGCCGATGTCGCACCGGTTCCCGAGTACATGGGCTTGCTCTGCAGCCAGTCGTCCGGTCCGGAGCCGTGGCATGCGCTGCAGTCGCGCTCATCGGCACGGCTGTACTGTCCGAGCAGCACGCGGTTACTGCCGGAGTTCAGATCGACGGTTAGAACCACGAATTCTGATCCGGCTTCTTCTGCGCGCCTGAGCATTTTGCTTGCGACCGACCAGCTACCTGTTGGATAGAGCTGAAATCCAACAGGCGCGCCACGTGCAGCGATCACATCCTCAATTGAGTTTGACGAGACGTTCGACAGTATCTGCAGATGCCCTCGCGCTTTCGCAGCACGCGCACTTGCGAGTTCACCCTCAGCATGAAAGGCCTTCTGGCTTCCGACCGGAGCGAGCACGACAGGTGAGTTGATGGGCTTATCAAGCAAAACCGTCTCAAGACTCACATTGGATGTATCGACCATTCGCAGCGGCCGCAGGTATACATGTTCAAATGCTTTGCGGTTGGCTATGAGTGTTTCGTTGCCGTCTGTTCCGGTTGCAAGGTATCCATAGTGTGACGTCGGCAGTACGTGTTTTGCGACATTGTGAAAGTCGAAGACATCCAGGGCATCGGCGGGCGACTTGATCAGGTGCTCCGGCAGCTGCATCGCATCCAGCGTCTCCTCCGCGAACAGCCGTCCCGCCGCTGTGTAACCAAGCAGCGGGCTTGTCGCTAGAAATGTCAAAAACTGCCGACGGGCCAGAGTGTCCATCAAATTCCCCTTCAGTCAGATAACTGTTGCTCAGGAGCTTATCATCTGGACGGCCGCTTCAGTGCAGGCATCGAATGCATCGACCGCATTCGCAACACGGTCTGCGATCGGCAGGCTCAGTGGGAGCCGATCCGGAATATTCTAAATTTTTCTGCGAGTGTCTACCCCTTCGCAATAACTTCGAGTGCACGTAGTACGTCGCGGCGGCTGATCTGACCGACGAGGCGATTGTTGTCCGTTACGGGAAACCGCCGGTAGCGCTTGTCGATAAACACCTGCGCCAGGTCGACGATACTCATCTCCATGTTAACGGTCTTCACACCTTCCGACATGTAGTCGCGAACCGGGCCGCCATAGTCGCCGTGATAACCAGCCTGCAGTGCAACTCTTATGCAGTCGAGTTCCGAGAGCATGCCGACCAGGTTGCCCTCATCATCAACGACCGGTGCGCCGGCGATGCGGTTCTTGACGAGGATGTGTACGGCATCAAGTACGGGAGTGTCCGGCTTGAACGTTACGAGCGTCCGCGCCATGTAGTCTTTCACGAGACAGGATTTGAGATTCATGTTGCTTCTCCGTCCGCGCCTTTGCGCTTGTTCCGGCAGTTGCCCTTGCCAGTGCATAGTTCGCAGCCGCCCCCATTGAGGCCGCCGCAACTGCCGCTGATAGCCTTGCGTCCATTCATGACGCCAACGCTCATTCCCGTAATCACGAGCAGGATAATGATGAAGCTAAACAGCAGTGTGGTGATGATCATGTTCATTGTGCACCCAGTGTATCGAATTCAGTTGTCGTAATTTCCCGTATATCCGTCTGGTCGCGGACGAGGAAGTAGGCGGCGATATGGAGTTGCTCGGCCAGCGCAGGGCCTGCATCCGGTCCGAGGACCAGTAAGGCCGTGGCCATCGCATCGGCATACGCGGCAGAAGCGTCGATCACGGTAACCGCTGCGAGGTTGTGCGTAACAGGGCGACCCGTGCGCGCATCGATGGTGTGCGAGAAGCGCTGGCCGTGGTGTTCAAAGTAGTTTCGGTAGTCGCCAGACGTGGCAACGCTGGTGTTGGTTACGTTGACGACTGCGTGCGGTACACGCGCCGATGTCGAGGGCGCCTCGATCCCGATCGCCCACTTGCTGCTGTCGCGATTCAGCCCCTTGACCCGTAGCTCACCGCCAACTTCGACCAGGTAGTTTTCAAAGCCTTCCTGGTTAAGCATCTCCGCAAGCTGGTCGACTGCATAGCCTTTGGCCCAGCCTGAAAGATCGACATACAGGTCGGGCTCGTCCTTGCGGACAAGACGCTCGTTACAGTCGGTTTCCAGTTTGTCGAAGCCCACGCGACGTTGTGCGGCCTCAATGTCGGCGGCAGAGGGCGGTGTGACGATCTGACCTTCAGGCCCGAATCCCCAGAGGTTTACAAGCGGGCCTATTGTCAGGTCGAAAGCGCCGTCGGTCACTTCGCTGACTTCCTGCGAGCGCTCGAGCAGCACGCAGAACTGGGCCGATACAGGAATCCAGTCAATGGAGCGATCGTCGTTGAATACCGTGAGCTCGGAATCGTCCCGCCAGGTTGACGCTAGTTCATCGACCCGTTGCAGGACCGCCAGCACATCATTCCGCAGCTGCTCAGCCTCCAGATCGGCCGGTGGTTTAACGATTGACACCACAAATGATGTACCTAGCGCGCTGCCGTCAAGATCGAGTTGCGGCAACGAGCTGTCACAAGCGGCCAGGGCCAGCAATGCGAGACAGGTTATCAGCGAGCGCGGCACGATCGACTAGCCGCCGAAGTCGTCCAGCAGGATGTTCTCTTTCTGCACACCGAGACTGTCCAGCATCTTGACCACAGCGGTATTCATCATTGGCGGTCCGCAAATATAGAACTCGCAGTCCTCGGGAGCCGGGTGATTCGACAGGTACTCATCAAGCAGTACCTGGTGGATAAAGCCGGTCAGGCCATCCCAGTTGTCTTCGGGCTGTGGCTCTGACAGAGCCAGGTGCCACTCGAAATTGTCGTTCTTCTCGGCGAGTTCATTGAACTCTTCTTCGTAGAACATCTCCTTGAGGCTGCGCGCGCCATACCAGAATGACATCTTGCGAGTGCTGTGTTTGCGTTTTAGCTGGTCAAAGATGTGTGCGCGCATCGGCGCCATACCGGCGCCGCCACCAATAAAGACCATTTCATTGTCCGTGTCCTTGGCGAAGAATTCGCCGTACGGGCCGGAGATTGTCGTGTGGTCGCCGGGCTTGAGGTTGAAAATATACGAAGACATGATGCCCGGAGGTATCGAGTCATCGGCACCAGGCGGCGGCGTTGCGATACGGACGTTGAGCTTGATGACCGTTTTCTCATCCGGATAACTGGCCATCGAATACGCACGCATCTCCGTATCCTTGACGTGAGATTCGTAGCGCCACAGGTCGTAACGATCCCACTCATCGCGATATTTCTCGTCAATGTCGAAATCTTTGTATTTGAGATCGTGTGGTGGACATTCAATCTGGATGTAGCCGCCTGCGCGGAATTCGAGTTCCTCACCTTCCGGCAATGCGACGACAAGTTCCTTAATGAAACTCGATACGTTCTTGTTCGACACAACCTCGCAGTCGTAACGCTTGACGCCAAAGACTTCGTCCGGTACCCGAACTTTCATGTCCTGTTTGACGGCAACCTGGCAGGCAAGGCGGTAGTGATCTGCCGCGTCGCGTTTGTTAATTACCGACGTTTCGGTGGGCAGAATCGCGCCACCACCCGACAGCACGCGCACGCGGCACTGAGCGCAGGTGCCACCACCGCCACAAGCCGAGGGTATGAAAAGCTCATTATCGGCAAGGGTCTGCATCAGCTTGCCGCCGACGGGAACCGCGAGTTCAAGCTCATCGTTGACAATAATCTTGACGTTGCCCGTTGCTACCAGCTTGGAGCGAGCTACCAGGATAATGAAAGCGAGAATCAGGACGATTGCCGTGAACAGGCCAACGCCCAGTATTACTTCCTGTAGTACAGCAGTGTCGATGTTCACGTCAGATCCCCGAAAAGCCCATGAAGCTCAGCGACATGAGGCCCACGATAATAAATGCGATGCCGAGTCCCTGTAGTCCCACAGGAACATCCGAATACTTGAGTTTCTCGCGTATGCCGGCAAGCGCGATAAGTGCGATTGCCCAGCCCCCGCCGCTGCCAACGCCATACACCACAGATTCAGTAAAATCATACTGGCGTTCGACCATGAACAACGTGCCGCCAAGGATGGCGCAGTTCACGGTGATGAGTGGCAGGAAGATGCCGAGCGCGTTGTAGAGCTTCGGGAAGAAGCGATCGAGCGTCATCTCGAGAATCTGTACGAGCGCGGCGATCACGCCGATGTAGCTCACTAACCCCAGGAAACTCAGGTCGACGTCGGGCAGGCCGGCCCAGGCCAGCGCGCCGTCCGAGAGCAGGTAGCGGAAGATCAGGTGGTTCACCGGAACCGTGATGATCTGAATTGTCACAACTGCGACGCCCAATCCCACTGCTGTCTCAATGCGTTTGGAAACCGCCAGGAACGTACACATGCCGAGGAAGAAGGCGAGCGCGAGGTTCTCGACAAAAGCGGCTTTGACGAAGAGGCTTAGATAGGCTTCCATCAGTAGACCTCCGTCCGGTGGACTTCATGAATCTGGTAGTCTGGTTTCTCGACCTGCTGTTTGCGCCAGGTACGAATGCCCCAGATCAACAGACCGATGATAAAGAATGCACTCGGCGGCAGCAGCATCAGGCCGTTAGCCACGTACCAGCCGCCATTCGATGTCAGCTCCAGCACCGTGTAGCCGAACAGCGTGCCCGCGCCGAACAACTCGCGCAGAGTGGCAACCGTGATCAGAATGATGCTGTAGCCGAGGCCGTTGCCGAGGCCGTCGATAAAACTCATGACCACGCCGTTCTTCATAGCGAAGGCTTCAGCACGACCAAGAACGATGCAGTTGGTAATAATCAGGCCGACGAAGACCGACAGCTGCTTGCTCGTCTCGAACGCATAGGCTTTCAGGAGTTGATCAACCAGGATCACAAGCGACGCGATAATCGTCATGTGCACGATGATTCGTATGTTGTTCGGGATCCGGTGGCGCAACGCGCTGATTGTCGCGCCGGACAAGGCCGTGACGCTCGTCAAGGCGACGCACATCAGCAAGGCGGGCAGCAGCGAAGTCGTTACCGCGAGCGCCGAGCAGATGCCGAGCATTTGCAGTGTCACCGGATTGTTGTCGACCAATGGGTCGATCAGTACTTTGCGTGCTTCACTCATTTAGCCAGCCTCACGGTAATTTTTCAGATACGGCCCGAAACCATGCGGACCGGTCCAGTACTGAACCAGCCCTGTCACGCCGTTGCCTGTCAGGGTTGCGCCCGACATGCCATCAATCAGGTGCTGCGAATTGTGGGCGCCGGCCGGCACGGGGCCGCGCATGACGCGAATCTGGGGCTCATCGCCACTGTCGAAGACCTCTTTGCCGACCCACAGAGCCCGCCAGGCCTCCTTGTCAATCTGGTCGCCCAGCCCCGGTGTCTCGGCATGCGCGTAAAAACGGAGGCCCTTGATCGTGTTGCCATCGGGCTCTAAGGACAGGTACCCGAGCATTGTCGACCACAGGCCCTTGCCGTACACCGGCAGAATTATCTGATCGACATCGTTGCCGTGCATGACGAGATAGACGGGTACGTTTGTGGGGCGCTCGCCTATGCCCGCGAGATCCAGTTCCTCAGGAATGACGACGTGCACACCTTCATCGCCTGAGTCCGTATAGTCGCCGGTCTCAAGGTTGACCATGCGTGGCTCGATGGCCTGAAATAACTCGGCAATATCACCGCCCGGCTCCATGAGACCCGCGACGTCCAGAATGATCCGCTGGCGAAACGCTTCCTCGTTCTTCTCTTGCACCGGTTTCAGGACGATCGCCGCACTCGAGACGATGATCGAGCAAACCAGGCTGAGCCCGATTGCGACGATCAGCGTATTCGAAATGCTGTCGCGGTCGAATTCTTTTTTATCAGACATTGCGTTTCAGCCTCCGCTTAACGTTGGCTTGTACTACGAAGTGGTCGATGACTGGCGCGAACACATTGGCAAACAGGATGGCCAGCATGATGCCTTCCGGGAATGCCGGGTTAACGACACGAATGAGCCAGGTCATGAACCCGATCAGCAAGCCGTAAATCCATTTGCCCGTATTCGTTTGGGCGGCGCTGACGGGGTCGGTTGCCATAAAGGCGGCGCCGAATGCGAAGCCGCCGAGGACCATGTGCCAGTGCCACGGCATGGCCATCATGGAGTTGCTGCTCTCGCTGCTGCCAAAGATCAGGGTCGGGATGATCAGGCCCAGGCAGACGGAAATGATGATGCGCCACGAGGCGATGCGCGTGAAAATCAGGATGAGGGCGCCGAGCAAACAGGCGGCAGCTGATACTTCACCAATCGATCCCTGCATCTGGCCCAGGAATGCCTGCGTCCAGGTGAGACCCGAATCCAGAACACCCTGGAAGCCCTCGATAGCGGCTGTGCCGAGCGCTGTTGCGCCACTGAAGCCGTCGACTGCGGTCCACACAGCGTCGCCGGAAATCTGGGCGGGGTAGGCGAAGTACAGAAATGCGCGTGCAACAAGCGCCGGGTTGAGAAAGTTCTTGCCAGTCCCGCCAAATACTTCCTTGCCGATAATGACGCCGAAGCTGATACCGACAGCAACCTGCCACAGTGGAATCGTTGCCGGGACAATCAAGGCGAAAAGGAAACCCGTAACGAAGAAACCCTCGTTGACCTCGTGATTGCGCACACCGGCAAATAGAATCTCCCAGCCCAGGCCCACGATCATTGTCACCATGTAGATGGGTATGAAGTAGAGCGCACCCTGAATCGTGCAGTCCCAGATGCTGGCCGGATCGTAGCCCGCGCCGAGCAGCGGCAGCACTACACCTCGCCAGCCTTCCAGGCCCGCGAGCCCGAGGCCCTGCATGGCCATGTTGGCCTGGAAGCCCGTATTCCACATACCGACGAGCGCGGCCGGCGTTGCGGCGATCACGACAAGAATCATGACGCGCTTCAGATCGATCGCGTCACGGATATGGGGCGATCCGCGGGTCAGGTCACCGGGTGAAAACAGGAACGTGTCGACGGCCTCGAAAATCGCATGAAAGCGTTGGAAGCGACCGCCCCGCGTAAACAGGGGTTCCAGGTTATCGAGGAACGCGCGTAGTTTTTTCATCAGCCGTTTACCTCGATTTCGTGCAGCGTCTTGCGCAGGTGTGGTCCATATTCGTATTTGCCGTTGCAAACGTAGGAGCAAAGGGCGAGGTCTTCCTCGTCCAGTTCAAGGCATCCGAGGGCGCGAGCACCGTCGGTGTCACGCACCAGGATGGCTTTCAATAAGGGCGTCGGCAGAATATCGAGTGGCATGACCTGCTCGAAACTGCCGATCGAAACCATGGCGCGCGCGCTGCCGTTTTGCGATGTTGTCATCCGGAGTTGCTTCCCGAACAATTTGCCGACGTACACTCGAGCTGCCGAGAATTTGCCGAAACCGGGGCGCAGAAAACTCAGAAATTCGCGCGGGGTGCCTTCCTGCAATACGGTCAACTGGTCGTCGTAGCGCCCGAGATAAGCGGCCCAGCCCGACGCGCGGTGGCCGTTGAGGACGGAGCCTGAAATGACTCGCACATTACCCGCTTCGATTTCGCCTCTGACCAGGTCGCTGGTATTGGCGCCCAGTCGTGTGGTGATCAGGCGCGGGTTGCGGACCTTCGGACCGCCAAGCGACACGACGAGACCTACCGGCAGGCGACCTGTCGTAAACAGTTTGCCGATGGCGAGGACATCCTGGTAGCCGATGTGCCAGACGATTTTCTGCTCGCTGACCGGCTCCAGGAAATGAATGTGTGTGCCTGCCAGCCCGGCCGGATGGGGCCCGGAAAACTCGACGTGTCGGATCTTGTCGGTGTTTGGGCAGTCGATCCCTGCATTGAGTGCAGTGCAGGTATAAACGGGGCCGTCCGTCAGCCGCGACAGAAGCGTAAGGCCGTTGGTGAACGCATCCGGGTCGCGCGCAATAATGACAGCCGGGTCGGCAGCGAGCGGATTCGTGTCGATCGCCGTCACAAATATTGCGCGGGCATCCCCGTCCGGTGCCGGAATCTTGCTAAAGGGCCGCGTCCGCAGCGCCGTCCACAGACCCGAGTCCAGCAGGTTCTTGCGGATTGCGTCGCTGTCGAGGTCTGCCAGCGCGCTTGCCGGGTATTTCGCGAATTCTACTTCGTCGTCGCCATCGAGCTTGATAACAACGGACTGCAGGATACGTCGCTCGCCACGATTGACGGCGGAGACGATGCCACTCCCGGGCGCTGTGAAATTCACACCGGGATTGGCCTTGTCCGTGAAGAGCGTCTGTCCCAGTTTCACCCGGTCCCCTTCGGCGACCAGCATCTGGGGCTTAAGGTCGTTGGTGTCCGGGCCGAATACGGCAACTGATTTGACATCAGGGCCGGTGGAGATACTTTGTTCCGGTGCTCCGGGCAAAGGAATATTGAGGCCTTTCTTTATTTTAATGTGCATAAGCTTGGTCGCTGATTAGAACCACAGGGCAAACAGGGCGCAGATGGCGAGCCAGATACAACCGATCGTGTGTACGCCGAGGGTTGCTTCTATCGACTTCGCCATGGCTTCACGTTGTTCGATACCGCCGCGTATCCCGGCAGCCGCTTTCCAGGCCAGCGCCAGCAGGCCGAGCGGTACGAGCGGCGCCAGCAGGGGCAAATGACCTTGCACCGTCAGCACTACGACGATGGCTGCCGCCACAACGTGAATTGAGAAATAGAGGTTTGCGGTCGCATTGAGTCCCAGGCGCACAGGCAAGGTGTTCTTGCCGCAGGCGCCGTCCGCCTTGATATCCGGGACCTCGTTAATGAGGAGGATGGCCGCGACCCACGCGCTGACCGGGATCGAGTAAAGGATTAGCGTGGTATCGATCGTTGCGCCCTGCAGCCAGGCCGCACCGCTGACGGGCAATACACCGAATGCGATTGCAACGGCGGTTTCGCCCAGCCCCAGCGAACTGAGCTTGACGGGCCCAAGCGAGTAAAAAACGCCGAGTGCTATGCCGATGACGCCGAACGTAATGACCATCGGGCCTCGTTCAACAAACAGCGCAAGGCCCGCGAGGGTTGCGATAACGATCAGTGTGATACCGAGTCGCGCCATGCGCCGTTGCGACAGGATACCGGTCTGGATGAAGCGTGAGCCCCCCGTATACGGATAGATACGCAGATCATTCTGCGGGTCGGTGCCAATCTCGTCGTCGCCAACATCATTCAGGACATTGCTTGCAGCATGGACGCAAACGGTCGCCAGGAGTGCGAGCACAAAGACGTACACGCTGAACTGCCCGGTGGCGTACGCTCCCCACGCTGAACCAACGACGACCGGCAATACCGAGGCCGGGAAGAATTTGGGGCGGGTGGCGTGGAACGCGCGCTTGAGATTTTGTTTGAAGGAGTCGCCTGCGAACTCCTCCGGAACCGGGTTTAGCGGTCTAATAGTATCTTGTGACATTGCCTGATCCCTGCTTTTGTTGCTGGGTGAGCGCACCCAGGCGGTTTTCTGTGAACCTTTTATACCGGAAAGAGACTCTATATACATACGCGCTTACCCCTAACTGCATGGGGAAGATTTCGCAGTTCGAGTCGCTGTACAATAGCCCGCTTTGCCGGACTTGTGTCGCACATGGCGGCGGCAATAATTTTCTTCGAAATTGGGATAAATTATTATGAAATTCAACAGGTTGATAGGCCTAGGTCTGGTCGCACTCATGCTGGTTGCATGCGGCGGCGCAGATCAGGAAGAAGCGACTGAAGCAGCGTCCGCTGCGGCATCTGACGAGATTTCCGTCACTGAGGCCGAACTTGCGGGCAATCCGTTCATGGAAGAGTGGGATACGCCATACGGCGTGCCGCCTTTTGCGGCAATCGAAAATGCCCATTACATGCCCGCCATTAAGAAAGGGGTGCTGGAGCTCCGCGCCGATATCGACGCCATCGTGAACAACGCCGAAGCGCCGACCTTCGAGAACACCATCGTGGCACTGGAACTGGCAGGTGAGCTGCTGGGTGACGTTTCGTCTACATTCGGCAATATCACCGGTACGGATACAAACGACGAGCTCCGTGCGCTCGAGACCGAGATCTACCCGATGCTGACGCGCGAGTTCGATGCGATCACGATGAATCCCGACCTCTGGCAGCGCGTCAAGGCCGTGTATGAACAGCGCGACAGCCTGGGCCTGGACGAACAGGATGCGCGCCTGCTCGAGCTTCGTCACCGTGCTTTCATTCGTGCCGGTGCGGCCTTTACGCCTGAAGTCAAAGAGCAGATTGCGGCAATCAATGCCGAGATGTCGGCTCTTACCACCAAGTTCTCGCAAAACCTGTTGCTCGAAACGAAAGCATTCACGCTGGAGCTGAAGGAACCCGAGGAGATTGCCGGCCTCAGTGACGATTTCAAGGCGGCCATCTGGAATGAAGACAAGCAAGCCTGGGTTGTCGGCCTGAACCGCTCATCGTATGAGACCTTCATGGTGCAGTCCGAAAACCGCGAGCTGCGCGAGAAGCTGTTTAACGGCTATCGCCTGCGTGCGACGTCCGGTGACCGCGATAATGGTCCGCTGGCGATCAAGATCGCACAGCTGCGCGCCAAGCGTGCCGAGCTGATGGGCTACAAATCCCATGCCGATTATATCCTTGAGTACAACATGGCGAAGACGCCGAAAGGTGCTGAGGACTTCCTGCTGCGCGTATGGCGTCCGGGTCTCGAGCGCGCAAAAGAAGAACGCGCCGATATGCAGGCCATGATTGGTGATGAGTTCACGTTCGCTGCTCATGACTGGTGGCACTACTCAGAGAAGGTTCGCAAGGCACGCTTCGATATCGACGAGAACGAGACCAAGCCGTACTTCGACCTGAAGAACGTGCGTGAGGGTGCGTTTGAAATGGCCAATCGCCTGTTCGGCGTGACGTTTGAGCCCGTGGATGTCGAAGGCTGGAACCCGGTTGTGAAGTCATTCGACGTGAAGGACGAGAACGGCGAGCACCTCGGCCTGTTCATGGTCGACATGTATGCTCGCGACTCCAAGCGCGGTGGCGCCTGGATGAGTTCGTATCGCGGCACCTCGAATATCCACGGCGACAAGATTCGCCCTGTCATTACCAACAACCTGAACTTGCAGATACCGCCGGAAGGCGATCCGACGCTGATGCGTTTTTCGGACGTCGAAACGCTGTTCCATGAGTTCGGTCACGGCCTGCACGGCCTCATGACGCAGATTGATTACCCGATGTTTTCTGGCGTTGACGGACCGCGCGACTACACCGAATTCCCGGCGCAGATCCTTGAGCACTGGACGTCGCAGCCCGAAATGCTGGAGCTGTATGCACACCACTACCAGACCGGGGAGGTCATCCCGGCTGAGCTCGTCGAGCGCATGCTTGCCGCCGGCAATCACAACCAGGGATTTGCGACAACCGAGTACATTGCCGCGTCACTGCTTGACCTGCGCTGGCATATGCTGAGCTCGGCGGAAGCCGCCAAGATCACGGACGCACGCGCGTTCGAGAAAGAAGTGCTCGAAGGCTACGGCCTGATTCCCGAGATCGAGCCGCGCTATCGCAGCAATTACTTCGCGCATATCTTCTCGAGCTCAACGGGTTACTCGTCAGGTTACTACGCCTACCTCTGGTCAGAGATTCTCGATGCCGATGGCTTCGCCGCCTTCAAGCAGGCTGAGAACATCTTCGACCCCGAAGTTGCGGGACGCCTCAAGAAGTGGGTTTACGAAGCAGGCGGTCTCAAGCCGGCTGACGAGCTGTATCGTAATTTCCGTGGTTCCGACCCGAGTATCGAGCCGTTGCTTGAAGGTCGTGGTTTCGCAGTCGAAGAGGCCAACGGCACCTAACAGAGGGGACAGTCACCTCTCGAAGCAGGGGACAGTCACCTTTTCCAGAGGTGACTGTCCCCTTTTTGTTAGGCGAGGAGTCGGGTAACACCCCACCATAAGCCGGCCAGGCTTATCAGGAACGAGCCCGGTCTGGCGATCCAGGTTCGATAGCGCAGCTGGCCATCGGGATCTTGCAGCCACTTGCGCAGCCCCAATCCGATCACTGCCGCGACCAGGATGACCGAGAGCTGACCGATTTCGACGCCGACGTTGAACCCGATCAGGGCGCTCCAGAACTGGCCGGGCGGCAAACCCAGTTCCCCGAAAAAGCCCGCGAAGCCAAGGCCATGGATCAGGCCGAAGCCGAAGACAACCAGGGGCCGCCAATTCGTCATGTCCTTGAAGACGAGATTCTCCAGAGCCACAAACGCGATCGTGAAAGCGATCAGGGGCTCGACGATGGACGATGAGGGTGAGATCACTCCGCTGGCCGCCAGACCCAGCGTCGCAGTGTGGGCAACGGTGAACGCCGAGATCTGCAAGACAAGCGCCTTGAGCCGGACTGACGCGAGGAAGATCGCGAGGACAAAGAAGATGTGGTCGGCGCCATCGGGCAGGATATGGCCAATGCCGATCTTGATATACACCCCCGCCGTCGAGAGAAAGCTGCGCTCGTTGCCTTCTTCATCCAGGATCGGCATCTCGGTCTGGCTGAGGTCGCCTTCGGCACTGTTCATTTCAGCCAGCGCGGCACACAAGGCCGGATCCATGCCGTCCTGACCTGGCACGCACAGTTCATCCTCCGGATGACCGAATACGTTGCCGGCAGTCAGCAGCAACAGCATTGTGACGATAAGTTTGAAACGCATGCCGGGATTCTGACAGGAATAGGGGGAGAAGTTCGAACGACAACTAGAACGTCAGCACAACCTTGCCCAGTACACGACGCTCGGTGATGACGCGAAATGCAGCGGCGAAATTATCCAGGGTAAAGGCCTCCGAACACGTCGGCCGCAGTCGCCCGGCATCGACCATGTGTTCCAGTTCTTTGATGTTTTGCATGAACTGATCGGGGTGCTTCTCTGCCCAGGTTCCGTACCACACGCCGATAATGCTCGCCTCCTTGAGGAGGGTCAGGTTGATGGGCAGGCGAGGAATGTCTCCGCTTGCAAAGCCGACGACCAGGTAGCGGCCATGCCACGCACACGCACGCAATGCCTGTTCGGCCAGGTCGCCGCCGACGGGGTCATAGATGACATCCGCGCCCTTGCCATGGGTAAGGGTCTTCACCGATTCCTTGAGCGATGCCTCACTGTAGTTGATGGTGTCGTCGGCACCGGCTTCACGGGCGAAGGCCAGTTTCTTCTCTGAGCTGGCCGCGGCGATGACGCGGGCGCCCATTGCCCTGGCGATGTCCACAGCAGCATAGCCAACACCACCGGCGGCACCGAGAACCAGCACGGTCTCACCGCTCTGCAGCTTAGCCCCCTGCTTCAGGCCGTGATAACTCGTGCCATAGGCGACCGAATAGGCGGCACCCTGTTCGAAGGTCATGGATGCCGGCAGGGGAATCGCTGAGTCTTCCGCAACGGCGGATTTCTCCGCAAATGCGCCGCCGCGCAAGGCGCCGATGATCCGGTCGCCGACCTTGAAGCGCGTGACGTTTTTCCCAATCGCCGTCACCACGCCCGCCGCTTCATTGCCGGCGATAAAGGGCGGTTCGGCCCTGACCTGGTATTGCCCGGCAATCATCAAAACGTCGGCAAAATTGAGCCCGGCAGCCTTTACGTCAAAGACGATTTCGCTGTCGCCCGGCACCGGATCGTCCCATTCTTCCACTTTCATGGTGTCCGGCGTTCCATATTTCCTGCAAACCAGCGCGCGCATTTGCGAAGTCTCCCGTGAACTGGACGGCCAGTTTACCTTGAACTCCCCCATCACCGCGCAGCGTGTATTAGAATCCCCGCTCTGCAGCGCCCATCCAGTTCGGAGTCACTATGTACCGCAAGCCAGTCTCAGCCTTTCTTGTACTCATTGCGACAGCCTTTGTTGTCACTGCCTGCTCTAAAGACGAAGAGGCCGTCGTCGATAATTACGACCCGGCACGCGACTATTTCACGTTCGCGAACACGGATCAGTTCGTCACGGAACACCTGGCACTGGATCTCGATGTCGATTTCGAGGCGCAGGAATTGCAAGGCTTCGCCATGCTAACGATGCGTCGAGTGGATGCGGCAGCATCACAGGTGACGCTCGATACACGCGATCTGACCATCGCCAGCGTGGCTGTCCTGCAGTCGGGAAGCTCCGTACCCGCAGAATTCCATTTCGGCGAAAATGACGAAACGCTCGGGACACCATTGGTCATTGATCTTCCCGCCGATACGGGTGATTCATTCGATTTGATGATCGAGTACCACACGAGTCCATCGTCGACTGCGTTGCAGTGGCTGCCGCCCGAACTGACCGCCGGCGGCAAACACCCGCTGATGTTCTCGCAATCCCAGGCGGTACATGCGCGCAGCTGGGTGCCCTTGCAGGACACGCCGGCAATTCGCATTACCTATGAGGCGACGGTGCGCACACCCCGGTCGTTACTGGCGGTGATGAGCGCAAACAACGATCCGCTGACGCCGCGCACGGGTGAATACCATTTCGATATGCCTCAACCGATCCCGTCTTACCTGCTGGCGATCGCTGTAGGCAACCTGTACTTCGCCCCCCTGGGCGAGGACACGGGCGTGTACACAGAACCGGAATTGCTCGACGCATCAGTTTACGAGTTCGCTGATACACAGGCCATGCTTGAGCAGGCAGAAGCCATGTACGGCCCCTACGATTGGGGGCGCTACGACCTGCTCGTGCTGCCGCCGAGTTTTCCCTATGGCGGTATGGAAAATCCCCGCCTGTCATTCATTACGCCCAGCCTGCTGGCCGGCGACCGCAGCCTGGTATCTGTCATTGCACATGAGCTCGCCCACTCCTGGTCGGGAAACCTGGTGACCAATGCCACGTGGCGCGACGGCTGGCTCAATGAGGGCATGACCAGCTACATAGAGTCGCGGCTGATGGAGGTGATTTACGATGTCGATCGCGTCGATGAAGAGCGGGTACTGAACTATCGCGAATTGCTGCAGGATCTCGAGGAAGTCCCGGAGAAGATGCAGGCGCTCGCGCCGCGGCTCGACGATACGAGTTCTGAGGATTTTCAGGGCGGCATTCATTACAGCAAGGGACAGCTGTTTCTCGAGTACCTTGAGAAAGCGTTTGGCCGCGAGGCTTTCGATGCTTTCCTGACGTCCTACTTCCAGGAGTTCGCATTTGGAACGATTACCACTGAACAATTCCTGGATTACCTCGAGCTGCATCTCCTTAGCCAGGAAGGCTCGCCGGTAACGCGTGAGCAGGCCGAGCAATGGACTTACCAGCCCGGACTTCCGGACAATGCGCCAATCCCGCGTTCTACCAACCTGGATTCTGCTGCGGCTATGGCAATCGCGTGGGCGCAAGATGAAATTGAGCTCGCGGAAATCCCGGTCGGT
>Ga0316188_10000296_pt1 | contig 20120 bp, 20 predicted proteins | sample Phiworburrow1_MG_FD_204933 | JGI IMG/M metagenome (GOLD analysis project Ga0316188, IMG submission 204933) | Coastal sediment microbial communities from Maine, United States - Phippsburg worm burrow 1 | ecosystem: Environmental > Aquatic > Marine > Coastal > Sediment | place: USA: Maine... | reverse complement strand
GTACATCCTTGTACATGCGTCACTCCATGCCATCCCTGGCAGCGCGACATACCGTACATCCTGTACATGCGTCACTCCATGCCATCCCTGGCAGCGCGACATACCGTACATCCTGTACATAAAAAAAGCCCTCCGTAGAGGGCTTAGTTCTGAAGCATTTATTATTATTAGAAATTAAAGTTTACCTGGGCACTCAGGATATCAACGGAAGTCTCGTAGGTTCCTGTGAGTGTTGCATTGGAACTGGATGCACCCGCATTATTATTGATCTCGGAATCACTCATGAACAGGTGTGTATAACCGACATCAACCGACCAGTTACTCGCCGGTACATAACCCAGACCTAAACTTAACCAGTAACGATCATTCCCGGGAATGCGGGGTGACATGGTTTCAGCGGAGCGGATCGGTGTTTTATCCAGGGCCAGACCACCACGATATATCCAGGCGCTGTCAGGTTTGAAATTAACGCCCACGGAGTAACGGTTAGTATTCTGGTAAGCCAGATGCAGTGCTGGCTCCTGCCCCGGCACACCGCCCGCCTGGATGATAGTGATGGAGTCCAGGCCGCCCCAGCCGGTCCAGGTCCAGTCAAAAAGTGCTGTCCATTTTTCGTCGATATCGCCTGCATAGCTCAAAGAGAAAGTCTCCGGCAGATTCGCGGCGGCTTCCAGGGTTGTGTTCTGTAATATATTAAAACCAGATGCTGCAGACATGTTATCTGCAAATGGCTGCAGCCTCGGATCTAGACTGTAGGTCGCATCACCGGAAACATTATGCTTGATCGCAGAACGGTATGCGATGCCGATACGACTCTTATCATCCACATCATATAAGATACCGGCATTCCAGCCCAGCTCCAGCGAATCACCCGCCAGTTTCACCTTACTGTCCTGGCTGGCTATACCGAGACCTGCCAGACCTGCATTAACACAGTCCGCACCGGTAAATGCGCCCTGAGACTGTGAAGCAAGGTTGATACATGCACCATAGGAATCGATGTTATTGGTTAACTCGAGATCCAGGTACTGGATGCTGACACCGAAACCAACAGAGAGCTTGTCCGTAGCTTTCCATGCGATAGAAGGGTTGACGTTGATGCTGGTCACCTCGCTATGCAAGGTATGGTAACGACCGACCCAGCCATCGTCGTAATCTGTTGCCAGGCCGAAGGGAACATTCACCCCGACACCAACATGAATATCATTAGGCAGCGCTGCTGCGTAGTAAAAATTAGGCACAAACGAAGGGTCACCTGTTGCAGAATCCGGTCCGGGTAACGCCGTACCAAGCGCATCGGTCGAGCCCTGATTTGTAAACTTCGCATTTGGCGAAATAATATGGCCGGCAACCACGATCTGCTGACCGGATAGTCGTGTCATACCCGCCGGATTGAAATAGATGGTACTGGCATCTTCACCCAGGGCAGCGGCACCGGCATAGGCGGAACCCTGGCCACTTGCACTCTGCTCGATCAGCGCGAACGATGCAGCGTGAGACATTGATGAGGCACTTGCGATGCTGACGGCAAGCAGTGTTTTGGTAAACGCATTTTTAATATTATTATTCATTCGAATTTGCACCTTGTTTTTTATAAAGAGTAGATACTGTTTATATTGGATATTGCAGCATTAATCTCTATTTCAAAAAGACTGTAGAATAGTCACCTGGGTAGACATGAAAAACGTTTGCGTTAAATCCGGCGTTTATCGTATCAATAATCTCGTTTGATAAAACCGCACTACCACGGGCGGTAGGATGGACACCATCAAGAGAAAAGAAGCCGCCGGTAGCAAAATCGGCGTTGACCGAACCGGTGCCGTAATCAATGCCACCATTTGCGGTCAGTTCATCAAATAGCGCTTTCGCATCAACCATAATCAGATTGGCATCTGCATCTGCAGCGGCTTTAATCGCATCATTATAAGCAGTGATAGCCGTCCTCATGGTCTGAATTTCAGACGGGATTAACATGTGTTCGTCCAGCAAAGGCACGCCTACACCCCATGCACTATTCGGGTTCAGAGGATCTGCCAGCGTGCCGATAATCGGTGCTACTTCAAGTGGAATTAAATCATTAGCGGTTGCCTGTCTCATGCTTGGCAATCCAGCACCAGATAAATCCGTTAAATCTTCATCCGTAATAACAACAGCATTTTGTCCTTCAACAAAAGTAATCGTTCTTTGAGCAACTTCATCAGGGTTCGCTGCCAGTGCCTGTGCGATACCTGCGTTATAAGGCGCGTAGGCGGCATTCAGCACATCGGCAGTTGCCTGGTCTAAAGGCACCGGGTTATATGGTACGGTTGTAAAATAAGGAATGGTAGTCACATCCGGTACATTAATTAATACGCCTTTAACATCCGCATTAGCTGCCTTGAAAGCACCAACAAGACCGGTGTAAACACTGGCGAAAACAGCTGGGTCGGTAATGTCATTCAATGCGTAATCTTGCGGGGCCACAACACCACCGGTCTGGTCAACACCCGTACCGCCAGAAAAGCCATACCAGATAACATCATTAGCGCCTATCCACAGGGTATAAAATGATGGAGCCTGTGCAACTGCATCACCGATCATTGAAGAGGTATTAGCATCTAGCGCAAATCGGGTAAAAAAGGGATTGGCCAGACCCAGTGGCACACCAGCAGTCGCACCATAGCCGTTCGCAACTAGATGAAAGGATTTAGCAGCGGGCACGCCCATATTATTAAATGCAGTACCGTTCAAACCTGAACCATTTACTTCATTGGTTGAATCGCCCACCAGGCGTTCCGGACTTTCTGTTTCGGTATTAAGCACAAAACGATTATCAAACCGATTGTTACCGCCGAGATCGAGGATAGGAGCACCATCAAAAATCAGACCACCCAGATTGTCATTGACCAGTGGCTGTACAAAAGCACCGCCACCGACATCAGCAAACTGCTGTGCCATTATTGCCGGAAAAGAGTTTTTCTGGCCTAACAGGTAAAGGGTGCCATCGGCGTAACCCGCTGTCAGTGAGTCACCAATAGCAACAAAGGTAGTGAAATCTGCATCACCGGCACTGGGTGTGCCCGTATTAAGCGGCGGCGTAGACACATCTGTATCAGTACAGGCAGACAAAACGGCACAGGTAATAACTGCTCCCACCAGTTTAATAAATTGATTTTTCATGGCTATCATTTCTTATTACCTCTTGTTTTTATAATTAAGACCATATAGAAATTACATCATCTGTACGTACAGATATTGGTGCGAAAGCAGGATCCTGGGCAACTATTTTCGATTAGAGCAAAACCAGGTGTTGATATTTGTGTGGTAAAACGTGATGCGGATACGGCCAGAACAGCAGGTTCCGTCAATGCAGCAGACTCAGGATTCATACGTTGATTTCCCGTAATTATTTCGCAATTCATTTATATGACATAAACTCATTATCACTACAAAATCACCTGGAACCGTCTAGTTGGAACAATCTCTATAAAAATAAATTTTTTATATTTTTAAGATAGCGATGATACTACGTCAACTGAATTAAATTTCAAAACAGCATTTGCTTATATAGCACCAATATTCACTACTATTTTCGGATTTATATCTCATCTACATTATTTTCTCGTTTTTTTCAGGTAACTGTTTGGGGCGCCTGTTTTCATCTATTGCAACATAGGTCAATACCGCCTCTGTCACTTTAACAGTTGATGTTTCACCCATGCTCATGCGCTCGGCAAACACTTCGACTTTTACCTTCATCGAGGTACGCCCCTCGGAAATGATATCGGCGTAACAGCTCACCAGGTCACCGACAAATACCGGCTTTTTAAATTCGAATGAGTCCACCGCACGAGTAACTACCGGGCCGCGGACTCTTTCCAGGGCAGGAATGCTGCCTGCGATATCAACATAAGACATGATCCAGCCGCCGAAGATACTGCCGCCGGGATTCTGATCGGCCGGACGAGCAGGCACCCGAATGACAGGCATGCGATTTTCAGGCAAGCTATCTTCAGATCGAGTTTCTTTGAACTGACTATTATCGGGCATGGTATCCCCCTGTGTGTTTAATCCACTCAAATTAACATGAAAACAAAAACTATTAAATGCAGCTTCAACAATTCGCAGGGACAAAGGCTGGATGCCCGTATAGATATGCCTGAAGATGACAACAAGGTAAAAGCATTCATCATCTTCTGCCACTGTTTCACCTGCAGCAAAGAAACCATTACCACCTTTCGCCTGAGTCGCCTGCTTGCCGAAAATGGCTTTGCGGTTTTACGTTTTGATTTTTCCGGCCTGGGAAACAGTGAGGGCGATTTCTCTGCAACCACCTTTTCCAGCACACGGGATGATCTAAACAGCGCCATCGATTTTCTTAACAGAGATTATCAGGCACCAGCCTTTCTCATGGGACATAGCCTCGGTGGCACCACGGCACTTTCTATCGCACAGGATAACAGGGGAATCAAAGGCGTTGTTACGGTTGGATCACCCAGTGAACCGGAACATGTGCTGCATCATTTCGGCCACGCTTTAACCCTGCTCGAACAGGACATCCCTGCCAGCTTTGAAGTCGCCGGTCAGTATTTTGATATCGAACCAGGGTTTATTCATGATGTCCGTAACTATGATATGCCATCGTGTTTATCTCACCTCGACAAACCGGTGCTGATAATCAATATAGAAAACGATGCGCTGGTCGATGCGAGCAATGCACAAGAGATTGAGCAATGGGTGAAAGGTGAAACAACATTGCTGACGATAAAAAATTCCGACCACCTGCTTTCAGACAGACACTCGGTTAACGTTGTTGCAGATAAAATTCTGCACTGGTTGAGCAACTTTTAAAAAGCCAATTCAACACAGAGTAAACAAAGAAGAAAGTTTCTATAATTGTTTCGTCGCTGGAGGAGCTAACGTAAAAATCCAGGCTCTCTGTATGAAGCAAAAGGATGCACTAATATCGCGGTCTTATGGAAGGGCAAGCGCTACCACTCCGGTAAATAAAAAAACTGAATAAAATCTTTATCTATAGAATTTTTACCAGCCGGTAACTTCAGCCACACCTTTACCGAGATCAGCGGGTGAACGTACGGTATGCACACCGACCTTTTCCAGCGCGGCAAATTTTTCTGCCGCGGTGCCTTTACCACCAGCGATGATAGCACCGGCATGCCCCATGCGTTTTCCTTTCGGCGCCGTGCCGCCGGCGATAAAAGCAGTAACGGGTTTGCTGACTTCTGACTGGATAAATTCAGCAGCCTCTTCTTCTGCGCTGCCGCCGATTTCACCAACCATCAGGATAGCTTCGGTCTGCGGATCATTTTCGAACAGTCGCAGGCAGTCGATAAAACTGGTGCCGGGTATAGGATCACCACCGATGCCGATACAGGTGCTCTGGCCGAAACCCGGATCGGTAGTCTGCTTCACTGCTTCATAGGTTAAGGTACCTGAACGTGATACCACACCGACTTTACCCGGCAGATGGATATCACCGGGCATGATACCGATCTTGCATTCACCCGGTGTGATGATGCCGGGACAGTTCGGTCCGATGATGCGGGCACCCGCACTGTCGGCAACGATCTTCACCTGCAGCATGTCCAGCGTCGGGATACCTTCGGTGATACAGACGATGAGTTTGATGCCGGCATCGATCGCTTCCAGCATCGAGTCTTTACAGAATGCTGCCGGTACATAGATAACCGTCGCATCGGCAGCGGTTTCATTGACGGCCTGCTTCACGGTGTCAAATACCGGCAGATCGAGATGTGTCTGCCCGCCTTTGCCCGGTGTCACACCGCCAACCATATTAGTACCATATGCGATGGCCTGTTCTGAATGAAACGTGCCTTGCTTACCGGTAAAACCCTGGCAGATAACCCGCGTGTTTTTATTTACTAATACGCTCATTTAATTCACTTTATATAAATCGATATTTTATTATTTTCTTACGGCAGCAACGATTTTTTCTGCAGCATCGGTCAGTCCGCTGGCAGTGATGATATTGACATCGCTCTCTGACAGTAACTGGCTGCCCCGCTTCGCATTGTTGCCTTCCAGCCGCACCACCACGGGCACATCGATCTGCACTTCCTGCACTGCACCGATGATGCCTTCAGCGATCAGGTCACAGCGCACGATGCCACCGAAGATATTGACCAGAACGCCTTTCACGTTTTTGTCTGACAGGATGATTTTGAATGCTTCGCTGACCCGCTCTTTGGTGGCGCCGCCGCCGACATCCAGAAAGTTAGCAGGTTCACCGCCGCACAGCTTGATCAGGTCCATGGTCGCCATCGCCAGTCCGGCACCGTTTACCATGCAACCGATATCACCCTCTAAAGAGATGTAATTCAGGTCCCATTCTTTGGCGCGGTTTTCACGCTCGTCTTCCTGCGACACATCACGCATGGCGAGGATATCTTTCTGCCGGTACAGCGCATTGTCATCGATATTTATTTTTCCGTCGAGACAGATCAGCTGACCTTCATCAGTCACCACCAGGGGATTGATCTCCACCAGGCTGAGATCTTTTTCCACGAACATCTTTGCGAAGCCGGACAATAAACTCGAAAACTGTTTTATCTGATCGCCCGCCAGTCCCAGGCCAAATGCCAGTTCACGACACTGATAAGGCTGCAAGCCTGTAAGCGGGTTGATGGTTGTCTTTAAAATTTTCTCGGGAGTTTCTGCGGCAACTTTTTCAATCTCCATGCCGCCTTCGGTCGATGCCATGATGACGACACGCTGCGAAGCACGATCGATAACGGCACCCAGATATAATTCACGTTTGATGTTGCTGATCTCTTCGATCAATACCTGGTTGACTGGCTGGCCCTGCTCATTGGTCTGGTAAGTCACCAGTCGCGATCCCAGCATCATAGCGACTGCCTGTGTTACCGCGGCAGCGGAATCGAGTAATCTGACACCACCCGCCTTACCACGACCGCCGGCGTGAACCTGCGCCTTAACTACCCAGCGGTTACCTGCCAGGCTTTCGAGTGCTGGAGTGACTTCCGCTACCGACTCAACGACACGGTTGTTGGGAACCGGCATGCCATATTGCGCAAACACCTGCTTTGCCTGATATTCGTGTAAGTTCATTTATTTATTCTTAACTGGAAAAGTGTTATCTGATTTGCTGTGCTGCATATTAAATCACATTAGCAGCAATCTTTTTAAGCAATTTTTATCGCACAGGTAAGGTAAATTTTTAGTTCTTAATGTGGATAGATCGCCCATGAACTGACAGCGCCGCTTCATGTATCGATTCCGACAGGGTGGGATGAGCAAACACGGTCAATGCCACATCTTCGGCTGTTGCCTGCATTTCAAGCATCGAGACTGCCTGCGCGATAAGCTCAGATGCCTGCGCTGAAAAAATATGAACACCTAATACACGATCTGTTTCTGCATCAGCGATAATCTTGACCAGCCCCTCTGTCTCATCCATGGCCCGTGCACGGCCACTTGCCGCGAACGGAAAACTGCCAACCCTGATTTTGATACCGGCATTTTTACACTCTTCTTCCGTTTTACCCGCCCAGGCAATTTCGGGATGCGTATATATAACCGAGGGTATGAGGTCATAATTAACTTCAGCATGATTTCCAGCAATATGCTCAGCGACCATGATGCCTTCTTCGGAACCTTTATGGGCAAGCATGGGGCCACGCACGACATCACCAATCGCGAAGATATGCGGCACGCTGGTCTGGCAGTTTTTATTCACGATAATAGAGTGGCGCTCATCTCTTTCTATGCCCAGCTCATCACCAAACAGGCGATCACTGTTTGGTTTTCTGCCGACCGCGACCACTAATTTATCAAAGACTTCTTTATGCTCTCCTTTTTTGTCTTCGTAGAGTACGTGTACTTTTTTGTTTTGTACTTCCGCCTTTATCACCCGGGTGCCTAGCCGTATGTCCAGCGACTGACGGCTCAGGCTGCGTTTTGCCAGGCTGGCAAGTTTTTGGTCAGCCAGCGGCAGGAAGTCCGGCATCGCATCTAACAGAACAACCTGCGATCCCAGCCGAGACCAGATGCTGCCCAGCTCAAGACCGATCGCACCTGCACCGACTATACCCAGGCGTACCGGTACATTTTCAAGCTCCAGTGCCCCCGCAGAATCGAGGATGTAACCATCTTCGATTTTTGCCTGCTCCAGACGTATGGGTGATGAACCGGTGGCGATGATGATATGTTTTGCTTTTATCTTGTTTGTTTTCTTATGCGTTTGCCGATCGCTAACAGCTACAGTGTCTATCGCTGTAATTTTTGCACGGCCATGGATCAGCCTGACATCATTAGCCTTGAACAAAGTTCCAATACCCTGTGTCAGGTCACTCACGATCTGGTTCTTTCGCGCCTGCATCGTTGCCACGTCTATCTGCAAAGAAGAAACAGTGATGCCGTGATTCTCGAAATCCAGTTTAGCCTTATTATATAAATGCGATGATTCGAGCAATGCCTTTGAGGGAATACAGCCGACATTTAAACAGGCACCTCCCAGCACGGGGTCACCGTTATGGTTTTCCCATTCGTCGACACAGGCCGTTTTTAATCCAAGTTGCGCACAGCGTATGGCTGCAACATAACCGGCAGGACCGGCTCCGATCACTACTACATCATATGATGACACTTTGACGGTTATCATCTCACACCCCTAATAACAGACGGGAAGGATCTTCTAACATATGCTTGATAGTCACAAGAAATTGCACCGCGCTTTTCCCATCGACCAGGCGGTGATCATAAGACAGAGCCAGATACATCATCGGCAGGATTTTTATTTCGCCATTCACCACCATCGCCCGCTCGGTAATACTGTGCATACCAAGAATGGCACTCTGCGGTGGATTAATGATGGGTGTCGATAACATTGAACCAAAAACACCGCCATTGGAGATAGTGAAGGTACCACCTGTTATATCTTCGATCGACAGACTGCCATCCATGGCCTTATTGGCATATTTGATTATCGATTGCTCGATCTCGGAAATAGACTGAATGTCCGCATCGCGCAATATAGGAACGACCAGACCATTCGGCCCTGAGACCGCAACGCCGACGTCATAATAACCGTGATAGACAATTTCGTTGCCATCGATGGAAGCATTGATTTCCGGAAAACGTTTGAGTGCTTCTACGCTCGCCTGCACAAAAAAAGACATGAACCCTAGACGCACACCAAATTTTTTCTCGAAGGACTCTTTATATCGTGCCCGGATATCCATTACCGGTTTCATATTGACTTCGTTAAACGTGGTCAAAATCGCGGCTTCCTGCTGTGACTGGATCAGGCGCTGTGCGATGCGCGCACGCAGCCGTGTCATCGGCACCCGGCGTTCCAGCCGTTCGCCTGAAGCAGGCGGCGCTTTTGTTACTCTGCTGATGGTCTCCCGCGGGGCCTCTGCCTGTATGGTTTTATCGGCTGCGCCCTTGCTCAGATAGTTTTCTACATCCTGTTTCAGGATACGGCCGTGTTTACCGCTGCCGGTAAGCTGCGTTTCATCGATAGCATTTTCTGCGACCATTTTTCTCACCGAAGGACTCATTGCACCGACCGTTGTGCTGGCTGCAGTATCCGCTGAATCTCCGAGCTGTTGACCAGCCTCTGATGCTGCTGCATCCGGCGCAGTCGTTTCAACAACTTCATCGATAACTGCCAGTAACTGACCGGCGGTGACAGTATCGCCCGCGGCAAATAATATCTCCTTCACCACACCCCGTTTAACCGATGGCACTTCCAGAATAACTTTGTCTGTTTCAAGATCAACCAGCACCTCATCGGCATTGATGGCTTCACCGACCTGTTTATACCAGCTGGCGATAACTGCATCCGCTACTGACTCTGGTAATTCAGGCACTTTAATTTCTATACTCATTTTTATTCTTCCGGAATATTCAGGGCGTTATTGATAATAGCCTGTTGTTCTTTTGCATGCAGTTTCACAGAACCTACCGCTGGCGCGGAAGAGGGTTGCCTGCCAATGTATTCGAGTTGCCAGCGTTGATCGATCATTGCTGGTATTCGGTGTTTGCAAAAATCCCAGCCCCCCTGGTTCTTTGGTTCTTCCTGACACCAGACCAGCTCATCGGTAGCAGTATATTGCGACAACAATACATCGAGCTGCTTACCTGGAAAAGGATATATCTGCTCGATGCGCAAGATCGCAATATCGTGAATGCGATTTACACGACGCGCTTCCAGTAGCTCGTAATAAAGCTTGCCACTGCAAATTATCACTCGTTTAACCTTGTCGACCTCCAGCTCATCGATTTCGGGCAATACCCATTTAAACCCGCCGTGGGTCAGATCATCAAGGATACTCACACACAGTTTATGGCGGAGCAAACTTTTTGGTGTCATGATGATAAGTGGTTTGCGGCATTTCCTTACCATCTGCCGCCTTAACAAATGAAACATCTGTGCCGGCGTGCTCGGCACGCACACCTGCATATTATGCACTGAACACAATTGCAGATATCTTTCCAGCCTGGCAGATGAATGCTCCGCACCCTGGCCTTCATAACCATGCGGCAATAACATCACCAGGCCACTGGCACGGCCCCATTTATGTTCACCCGCCGAAATGAACTGATCGATCACCACCTGTGCACCATTGGCGAAATCACCAAACTGCGCTTCCCATAACACCATTGTTCTCGGCTCAGTGGTAGAAAAACCATATTCAAATGCCAGTACAGCCAGTTCTGATAACAGCGAATCGAAAACACGGAAATTGCTCCCTTTACCGCCCAACTCTCTTAACGGAACATATGATGAACCATCGACCTGGTTATGCAGTACCGCATGGCGGTGAAAGAAAGTTCCACGCCCACTGTCCTGGCCTGACAACCGCACAGAATAACCCTGCTGTAATAATGTGCCATACGCCACCAACTCGGCATAACCCCAGTCGATGGCTAAAGCACCAGCGGTCATCTTCTTACGATCAGTATTAATTTTTTCCACCCGTGACTGCAGTTGAAATCCTTCCGGGATATGAACCAATGTTTCACCAACGTCACGTATCATGTCTAAAGAGACTGTGGTATCAACATCTTTAAGTATTGAATCAGAGGTGTATTCAAGCCAGTTTACATGTGTCGACTGATCAGCTTTCGACTTCGGCAATATATGCGGCACTACGCATTCACCTGACTCAAGAATTTTTCGCACACTGTGTTCCATGATGTCGCACTGTTCCTGCGTCAGAATTTTATCTTCAACAATCTTCTTCGCATAAATCGTCCGGGTACTTTCCAGCGCACGAATCTTTTTATACATCATCGGCTGGGTTGCTGATGGCTCATCCGCTTCGTTGTGACCATGCCGACGATAACAAACCAGATCGATCACCACATCTTTTTTAAACTTGTTGCGATACTCCAGTGCAACACGTGTCACCATGACGACCGCTTCAGGATCATCTGCATTGACATGAAAAATAGGCGCGCCCACCATCTTCGCGATATCGGTACAGTAATAAGTGGAACGCGCATCATGCTGTGCACTGGTGGTAAAACCGATCTGGTTATTGATGATTATGTGTACCGTACCATGCGTCAGGTAACCCGGTGACTGAGACATCTGCAGGGTCTCCATAACGACGCCCTGGCCGGAAAAAGCGGCATCACCATGGATCTGTACAGGAAGTACTTCATTACCCTGCCTGTCACCCCGGCGCCACTGCCTCGCTCTTACCGCACCCTCGACTACAGGACCCACTATTTCCAGATGCGATGGATTAAACGCCAGCGCCAGGTGAACCGGGCCACCGGGACTATCCATATCAGAGGCAAATCCCAGATGATATTTAACATCACCGGTAAGCTCTGTTATCTCTTTAGTGCCCTCAAATTCACTGAACAGTTCATTCGGCGTTTTACCCAGGATATTGACTAGCACGTTCAGACGTCCACGATGCGCCATACCGATAACAACTTCTTTCATCTTTTGCGATCCGGAGAACTGCACCAGTTCATCGAGCAGAGGGATCAATGACTCACCACCCTCCAGAGAAAAACGTTTCTGTCCAACATATTTTGAATGCAGATAACGCTCCAAACCTTCAGCCTCCGTCAGCTGGTGCAGGATGTTTATCTTTTCGACTTCATTCAACCTATCTTTGCCGTGCGCCAGTTCCAGACGTTGTTGCAACCAGCGTTTTTCGGTGGTTTCGGTGATGTGCATGTATTCTGAACCGACTGTACGGCAGTAGGTCTCCTGCAGTACCTGGTATATTTTTCTCAGTGGTAATGTCTGCGCACCTGCCAGCGAGCCAGTCTCAAACATGGTATCCATATCTTTTTCTGTCAGCTCATGATATTCCAGTGACAGTTCGGACACTTGCGCTTTTCGCCTTCTGCCTAATGGATTGGTATTAGCCACCTGGTGTCCACGAAAACGGAAAGCATTGATCAGCTGCAGTACATGCACCTGTTTTCTTTCATGATCAAAACTGGTCTGTGCCTCAAAACCACGGGTATGTTTCAGCCTTGCATAATTAATAAAATAATCATGCATCTCTCTCGGAGAAATTTCTCGGTCTGTGGCCGTCGCCTTAATGTCACCATCGATATGAGTTTCGGATTCGAGCTGGCCTAATCTGTCCGCAGCGGAAAGTCGGTCAAAATATTGCCGCCATTTGACTTCGAGTTTGTCCGGATTGTGCAGATAGATCTCGTACATGGATTCTAACCAGGCAGCACTTTCGCCATAAAACGTCGAACTATCCCAAAGTTCGGACATCTCGCTTTTGGTTATCTGATCCATTGCACGCCTTCATTATTCGTTTATTTTTAATGGTAGATGCTGTTCACAGAATTTATCTGTGTTAACACTTATTATTAGCTCAATCCAGCTAAATTAACAGTTGTAATAGTGTTTAATTGATTTTTGTTTCAAAATTGCGCGGGGCAAGTTTCATGCGCAGTACGAAATATCACACATCAGACCATAATTGGTGTTAAGCGCCGGTTTAACTGCCCTGATATGGAAATGTTTATCTGGCTTCTTGACAATGTGCCGGTATGATTTCAGTTGGCTTTAAACAGCTGCTGTGAAGCACAGGTTATTTGACGTCACACATAACAGGCCGCCTACTCTTCGCCGTCGATAACGGAGCACCCACTCCAGATCGATATGAAGAAACACACCCGTTGATTGAGACATGCGTTCGGCTAGATCAGGTTATTATCGATTGCAATTTTCTCATTACCGGTGAGAACACAGGCTTGATCTTTCAGATTTTATTTAAACGCGATTGATGGCGTATCCGCCAACACATGTGAAGCATGATGCAAAGCATACAGATCACCCTGTTGCGAGATAAGCTGCTGCGACATAAAAATGTTTATTGGCTCAAACAATGGCGAAGGCAATTCCCGATAATCAAACCAGGACCAGCCTTCGCATTTATCAGGCTCAAGAGTCTGTACATCACCGGATTCATAGTCACAGGAAACCAGCAGGGTTATATATTGACGCTGACCAATGATGAACTGTTTATCGGTGAATCCAAGATGACGAAGAGACTTAACGCTTAACCCGGTCTCTTCCATCACTTCGCGCTGCGCGCAAAATGATATCGATTCTCCCTGCTCCAGATGTCCACCAGGAAACTGCCAGCAATTTTCCGTATGCTTATTAATACGCTTTCCGAGAAGCAGCTGTTGATCTCGCCATACGAGTACGCCGATGCCGATCATCGGCTGAGATATATTGTTATCTAACATTTTTCGATGCTGTTGGTTTAACCTGTTTATCTTTAAGCAGTTGTAGCAACCTCTATATGACACCTGCCCTTACCCATGGCCTGATACATTGCCTCATCTGCTGCAGCGATCATCATATCAAGCGAGCATGCTGGCCGTCGCCCAGCCTTACCAAAAGAGATGGCGGCCAGGGCTGGCTCCTCATCCAGCATAGCTGGATCTGCCTGCAGACATACTGATGCAGACGTTCAGCAATTATCCTGACTTTATGCAATGAAATTTCGACTATTTGCTTACACTATCTGCATGTCGAAAAGGTATAATTTACTAAAGAAGCACCGATTATAACCATGTTTTCATAATTCATTCACAGCGAAAACATATAACAGTTCTTCGGAGGACAGGCATGCAAAAAAATCAGAATCCCTACAGCATCTACAGCATGGAACTCGGCCCAATGGAGAATTTCATCTATCTGATTCACGATCATGCAAGCAATACTGCCGCTATCGTGGATCCAGCATGGGAGATAGATGAAGTTCTTGATTTTGCTACCTCGAAAGACATACAGATCACCGACATCCTGCTGACTCACAGTCACCATGATCACATCAATGGACTCCAGCAAACGCTGGAGAAGACTGACGCGAAAGTCCACCTACTGAAGCCGGAAGCAAAATTCTGGGGAGCCAACCTGGTGCAACCGGATTTGCACCACGGTGGTGATCAGATAAAAATCGGTGACAGTATGATCAATATCCTGCACACCCCCGGTCATACGCCAGGATCAGCCTGTTACCATGTCGGCAACGATCTGATTGCAGGTGACACCCTTTTCGTCTTTGGTTGTGGCCGTTGTGATCTTGCCGGCGGCGACCCTGAAGAGATGTTTCAGACTCTAAAGAAATTGAAAACCGGGCTGCCTGCCGCTACGGTATTACATCCCGGTCATAACTATGCCCCACAGTCACCAACATCGACCATGGAAACCCAGTGCCAGGGAAATCCTTTTTTACATTTTGATACTTCTGCTGACTTTGTCGAATACCGCATGCACGTACACGATAAGATCAGAGACACACCGTATCATGCTGTTTCCAGAGAAGAAGCCTATAACTCTCTAAAAAGTTAAAACTATGAAGTTGCGCCTCTCTTAGTGTTTCAGTTGTACACAAGACACAAGATGTAGTGAGCGGCGATTCAAATTACCAACTAACCAGATATTCGTTAAATCCAACGTAAAGAAAGTGATATAACTCATTGAATATTATGAACTCATTGAATCATGGAATATTTTGCAGCTGACCGCGCCAAATTTCGCAGTTTAAATATTTCAAATTCATAAAATTTCATCCACAAAGTTATCCACAGAAAATACTGATATATTGTGGGTAACTCAAACTAGCATAATCGCTAATATCAATAAGTGCTTATATTTCAAGACCTTTATTATGTGTCTCATTGATACGTTTTAACAGATACCTGAACGGTATCATCGATTCATGATATTTTTCCATCAGAGCAATAAAAGGCAAGTCACCGGTGGCAAACTTATAACTGCCATCTTTCATGGATTCATATAACGCTTTCAGGTGCATCTCAAGATCATCCGCCATGGAACGTGCCTCACCCATGAACTCTTCATCAAATTCAATAGCCTGGCGCAAATCGAAAGTCTCATCAATGGCCTGTTTGATCATATCGACATACTCTTCTGTCGAGTGTGCACGCACGATCCTGTTATTACTTAACATAAATACCTCTTGCTCATTGCAACTAAAAATTACTAGTGCTGGCGACGCTGCCGGCCCTGAAACTGCACTACTGACTGGATAATTTTACTGTATGGAAGTGTCTCCAGGGAGCCAAAATCTTCAATCGCTCTATTTAAAACCCCATGTATATCATCAGTGACATGCTGATCGCTTTCCACAGTTTTTTCCTTTTGTACCAGCTTTGACAGGCCCGCAATACCTCCGACCTGTACACGAAGCTCCATATTATGCGGCAACGGCCCGTTTATTTCGTGCAATTTCAGCACAAATATCGAGTTTTCACGCAGCTTTTTTAGAAGTTCGCCGCATTGGTCTGATGCCCCCATATCTTTACATGCATAACCTTCACGATCAGCCAACCAGAAATGTCTTGATAAAACACATTTTGCCCTGTTGTTTGTTAATGCTTTCTCAAAAACACAGCGTACCGATGCCAGAGCATTGTATGTTGATTTATATTCGCTCTCTTCCATCGTGCAAAAGATCACTAGATTTTGGGTTATTTTTCATGTTCCATGACAATGGGCTTTTCGCGATAGGCCATTAACTGCTCTTCAGCGAGTAACTGATTTTCAGCATACATTACCTTGATGATCGCTCTATCAGTCTCATCCAGTTCTGATCGTTTGCTTTTAGCAAAATTTTTAGCGTCACGAAAAGACTCAAAATCATCAAGTAACTCCAGATTTTTCACCAGCTCCATTCCTTCTGGAGAAGTCATCTTAAATACGTAATAAGGCATAATTTAATCTCATCTCAAGCTATCGCCAGCTTTGTTAAATTTGTTACATTCAGGCCACTGGAACACTTATTGTCCGTATGGCATATTAAGCCTGTTTTAAGGCTATTATACTGATAGACTAAGCACACGAAAACATCACATTATGAGTACAGAATTTCATTCCAAAGAACATCAGATCCTGGCAACCATACGCAAGGTATTATCCTCTGTCGTACGTGACACAACACCACCACCCGGGCGCCTGCATCCGTTAAAGCCACAGACTATTGAAGATCTTAAACATTGCTTCATGCTGATCACCGCGCGTGAAAAAGAAATCATCGACGCAGCTGGCGGCAACAGCATGGACAAACGGCCGCGTTATGCCGACGCACCAAAAAAATCACATGTGGTTCAATTCATCAAACCCAAAGATAAGGATAAGGATAAGGATAAGGATAAAGACAAAAATTAGCACACTTTTAAGCAATGATTCTGAGCAAAACTCAGGTAGCGAGTAAAGCTTGTACTCGTCATTTTTTATATGCACATTTTCGACCCGTACTTGATAGCCGGCAAAAATCTTTTGATCATCTGAAACCTGTTACTACTGCGGTACGGGTCGCTAGCGAAAGCACTGCACACACCTCTAACTCGACATAAACGCTGAGAATGGTCTAGTTTTCGTCTACACTCTTTGCATCACTATCAGTACAAGGTTTAAAAAATGAGTGAGCAATTGTTTGATGTCGTATTTTTCGGCATATTACAGTCAGGTAAAAACAAAGCAGCTGTGATGCAGAATATGGCGACTCTGTTTAAGACCGAACCAGGTAAACTGGCACCCTATTTTGCCGGTGGCCGCAAAGTAATCAAAAGCAAAATCAATGCTGGCGCTGCTGAAAAATACAGGATTGCGCTGGAAAACGTTGGCCTTGTCATCAAGATCGAACCTTGTGAAATTGCACAGGGTAAAAAAGGAACTGCAGATGCGGCACAAGTGGACATCAGCGGTTTATCGCTGGCACCTGTTGGCTCTGATGTCATCGAAAATCCAGTTGAAAATCCCGCACAGGAAATCAGTGACGTCAGCGGTATCACCCTGGCAGAAACCGGCGCTGATGTGATCGAACACCCTGTCGCCGTGCCAGCACAGAGAATTGAAGATATCAGCGACATAACCCTGGCAGAACCTGGCGTTGACGTACTCGACCACCCCAGGGAAGTCATACCACAGAAAATCGGCGATATTTCAGATCTTACCCTGGCAGAACCAGGGGCTGACGTTATCGCCAATCCCAGGCCTAAAGAAAAAGCAGTCGTTCCTGATATCAGTGAACTTAAACTTGAAAAATGAAGTAAGTTAACAGCGCCAGAATAAATTTTCTGCCGGCTGTCAGCACAATCATCACTACTGCAGCATCCTCATTGAGGAATTTTATCTCTTAAGGCATCGCGGTCAAACCACCATTGATCAACAGGTACGATTGCACCCAGCACCAGTGATAATCTCGGCAGGAAAACTTCTGGTTCCAGCAAGCCTAAACGCTCCATCCATGCATTCAACGCTTCCTGATCTTCCACACCGGAATGGTCTCTCGCCACATTCGCTATCATCTGTTTAGTGAGGAAGGTCAGACTGTTGTGCTGCTCTCCTTTGGCACGCATATCTGCCACATAATGTGCTGTAATCGCTGCTATTGCTGCTCCATCGGCTGTTTTTGGTGTTTCGTCGATAACATAACCCAGCAGGTTGACTGTTAACTGAGGGTCGACTGGATAAGTTACCGCCAGCCAGATACCATGCGCCAGAGCGACCAACGATGCCGGCTGTGCACTCTGGTATAAGACATCACAGCATTCTACCGCTTCCTGCCACTGCTCTTTTTCGATGAAGGTATTAAATGCGGTACGTGCTTTTTCCCAAGACTCATCCGCACGGTTCATACCGATCAGTGCTTCTGCCACATCGAGCTGCAACCTCGCACGATCCAGTGGTTCCGCGTTAGCTTCCAGTGCCGCATAAGCCGCCTGTTTTTTCTCTAGATAACGCTGGATATCTTCTTTAGACTGATCGGGCGTTGAACTTTCAATTAATAGATCATCGAGTTCTTTTTTACCTGGCATAATGAAAACCACTCAAAACTTGAAATAAGTGCGCTTTTTACAGCATTTTAACAACAATAGAAACAGACAAATTGCAGGGTATATATCTGATTTTACCCTGCCTTATGAGATATACCGGTCAAAGCAGCCTGTAACTGCCGCTCCTCCACGGGAAATGTTAACGAGACCGCAACATCATATGTCTGTAAAAACCGCTGATATTGCGGCTCAAACTCTTTCTCATAAAAAACGATCATGCTGGCATCCGTCACACCCTGCGTACTTGATAACAGGGTCTCGAGACTGCTGGTGCGGTCACGAAAGTCTGACTGGAAATTAAACTCTGCCACCATTACCCGTGGTTTGTGCTGACGGATCAGCTTTACGGCTTTGCGTACACTATCCGTTTTTATGACACGGTATCCACTCGCCTCATATATTGAAGTAAAATCTGGATAACCGCCAAATTCGATGATCGATAATAAAATGGGGATGTCGCTAGTCATAACCCTGTCAAAGTCCTTTAAACTACCACATTGAACAATGTATCTAATACGTTACACAGGGCACTAAATTTATGTCTTCAGGAAAACTGATCGAACCCAAAGTTATTACCGACATCAATCAGAAAGTGGTCTGTTTACTGCCTGTGGGATTTTATTTTAATGACAAGCGATGGGAAATGATATGGGATCGTTATGACAAAAAAGGTGACACGCTGAGCATGGCCGATTTAAAAGACCTATTCCCTGAAGAGGAAACTGTGCAGAACCCGGCTATCGATGATGGCTCAAAATTTAATCACAAAAAATAACTGTATAATCTTTTAACGGCAACTGGACTTAAATCGAGCCAAAGGCCCGTTGCATTCAGCCGTATTTTTTTTCGCTTTATCTATGACCTCTTCAACATCTGCCTGCGACTGAAGACGATTTTTTTCCTCATCCATAGCCAGACGGTGCTGCTCCTGTAGCTCAAGCTCCATACGACGGGCTTCCTGCTCATGCTTTAAGCGGATCTCTTCCTCGAGCCGCGCCTGCATCAAACGTTTTTCTTCTTCTAAATTGGCCGCTTCAAGTTTTGCACGTTCAGCTTCTGCTTTCGCTCTGGCTTCAGCCTGTTTTGCCTGGCGCTCTCTGCCCTTAGCTTCAGCAATCTTTTTCTTCTCTTCGCGCTGACGTCTGTCCTCTGCAGCCTTAACGGCTAATGCTGCCTTTTCCGCTGCTAATCTTTCAGCCTCCTGCTTGGCCAGCTTCTCCTGCTCGATTTTTACCAGCGCTTCGTCACGTTCTTTTCTTAGTGTTTCTGCCTCAACCTGCAGCTGTTTCAATCGTACGGCTTCCTGCTCCCGCTGTTTCTGCTGCTCCTGCAGTTCCTGCTGTTTCTGTAACTCCAAAATCTCATCGTTGACCACTACTGGTTCCTTTCCATTTGCATCATTAAGCGCCAATGCCAGGGCTATGAGAATGGCAGCAATAAATAGCGCCATAAGTCCATACTTAAGGAGCTGATTACCTGTATCGATTTTACTTTCAGCCGGCTTGTTAGGCGATGATATATTTTTTTCTACTTCGACAAATATTCGTGATGGTGTCGAAGTTGATTGTATAGCGGATGCCGGAACTTCAGCTTCTACTTCAGCTTCTACTTCAGCTTCTACTTCAGCTTCTACTTCAGCTTCTACTTCAGCTTCTAGCTCTGTTTCGGGCTCTTTTTCTAGCTCTGTTTTTACCTCTGCTTCTAGCTCTTTTTTTGCGTTTATTTTTGCGTTTTTTTTTGTGGGCACAGTATTTTCTATAACGCTCGCTACA
>Ga0316188_10000295_pt1 | contig 20129 bp, 16 predicted proteins | sample Phiworburrow1_MG_FD_204933 | JGI IMG/M metagenome (GOLD analysis project Ga0316188, IMG submission 204933) | Coastal sediment microbial communities from Maine, United States - Phippsburg worm burrow 1 | ecosystem: Environmental > Aquatic > Marine > Coastal > Sediment | place: USA: Maine... | reverse complement strand
ACCACGTAAGCATGGGTGCGAATGCAGCTCTAAAAGCCTATCGGGTGGTAAATAACGTTTTTAGCATCTTGGCTATTGAGTTAATTTCAGCATCGCAGGCATTACATTTCAGGGAGCCCGCAAAAACTTCCCCGATTTTAGAAAAATTTATTGAACACTTTCGACAAGTAGTTCCGTTTGTTAATGAAGATAGGGTATTTCATAATGACATAGCCCAAGCAGAAACTTTTTGTAAAAAATTCAATTAATTTCTTGAGATATTAAGCAATATCCGCAATGAAAAATGGAAAGAGTAACTTATTATATAAAAACTACAGATTAGCAATTAAGTCTAGCCTGTCAGCTATTCTAATGGTTGTTTTCTTTCCTACAGGTGCTCAACAATTTCAAAGTAAGCTGGGGCGGTTTCAGGCAGATAATATTAGAGGTTGTGCTCCTTTGACCGTAAACATTACTAACAAACTTGCAGGAGATTGTACTACGGGCAAACCATGTGTTATGGACTATATGAACAATGGAAATTTAATGCAAAATCAATTTACTTATACCTATAATCAAGAAGGAACTTACACTTTGCTGGTTCTCTATCAAAGTATAGGCTACGACACAATTGTGGTCAAAGTTGATAAAAATATAGCTCCTGATTATGAAATATACTCTTGCAATGGCAACAAGGCAATTATTAATGTGACCGACCGCAATTTTGAACAATATTCAGTGGATTTTGGTGATATGACCACTCCTAGATTACTAACAAACGGGGCTATCATTGAAACTACTCCGCATAATTATTCTATAGCCGAAACTTATTTGACAGGTGTCAGAGGAATTAACAGTATGTCTAAAGACAATTGTGCTACAAAAACTAAGACTTTTACTTCACTTCTAACCATTCCACCTCCGACAATAGATAATTTGGTATCTTTAGAACAAAATAAATTAGCATTGAATTTTGAAGCCCTGCCGAACATAAATTATCATTTGGAAATGGCACAGGATCAATCTGTAACTTTTAATCCCCTTGACAATATTTATGAGGCAAATATTGCTACAATTGAAAACCTAAACTTAGACAAAAATTATTATTGTTATCGATTGAATGCGTTTGACCCGTGCATAAAAATGGACAATTATTCTAACATTGTGTGTAGCTCTATTTTTTCTGTTACTCCTCAAAGCGATTTAAACTCACTAAATTGGAAAACAGGTAACTTGGCTCAAGTGTCAAATTTTATTATTGCCAAAAATACAAGTAACATTGAGTTGAGTGGCACCACCTACAGTTTTGATGATAGCCAAGTTGAATGCAAAACCAATTATTGTTATCAAATTATAACTTTATATAATAATGGTAGCAAAAGCATATCATTAGAAAAATGTGTGACCTCGTTTTCAACCAAAATACCTGATATGGTTGATAATGTTAGTTCAACGAATTTGTCAACAAAGGTAAATTTAAGTTGGTTGTCCCCTACAAATGTTAAAATTGCCAATTATACAATTAACAGGTCTGTCAAAAACAAGCCTTTGGAATTTTTTGACACTTCTACCTCTATTAAATTTACGGACGAATCATATAACCTAAATGAGAACATTTGTTATCAAATCAATTCTACCAGCCAATGTGATGTTGCAGGCAATATTGGTATTGGTTTTTGCCCAATAATTTTGAAAGCCGAACTAGTACAAAACAAATCTGTTAATTTAGAATGGACTTCCTATTCAGGGTGGAAGAAAGGAGTGCTGAATTATTCTGTTGAAAAATATAGAATGGATGGTACTCTGATTAAGAGAGATATTACCAACACAACCAATTGGACTGATGATTTAGGCAATGATGGAAATCAGCAATTTTATTATCAAATAGTTGCCAATCCGATTGAATCAGGGGTGGAAATTTCTACTTCCAATCAAGTGACAATAGAAAAACAACCAATTATCTTTAGCCCCTCAGCTTTCACACCAAATAATGATAACCTAAATGATACCTTTATTATTTCAGGTATAAATATTTCAAAGCTAACAATGGGAATTTTTGATCGGTGGGGGAATTTGGTTTATTTTACTGACAACAATGTTCCTTGGGATGGTCAAAGCAAGGGAAAAGAACTGCCACCTTCTACATATATTTGGAAAGCGGAAATCACCGATATGGCAGGCAAAAGGTTGATTAGAGAGGGTACTGTTTCTTTATTGAGAAATTAATCAAGAATTTAAATTGGGATATATAATGAAACGGGGATGGAAAAAATTGCGGTAGTCATCCTTAACTATAATGGGCTTGAGTTGATTAAACGCTTCCTACCTTCGGTTGTTAAGTACAGCCAAGACGTAAGGATAATTGTTGTTGACAACGGCTCCAATGATGGTTCATTAGAATTGATAATCAGTCAGTTCAAAGAAGTTGAGACAATTTCAATCGGTGATAATAAAGGCTTTTGCGGGGGCTATAATTTTGCCTTGAAATTAATTGATTGTCAATATTATGTGCTATTGAATTCAGATGTAGAAGTGACAGCTAATTGGATAAAGCCACTTGAATTCATTTTAGACAATGACCCGCAGGTGGCGGTAGTGCAACCAAAAATTTTATCGTCCAAACAACCTAGTCACTTTGAATATGCAGGAGCGGCAGGGGGACTTATTGATACATTGGGATATCCATTTTGTAGAGGTAGGATGTTTCATTTTTTGGAAGAAGACATAGGACAATATGATGACTGTAAGCAAATTTTTTGGGCTTCCGGTGCTTGTATGATGATTAGGGCCGGCTTGTTCCATGCTATGGACGGCTTTGATGAAGAATTTTTTTCCCATATGGAAGAAATAGACCTTTGTTGGAGACTGCAAAGAGCCGGATACAAAATTTGGTATGATGGCAACAGTAAGGTTTATCATTTAGGTGGTGGAACATTGTCTTCTATAAATCCTAGAAAAACCTATTTTAATTTTAAAAATGGGCTAAGCCTATTGGCAAAAAACTTACCTTCTAACGAACTGTATTATAAAGTACCCACACGAATATTGCTCGATTGGATAGCTGCCATTATGTTTTGCTTTTGGGGTTCTTTTTATCATGGTCTGGCGGTAATCAAAGCTCATTATTATTTCTTTTTGGGAATAAAGAATGAGATTTTAAAAAGAAAGAAAAACGACTATCTAATGTACAGAAAAATATCATCTCAATATAATGGTTCAATTGTTTGGGATTTCTTCATCGCAGGAAAAAGAACCATCAGAGAACAAAACAAGAAAAACTAAAAATCGAGAACGGATTTTCTTATTCTCAAATGCTTTTTCATGTTCATTATAAAAGCCAAAACAAGATAGATGATTATCGGTGAACCCATTGTTAGGAAAGAAGCATAAATAAAAAATAACCGGATGCTTGAGGAAGCTATTCCCAACATCTTGCCTAATGCAACGCACACACCGAAAGTATGCTCTTGAATGAAGAATTGCAGGCGTTTAAGTTGGTTTTCCATGATAAAACTGAGAAAATTAGAATTTTAGTTTATGAGTTTAAATTCCATTCAATCATGTACAAGTTAAGAAGCCAAGTGATAAAATGGAATTGAACTACAAATAAAAGAAATTTTTTATGAAATAATTGTTTAAAAGTAGTTAATTTTATACATTTGTGCAAATCAATCAAAAAAAGGAAATTATGAAGAAACTTATGCTTATTATAGTGCTAGGAATGTACGGTTGTACTCTGCCTCAAATGTTAAAAATGGCAACTCAACAGAAACTAACCGTTGTTCCGAATCCGTTGGAGGCACACAAGGATACTGTTCAATTTGATTTTTCTGCCACTTTACCTGTCAACATGATGAAGAAAGGAACAATCTACACATTAAACAGTTTTTACAAATACGGTGATAAAGAGTTAGCGTTGCCCGGGATTGTTTTTAAAGGCGACGATTATTCTGTGTCTCAGACGCCACCCCAAGTAACGAAAACGTTAAGTTTTCCTTATCAACCGGAACATAAAATTGGGACTTTAGAGATTGAAGGAGTGGCCCAAAAGGGTACTAAGACTAAGACTACACCTCGTCTTCAGGTTGCAACTGGCGTAATTACCACCTCTAAGTTGGTTCAGAAGTCTTATTATGTGGCTTTTGCACCTCATGGTTACAATAACCAAGAAGAAATCATTCCTGTTGTTATCCCTGATTTTAGTTTTGATCAAGGTAGTTCTGTTTTGAAAAAAGCAGAGGTTAAGAGCCCTAAAGGCGAGCAATTGGATGCATTCATTGCTTCTAAAAATATTACTCGCTCAGTTACTATTGTAGGAACTCACTCACCCGAAGGTCGTGAGCGTATCAACAACAAACTTTCTGAGGAAAGAGCCCAAGCTATTGAGAAATTCTACCGCTCTACTATGAAAAAATATGATTATGCTAAAGTGGCTGATTCTATCAACTTTGTTTTGAAACCAATAGTAGATGATTGGAGTGGCTTCAAAGTCGCTTTGGGCGGTTATGAAGGGATTACCGCAGAGCAAAAATCTGAATTGCTAGATGTAGTTAACGGTGAAGGAACTTTTGTAGAACAAGAGAAGCAGTTAGAAAAACTCCCATCGTATAAGAAAATTTACAAAGAAATATATCCGGGTTTGCGTTCCGCAAAGACTGAGATATTGACCATTAAGAAGAAAAAATCAGATGATGAGATTTTTAATTTGAGTAAGTTGATTTCTCAGGGTAATGCTTCTGCTGACACTCTAAGTTTGGAAGAGTTGCTTTATGGCGCTACTCTCACTCCGGTTCTTGAGGAAAAAATAGCTATATATCAGGCAGCTACCAATAAGGCTACTAATTGGGAAGCACACAATAATTTGGGGGCTACATATTTGCAACAAGCTATTAATAATCCTTCAGGTTCTAGTGATTTAATCGATAAAGCCTCAGCACAATTTGAGTTAGCTGCAAAGATTAGAAATACATCAGAAGTCAATGCAAACCTTGCCACCATTGCCTTAATGCAGGGAAATCCTTACAAAGCCTCAAGTCTTGCCTCAAAGGCATTGAATGGTGCTAATAATGATGTTTCTAGAGGTGTTAATGGAGTTAAAGGTTCTTCTGAAATCTATATGGCTAAGTATCAAGAGGCGGTTAATTCTGAGACATCAGCCAAAAACACAGACCTTAATTTATTTAATAAGGGGTTGGCTCAAATTCTTACTAAAGACTATGAAAATGCTTCAAGTTCATTTAATGAGGCAGTGTCACTGAATAGCAATTTGGCAGTTGCATACTACGGTTTGGCTATAGTGGCAGCGCGCACAGATAAAGCAGACGAAGTAGTAAGCAATTTGACTAAAGCAGTATCTGAAAACCCGGATTTAAAACAGATGGCTCTTAGTGATCTTGAATTCAGTAAATATTCTGCTACAGATGCCTTTAAGAACGCTTTGAAATAGAAAACTTTGTTTAATTTTTTAGTCCCAACTCTAAAGAGTTGGGATTTTTTTTGTTTCAGATGATAAAAAATTTTTAGCTACGATTCTAATTATTAATTTAGCGTATTATTTAGTCTTTAACCAAGGCAATATATGTTGCCGTTAACTATATCGTATTATGCGTGAGATACAATTTCGTGAAGCACTTAGAGAGGCAATGACTGAAGAGATGCAACATGATGAGAACGTTTTTTTGATGGGAGAAGAGGTAGCTGAATACAATGGTGCTTATAAAGTTAGCCAGGGTATGCTAGAACAATTCGGTCCGGAAAGAGTTATTGATACTCCAATTGCGGAACTTGGTTTTGTTGGTGTTGGGATAGGAGCTGCTTCTAATGGTCTTAGACCAATTATTGAGTTTATGACTTTCAATTTTTCCTTAGTAGCTATAGACCAAATTATTAATTCTGCCTCTAAGATGTACTCAATGTCGGGGGGGCAATATAGCGTTCCTATAGTTTTTCGAGGACCTACCGGTAATGCCGGGCAGTTGGGAGCTCAACATTCTCAGAATTTTGAAAATTGGTTTGCCAACACTCCAGGGCTGAAAGTGGTAATACCTTCCAATCCTGCCGATGCTAAAGGTCTGCTAAAAACCGCTATCAGAGACAACAATCCGGTCATATTCATGGAGTCAGAACTTATGTATGGCGATAAAGGTGAGGTCCCGACGGAAGAATACTTAATTCCAATAGGTAGTGCCGACATAAAAAGAGCGGGGTCTGATGTTACTATTGTATCATTTGGAAAAATCATGAAGGTTGCCATGGCTGCTGCTACTGAGTTAGAAAAAGATAATATTTCCGTTGAGGTAATTGACCTCCGCTCCGTCCGACCAATAGATTTTCCAATGATTATAGAATCGATAAAAAAAACTAACAGGTTGGTTATCGTTGAGGAGGCTTGGCCTTTGGCATCAATATCAAGTGAAATTACTTACCATGTCCAAAAATTTGCTTTCGATTTTTTGGATGCCCCAATTCATCGGGTTACGAGTTTAGATGCACCTTTGCCTTATGCCCCAACCCTAATTCAAGCCATCTTGCCAAACGTTGAAAAAACAGTTAAGGCCGTGAAAGCGGTGATGTACAGGGAGTAATATGAAAAAGAAATCAATATAATAATTAACTATTTAGCTACTAATAAAAAAGAATCACACTTGGCAGTTGAACTTATGCTTCGCCAAAACATAATCTTTGTGCTTTCTTTGTTTTTGTTGAAAATCAAATCGTCGTACATTTTTCTATATGCTTGAATCTATCCAAACCATTGAGAAAGAACTTTCACTATTTCAACCTGAGACGAAAGAAGAAATTGAGGCTTTTAGATTGAAATATTTGAGTAGAAAAGGAATTATACCCTCGCTTTTTGACGACCTTAAGTTAATGCCTAAGGAAAGCAAAAAAGAAATTGGGATGCCTCTCAATAATTTGAAAAGACATGCCGAGTCAATACTCAAGGAATGGGAACCCAGATTTTCAGATTCTGATACGCAATCACAAAATTCTATTGATTTAACCTTGCCACCTGTATTAGATACACTTGGAAGCCTTCATCCGCTCACCTTAATTCAGTATAGGATAATTGAAATTTTTGAGAAACTTGGATTTGGGGTTGCCGACGGCCCGGAAATTGAAAATGACTGGCATAACTTTGCAGCTTTGAACTTCCCTTTAAATCATCCGGCTAGAGATATGCAAGATACTTTTTTTGTGTCCCAAGATATGGATATGGTTTTGAGAACGCATACTTCTAATGTTCAAATTAGGTTAATGGAAACGCAAAATCCACCATTGAGGGCTATTATGCCTGGCAGGGTTTACCGTAACGAAGTCATTTCGGCCAGAGCTAATTGTTTTTTCCACCAAGTTGAGGGAATATATATAGATCATGAAGTCAGTTTTGCAGACCTAAAACAAACGTTGTATCATTTTGTTAAGGAAATGTTTGGGGAGGATACAAAAATTCGGTTTCGCCCTTCCTTTTTTCCTTTTACCGAGCCTAGTTCAGAAATTGATATTTCCTGTCTTATATGCCACGGTAAGAAGTGCACTGTATGCAAACATTCAGGATGGGTGGAAATAGCCGGATCGGGAATGGTTCATCCTAATGTGTTAAAAAACGTAGGTATTGATACGGAAGAATTTACCGGATTTGCTTTTGGAATGGGTGTTGAGCGTATTGCAATGTTGAAATATGGAATTGATGATCTTAGGATGTTTGCTCAAAATGACATTAGATTCTTAAAGCAATTTAAAGTAGTGCTATGAGGTTATTTTTATACATTATGTTTTTAAAATTTTATTGTACTTATAGTAACACCCCCTTTCAGCTGGCAAACATTAGTATGAAAACTGAGATAATTGTTGAAAACAAATGATATTGACCCAATGACAAAGTTTTGCGCTTTTAGTTTTGCCCTGTTACTTGCATGCACTCCGGATAGGTCTGACGACCCTATCCCCATTGCGGTTTTTGAGGAGTTTACTATTAGTTTGTCTTTGCCTGAAAACAATAGTATTTCTTATGATGGTGGGGCTAAGTACTTGACTTACAGTCCTAATAATGGGAAAAGTGTTGGAGTTAGAGGCTTGATTATTTATAGAAAAAATCCCAGCTCTTACTTAGTCTTTGAAAGAAATTGTTCTTATCGCCCCAACGAGGCTTGTGCAACGGTAAATATTGATGTCTCCGGTTTATTTATGGTTGATAGTTGCTGTGGGTCAACCTTCAATTTTAGTGATGGTTCTCCTTCCAGAGGTATTGCTTGGCGATCACTACGGCAGTATAAAACTGTTTTAAAAAACAGATCTCTTACGGTTTCAAGTGATATTGCAAACTAAAAATGAAACCTTGAAGACTAGTTATAAAACAGTCCTTCTCCGCACTGAAACGCATTTCAAAGTCACTAAAGCCTGATTCTCGAATTTCCTGTGAACATCAATCTAATTGATTCTTTAGTATTAATAGATGCTACTAATTTAATTTTTTCTGGGATTTCTGAGGAAGCTATTTTTTTTGCCGTAGGCAAAGTAAATCAAAAGACCCAGCAGAAGCCATGCAAAAGCAAACATAAGAGTGTTCGGGTCTAGTGAGGCTATTAGCGAAGAGCAAACCAGCATACCTAAGATTGGAACCAAAGGGACGAAGGGGGTAGTAAACGGTCTTACGATATCAGGTTGTTTTACTCTCATTACCCAAATACCGGCGCAAACAAGTACGAAGGCAAAAAGAGTTCCAAAACTGGTAAGGTCTCCGGCTACGGTGCCTGGCATGAAGGAGGCAAAGGCTCCGACAAAAATAAACAGGATAACATTTGATTTGTATGGAGTACGGTACTTGGGATGTATATCAGAAAATACTTTAGGCACTAGACCATCGTTGGACATGGTGTAAAAAACCCGCGATTGCCCCATTAGCATTACCAAAATCACAGAGGAGAAGCCGGCTAAAATAGCTACTGAGATTAAATTGGAAAGCCATCCATAACCTGGCATATAAGTTGAAATAGCGTATGCCACCGAAGCCTCTTTTCCGGCTGTGGCGAAATCTTGCCATGGAGCTACTCCAGTGAGCACATAACTAAATAAGACGTAAAGGAAAGTGCAGAAAATCAGTGAACCTAAAATACCAATAGGCATATCGCGTTTAGGATTCTTTGCTTCCTGGGCAGCGGTAGAGACGGCATCAAAACCAATAAAAGCGAAGAAAACTATAGCTGCCCCGCCTAGGATACCTCCGACTCCATGTTTGCGAAATGCTTCATGTCCCGGAGTTCCTTCGGGGATTAGAAAAGGAGTATGGTTTGCAGGATCTATAAATTGCCAGCCAATGATTATGAAAACTAAAACGATAGTAACTTTTACAGCTACAATTATGGCGTTCACGACAGCAGATTCCTGTGTGCCCTTGATTAGCAATAACGTAAGAATGGCCAAAATGGCGAGTGCGGGAACGTTCATAATACCCGACACACCTAGTTCTGATACTTCAAAAGGGGAGTGACACCATTGGAATGGAATACTGAAACCTATGAGATGATTTAGGTATTCACTCCAAGCGATGGATACGGTAGCTGCAGCAAGGGCATATTCTAAAATTAAAGCCCATCCAATTATCCAAGCTAAAAATTCCCCTAAGGTGGCGTAGGCATAGGTATAAGCACTACCGGCGATGGGAATGATAGAAGCAAACTCGGCATAACATAGTCCGGCGAAGGCACAACCAATAGCTGCAACAATGAAAGAAACTGTTACTGCCGGTCCTGCTGCCTCACTGGCAGCCCAAGCAGTACGGACAAATAGTCCGGCACCGATGATGGCACCAACTCCCAAAGCGATAAGATTTCCTGCTCCCAGGGTTCGTTTCAATTCATTCTTGGAGTCTCCGGCTTGAGACATTAATTGATCCAGAGATTTTTTGATAAATAAACTCATAATTAATTAGATTTGTTTTAGGTTGCCTAAATGTAAAAAGAAATATTTGTAATCAGCAAAGAATAAATAATATTGGGGCATTTTTAAGGCTTATTCCTGCAAAAACTAAAAAAATAGGTATCTTAATTGATGAATAGCTGATAGTTTTAATAAAATTCTTAATTTTGGGTTTATGAAAGAAAAAATTAATCCTCGTTTTTGGGTTCTATTGTGCATAATAATAGTTGCTGGCATTTTTAGGGTATTAACAGCTAGCAAAGTGTTAACGCCACTTACTAATTTTACTCCTATTGGGGCTATGGCCTTTTTTGGTGGCTGTTATTTTAGGAAAAGATGGGCTGCGTATTTATTTCCATTAATGGCTCTATGGTTGTCAGATATTTTTATTAACTCATTCATTATCAATCGTGAGTGGGTGATTTTTTATGATGGTTTTATCTGGGTTTATGCCAGCTTTGCTTTGATGGTATGGTTTGGGCACTTTGTCAAAACCGTTTCGGTAAAAAGCGTTGCTTTATTGGCAATTGTTGGAACGGTGGCTCATTGGTTAATAACCGATTTGGGTGTTTGGTTGTCCGGAATTAATGTTGCTACGGGGTTGCCATTTTCACGTGATTGGGAAGGGTTAGTGACATGCTATGTGTTGGCAATACCCTTTATGAAAAATATGCTCGTAAGTAATTTGATATTTGGGGCAATTTTCTTTGGTGCTTTTGAAAGTGTACACCGCTTATTTCCAAAATTGAAGTTGGAAGTCAGCTCTTAAGACCCAACTTATTTTCCTTGCTACTATTGACCTATTTCAGGAAGAATGAAATTGTCGAGGGGGCTGGGTTGTTTCATCATAGCTTCAATATCCTCAGCTTTTCTAGGGGCAGAACCGGAGAGAAGTTCACAAGAATTTTGTTGGACTAAATAATCGTCCTCAATTCTAACTGCAATGCCCCACCATTTTTTGAGGCATGGGCTATTTTCAGGAATATAAATACCGGGTTCGATGGTAATAGCGTTATTTTCAACTAATTGCCTTCCACCGCGGTCGTGAACATCAAGACCAATATGATGAGTTAGTCCATGAGGGAAATAGGAGTTGGCTTCGGTTTCAGATTTCAATATTCCCAATTCTACTAGTCCTTCATTAATAACATTTCTACTCACTTCATTAAGACTTGAGATAGGGACACCTGCTTTACAAATCTTCATAGCCTCCTCCTGAGCTTTCAATACCAAGTCGTAGATTTGTCTTTGTTCCGTAGAAAACTTCCCACTAATAGGGATTGTTCTGGTAATGTCAGCGGTATATCCGTGAAACTCGGCTCCTAAATCCATCAATATCATTTCTTTGCTCGAAACAGAGGGCTTATAATTTTCAATGTAATGTAGAATACAGCCATTATGCCCCGACCCAACAATTGAGGGATAACCCAAGTCCTCGGCCTGATATTTTTTGTAAACATATTCGTGGATACCTTGTATTTCCCTTTCCGACATTCCCGGTTTTATTGCTTTCATTACTTCAACTTGACCGACGCAGGAAATCAGAATGGCCTTTTTTAAAAGGGCTATTTCTTCGGGACTTTTTACTCCTCTCAATTCGACCATCAGATTGTCTAATGAGACTAAATCGATATTGTTCGGCATTGGCTCGGTCTTTATGTTAACCACTTCAGAAGATGGGTATTTAACTTTGGCTTTAAAGTGCCTAATCAATTCATACAAATCGGCAGAGTCTCTTTTGTCGTTTCTCACATCATTTTTAAAATCAAAAAATAAAATCTTATCGAACTTTGAGAAGTCCATATCGTAACGCTTAAAATCTTGATTATCAAATGATTGGTCAAAGCCTAATTGGTCTCTCACACCCTCTTTCCCAAGCCTGCGACCGGTCCATAATTCTCGCAGAGCATCGCGTGGGTTGACAAAAATTATTTCATTGTAGGTGTCGCCACCTTTTGTAGGAGCCTGCTTATCTTTAAAAATTAAGAGTACGGAGTTGGCTTCTCTATAGCCGGTCAAATAATAAAAATCGGGGTCTTGATGGTAAACATAATCAACATCGTTGGCACGATTGCGCACCGGATTGGAAAAGAAAACAGCTACTGAGTTGGGCGGTAGTATTGTCCGTAGCTTCTCTCTTCGAGCCGAAAAGTAATCCTTTGAAAGGAGGTCATCGGGTATGTCTTGACTTTGAACTTTAAGCGTATAAAGCCCGCAAAAAAGCAAGACGATTAATGCAATGGTATATTTCATATATAAACTTATTAGTTAATTCATATTAACGTTATAAAGATAGTTAGGAATGGAAATAAGTCAACAAAATTTTTCAGAACGGTAGTCACAAAATAATGAATTATTAAACATACTATCTAAACTACCGAATAGAATTGTCAATTCGTCACTGTGGCTCCATACTACTTTACCATGAGGGGAGTTGTAATTGTGCTCAAAAAAATTGAATTTAGAAAAAAACCTCAATTTCAACTTCTTTTTTTGTAGTTCCAGATGGCAACTAAATTGAAAAAAACGGCAAAAATCAACACAATAAAGATATGAAATTTAATATCGGACAAGGAACTGCCTTTCAATACAACCATTCTCATAACCTCTATAAAGTATGACACGGGGTTGAACCATGTGATTATTTGTGCCCAATAGGGCATACTTTCTATTGAAGTATATAATCCGCCGAGGAGAATGAAAAGCATCATTAAAAAGAAAGAAAACAACATGGCTTGCTGTTGGGTCTTTGCAATGGTTGAAAGGAAAAAACCTAAGCCAAGAACTGCTATTAAGAAAGTGGCAGAAAAAATATAAATCGTTGACAGGTGTCCAAGTGGAACAATGCCATACACTAGCCATGAAATTGTTAATCCAATAGAAAGGATAATTAGACCTAATATCCAGAACGGAATAAGTTTGCCTAGAATGAATTGGTATTTTTTAACTGGGGTAACGTTGATTTGTTCAATGGTGCCCACTTCCTTTTCCTTAACAATATTGAGTGCAGTAAGTAACGACCCCACCATAGTAATTAGAATTACAAGAATGCCTGGCACCATAAAAAAATAATAGTTGAGCAAGGGGTTGTACCAATATAGTGGTTCAATTTGTATTATTGGCATTGGATTAAATCGAGGCCATAAATTCCATTCTTGTCTTATTTCATCATTAAAATCTGCGGTTATGTAGTTCAAATAGGAACTGCCGATAATAGCTTTGGCTCCATTGATGGCGTTAATTTCTAGAGAAATGGTTGTTTTATCTTCTCTGACAAGTTGCTTTTCAAAAGAATTGGGAATTTGTAATATAAGATCGACCTTGTCGTTTTCGACGTAATCCATGGCTATTTCATGTGAATCGGTATAGTCAACTAGTGAGAAATATCCGCTAGCTTTAATTTTATTTACAAATTGATTTGAATAGCTAGAGTGGTCATAATCGATAACACATAAATTTACGTGCTTCACTTCATAGTCGGCCGCGAGGGGAAAAATTAATAATTGAATGGTAGGCATAATGAAAATCATTCTCAGAATAGCCGGGTCTCTGAATATCTGACGAAATTCTTTTTCCAATAAAATTCTCAATACTCTCATTCCATTCGTATTTTAAATTTTTTGATACTAACAGTCACTAAAACCAACATCATACCAACCAGTATTGCGGTTTCTTTCCAAACATGTTGAAGAGAGGAGCCTTTAATCATTATATTTTTGATAATATGATAAAACCACTTTGACGGAACGAGGTTAGAAATAAGTTGTAAACCAATTGGCATATTTTCAATTGGAAACATAAAACCACTAAGCATAATGGTAGGGAGGAATAACCCCATTAAGGAAATAAATATTGCGATTTGTTGCGATTTGGCAACGATAGAGATTAGCAATCCAAGAGCTAAAACCGTGATAGTGAATAATATACATTCTGATATTAAGAGTATAAGATTTCCTTTAATCGGAACTTCTAAAACGAAAACACTTAGGAGGAGAATGGTTGTAATGTTTATCATGGAAACAATAAAGTAGGGTATCATCTTAGCAAATATTACCCTAAGTGGCACAATAGGTGAAACCAAAATTACTTCCATTGTACCAAGCTCTTTTTCTTTTACTATGGAAATAGAGGTCATCATTGAACATAGGAGCATTAAAATCATTGCTATAACTCCGGGAACAAAATTGTAAGAGCCTTTTAGTTGTGGATTATACAACATTTTAATTTCGGTTTTGATGGTATTGGGAAAATCCTGATTTGCCATCAGTTCTTTTTGATAATCTCTAATAATTGCAGATGCGTAGTTGATTAAAGTAGTGGCTGTGTTTGGATCAGAGGCATCTGCGATTAGCTGAATTTTTGCTGAATTGCTATGGAGTAAAGATTCTTCAAAATCGGATGGCATAATTAAAGCCATTTTTATTTTCCCTTTTTTGAAAGTGGGGTCAATATGGGCATTGTCAGGAATAATAGACACTACATCAAAGTATCGGCTAGCCGAGATTCTCGCTATTAGTTCAACTGAGGCTTTATCTTTGGAGTTGTCTAGAATACCAATACTAGAATTTTTGACCTCATTTGTAAGAGCAAAGCCGAATATGAGGATTTGGGTTAGGGGCATTGCCAGAAGGATAAAAAGGGTATGACCGTCGCGCCATACGTGGGTAAATTCTTTTTTAATAAAAAACAGAAATTGTTTCATAGCCTATTCCGTTCTTTTTGAGTGTCGAGCTAATTTTACAAACACTTCATTCATGTCTTTAGAATTAAACTGCTTTTTTAGTGATAGCGGAGTATCTAAAGCATCAATCCGTCCATCAACCATAATGCATACCCGACTACAATATTCAGCTTCGTCCATGTAGTGAGTTGTCACAAACACGGTAGTTCCATTGTTAGCAACTTCATAAATCATATTCCAAAACTCGCGACGTGCAATTGGGTCAACGCCACCGGTGGGCTCATCAAGAAAAATTATTTTAGGGTCATGTACCATTGCAACGGAAAAGGCAATTTTTTGACGCCAGCCCAACGGTAAAGACTTTACAAGTGTGTTTTTCTCCTCCAAAAGGCTCAGAGTAGATAGCATCGTATTAGTCTTAGATTTTATCTTTTCGTTGTCAAGACCATAAATACCGCCATAGAACCGAATGTTTTCCCTTACGGTCAAGTCTTCGTATAGAGAAAATTTTTGGCTCATGTAACCGATATTTTTTTTTATTTTTTCAGGATACTTATTCAAATCGAATCCGGCAATTTCCGCCTCTCCGCTAGTAGGCAAAGACAACCCGCATAACATGCGCATAGCGGTAGTTTTTCCGGCTCCGTTGGCACCGAGAAAACCGAAAATTTCTCCTTCTTTGACCTTGAAGGTAATGTTATCCACTGCGGTAAATTGGTCGAATTTTTTCGTTAAATTTTGAACCTGAATTGGATATGTCATACCGGTATTGGAGTTTCTATTTTTCTTTCACTCATCAAAGACAAAAAACAATCTTCAATAGAAGCGGGAATTTTCTCATACCTCAACTCATGGTTTTTAGACTTAATTTTGCTTTCAACCTCCAAAATATTATCGGGATTATTTAGGGTTACATGGTGGTATTGCCCGAAAGGATAGCATGATTCTACTTCATTTAAAGAAAGCAAATCTAGCCTCAGTTTATACATATTGTCGGACTGAAATGCCCACAGTGGTTTGCCAAAGTTTTGCGTAATTACCTGAGGTTCATTTATTTGCAATATAAGCCCTTGATGTATTAAAGCCACGCGATCACATAAAGTAGCTTCGTCCATATAAGGGGTGGACACAACAATAGTTATATTTTTTTCCTGTAAACTTTTCAATAGTTCCCAAAATTCTTTTCGAGAAACGGCATCTACTCCTGTTGTGGGTTCATCCAAGAACAAAATCTTTGGCTTATGGATAAGAGCACAGCAAAGGGCAAGTTTTTGCTTCATTCCACCGGACAGAGCACCGGCTTTTCGGTCTTTGAAATTTTCGAGGTGACTATAAATATCCTTTACTAAGTGATAATTTTCTGTGAGGGTAGTGTTGAAGATAGTGGCAAAAAACTGAATATTTTCTTCTACCGTCAAATCTTGATAAAGAGAGAACTTGCCGGGCATGTAACCGATAATTTTTCGGATTTTTTTAAAATCATCAACCACATCCATTCCACCAATGCTGACTTTGCCACTATCGGGGATTAACAAAGTAGTTAGTATTCGAAATAATGTAGTCTTTCCTGCTCCGTCGGCACCAATGAAACCAAACAACTCTCCCGTTTTGACCTCAAATGAAATATCGCTTAGGGCTACAACGGGTTTTTTTTTGATTCCGGATGACTTTTTTATTTTTTCAACTACAATGGCATTCATATATAAAAATTAAAATTTCACATCACCCGACATTCCTAATTTAAGATAACCATCATTGTTAATCAAAATCTTTAAGGCATATACCAGATTTGCCCTTTCCTCTTTAGTTTGAATAGTTTTGGGTGTAAACTCCGCTTTGTCTGAGATCCATGTAACGGTTCCGGTATATTTTTTATTTGATTCTTCGTTGCCGTCAACAAATATTTGTACTGACTGACCTAATTTAATCTCCGAAAGCTGACTACCTGAAATATAAACTCTTAATGTGATTGTCTTGAGGTCGGCAATTTTATATAGTGCTTTGCCATTGGCGGTCACTTCACCTTGTCGGGCATATTGGGTCAAAACTGTGCCATCTATTGGATTGATTATTATTGATTTACTAATTTGATCTTTGATTTGCTCAAGTTGAGACTCCAATGTCAAAGACTCATCTCTGAGCGATTGAGTAGTAATTCTCAGTGAAGATTGCAGAGCCTTATATTGGTTATTGAGCACATCAATCTGACCATCAAAATCGTCTAATTGTTTTTGAGTTGCGGCTTCTGCTTTTAACAAATTGGCCACTCTTTCTCTTTCCCTTTTAGCAACTTGCAGTTGGACTTTGAGGATTGAAAGTTGTGCATCAATATCGGGTCTTTTTGAAAGAACGGCGGTGATAGAACGTTGTAATTGTATTTTTTTTAAAAATAATTGCGTTGTGTCAATCAGTCCGACTTGTTGACCGGCTTTCAAAACAGCACCCTCCTCAATGTTGAGTGAAACAATTTTACCGAAACCTTCGGCCCCGACCAGAGTTTCATCGGCTTCGAAATTTCCGGTTGCATCAAAATCGTCCGATTGGTTGTGACATGAAATAGTAGTAGCCAAGAAAAATATGGCTGTGTAGAAAAGTAGGTTTCTCATTTTAAATATAACTTTTATATTATTTCTATTAATTTTTTATCAATTGCCTAAAGTTGTATAAATATTAGCTTGAGCCATCTTCAACTGTATTTTGTGAAGAGCAAGACTTTGTCGAGCCTTATCTTGAGCGTTAACTATTACAACATAGTCGTTTACGGAGATAACGCCGTTTTCTAATTGCACTTTTGCCGTCTCCGAGATTTTGGTTCTTAGATTCAACATCTCAACGTCCATGTCAAAAAATGCCTGCAATTTTTCTACCTCTTTGCGCTGTTGTTTCAATAACAAATTTTGGTTGAAAGTAAACAATGACTGTTGGGTATCAATAATCTTAGAATTCAATTCTTTGAGTTGAAAGTCTCTATTCTTGTTATAAAAATTTGATATGTTCCAGTATAACCTAATTCCGCCTATGAAATAGGGTGAAAAGTCGTTTTTTAACAGATTTAGCGCGGGACGTCCAAATCCCCCTTGGATAAAAAGGTTGAGGCGTGGCGCATATTTTGAATTTGAAAGTTCAAATTGTTTGGCGACTCTTTGTTTTTGAAAATCAAATAGTTGTAACTCTTGCCGATGGAATGAGTAGTCAGTTTGTAACTCGATTTGAGGCTCTACCAACGTGGTCTCTTTTGGATTTAATTCTTTGTGCAAGAACAATCCAAGCATATCCAGATATGTGTCACGCAACAAAGCAGATTCAGTTTGTCTTTGTTTAATGTTGAGCAATTCGACTTCCAATATTTGGGCACTCATAGGCAATGCGGTGCCATTACTAATGTTTGCATTCACGGTTTTAAGAGAACTTAATAGGTCGTTGCGCAACAATTCCGTTTGCTTTATCTGCTCGTCTAATAAAAGGATTCCAAAAAAAAGCTGATTTATTCTATCTTTGATTTTATATAGTTCAACCTCAACCTTTTGAATTTCAACGCGGGCATTCAAATCCTCTAAGTTGGAAGCACGACGAACCGACCCGCCGTCGAAAAGAGATTGAGTCAATTCGCCATATATTCTATATTGATCTTTAGAAAGCGGAGTGATTTTTAGATTTGGCAACTCAATAGGGATACTTGTTACCGCCGACTGATAAGTAGCCTGACCGTAAATTGCCACCTGCGGAAGATATCCGCTATGGGCGTTTGCAATGGTAAATTCTTTACTTTGACTTATGAGTTCTTTTTGCTGTATTAAAGGATAATTTGTTTTTGCTAAATCGTAACACTCATTCAAAGTAAGATACTGTGCCTCGGCATAAGAATAGCTGAGCAGAAAAAAAATAATCGCTTTAGTTAGAATTTTTTTCATAGTTAAATTTTATTCCATTGAGGACAAAGGTGACGGCCTCCTCTTTTCTTTTTTCCATAAGTTCACAAAATTCGGTTTCATTCATTTTCATTATCAACCCAATAACCGGCGAGGCCAGAAATGGATATATACATATTGACATGATATGTAAAAATAATTGCCTGCCGTCTATTTTTCTTATCGTTTTATTTTCTACTTCCTTTTTTACCATATTTTCAAACTTTAGCAGATTTTTAGGAGCATTAATTCCAAACTTTTGAGTTAATTGACTAAAGAATTGTGGGTTTTGAGCAACCTCAGATAAAATAAACATTGGCAAATCAGGGTTCAGTATTAGTTGTGAAATTTCATGCTCAATTATTTTTCTTATTTTAACCTCCAGACTATCTTCCGACCCCAATATTGAAATCACACCGGTGAACAATTCTTTAAAGCGAGTTTCAAAAATCAGATTAAACATAGTTTGTTTATCCCTATAATAGTAGTGTAGTAGAGAGCGGTTAATGCCCGCTTCTTTAGCTATTTCGCAGGTTCGGGCACCTGAAAATCCTTTCTGAGTGAATACTCTTGTGGCAGCATTCAAAATAATATCTTCTGTGGTTTTGGCAGACATCGGCACAAAATTAACAATTTTGTTTAACAATTTTGTTAAAATTAAAAAATACTATTGATTTTTTTGTTTTGGCTCGATATACGCTGTAAATCAAGTAGTTATCACCAACAAGTGGTATTAAGTTAAATAATTTTTTGTGCCGGATTTATAGGCTTAGTTCTTTAAAAGAAATTTATTTAAGAACTTTTATAATCTGAGCTTCTTGTTATTAGTCTCTTTTTACTGTTGCCCTCCTACTCCTATAAGATAAGGATAGCCAGCATTTATTGTTGCATCTATAGCCCAAATATCGGTAAAATCCCAACCAACATAAGTACTTGCATAAGTACTTGCATCTGTCATTTGTGCTGTTGTTTTACCAAAGTCCGTGCCATTGTCAGTTGATGAAAGTACAGTCTGCCCTGAAGTTTCTGTATCCCAATAGCATTTTGTAACTTCACCACTTCCATAGCCAAAAAGACCTCCTGTTGTAGCAGTTCCTGTCACATTTCCTATGGCATAGCTATTTTCACATGAGCCATCCAATTTACCCACAAGACCACCACCTGCCCCACCTGTCACATTCCCTTTGGCATAACAATTTATCACTTGGCCTACAGAAAGAAATCCTATAAGACCTCCAATCCCACCCCCACCACTTACTGTTACTGTTACATCACCTGTAGCATAACATTGCTTAACTACATTAGTGCTGAATCCACTAAATTGACCTACCAGTCCACCTAGGTATATATATCCATTAACATTACCTTTAGCATAGCAATTGCTCACATTATTTCTGTATTCCCCATTTCCTAGAAGCCCACCAACGTAACTTAATCCTGTTATATCAACAATGGCATAGCAATTATCTATGGAACTTTCGCTTTGCCCTACAAGAACACCTATGAAACTTTGCCCCGTTACATGACCTTCCATTATACCAATATTTTTCAATGTACCCCCACTTGTATAGCCAAAAAGTCCGACATAGTTCGTGCTACTTCTTTCAATATTGAGCTTGCTAATCGTATGTTCTTTTCCATCA
>Ga0316188_10000294_pt1 | contig 20132 bp, 13 predicted proteins | sample Phiworburrow1_MG_FD_204933 | JGI IMG/M metagenome (GOLD analysis project Ga0316188, IMG submission 204933) | Coastal sediment microbial communities from Maine, United States - Phippsburg worm burrow 1 | ecosystem: Environmental > Aquatic > Marine > Coastal > Sediment | place: USA: Maine... | reverse complement strand
AATTAGTATTTGATGAAACCCTTCATGTATATCAACTGGCACATAATCTATTTTATACTGCATACACTTCAATTTCAATTCATTAAAATAATTTAGCACTTCACTATTGTACTGCTTTTTAACTGAAGAGGCATATAAATTAATTTGCTCACCTGTTTCAACATCAACAAACTTTTTGGGTGAATTTTCAAAATCAAAGTTTAATTCTAATTTTCCATCATAAGTATGAAACAAAACAACCTCGTGTTTGTTGTATTTTAAATGACGTAAAGCTTCAAATAGCGCATTTTCATTCTTATTTGGCTGAAACATATCTGTAAATAAAAAAATCAATGATCTTCTATGTATTTTTTCTGAAATCTCGTGTAAAGCTAAATAAGTGTCAGTATTCGCTTTAGATTTTCCTTTTAAAAGGACATCCAACTGCGCTAACAACATTCTTCTATGACGATCACCACCTTTTGAAGGTGCATAATATTCATTTTTATCGCTATAAATACTCAAACCAACAGCATCACGCTGACGCTTTAAAATCTCCATTAAAGCAGCTGATGCAACAGTTGAAAATCCAATTTTCGATAAATTTTGTAACGATTCATTTTTTACATCTGGAAAATGCATTGAAGCCGAATTATCAATAATAACATGACATCTTAAGTTGGTCTCTTCTTCATAACGTTTAATAAAAAGCTTTTTTGTTTTCGCATACAATTTCCAATCAATATGACGTGTACTTTCTCCTGTATTGTACAATCTATGTTCTGCAAATTCTACTGAAAATCCATGAAACGGACTTTTATGCATCCCCGTAATGAAACCTTCAACAACCTGATTTGCTAGCAATTCAAGATTGTTTAATTCTGAAAGTTTTTTTACTGATAAATTATCCATTTCACATTTTTTGATAATTGTAAATATACCATTTAAATAGAAAAAGCTCGATAAAAATATCGAGCCTTTATAAATAAAAATATTAAAATCACATCTTATAAATGCGCATCAATTTTTTGTGCGTAAGTAGCTTTTGGAGCAACACCAACTTGTTTTTCAACAATTTCACCATTTTTAAAAACAAGTACTGTTGGAATATTACGAACTCCATATTTTGCTGCAAATTCTTGATTTGCATCTACATCTACTTTTGTTATAACTGCTTTCCCTTGATATTCTGTCGTTAATTGATCCATAATTGGAGCAACCATTCTACAAGGACCACACCAAGCTGCCCAAAAATCAACCATTACTGGTTTGTCAGATTTTAATACTATTTCGTCAAAAGTTGCGTCTGTTACTTCTATTGCCATGATATCTATTTTTTAGTTATTTTTCTGATACAAAAGTAATCAAATATTTCACCAAAACAATTTAACATTTATTACTTTTCTTTATTCAGCTATTAAAAAAACTGATTTTAGACAATCATTAAAAAACTTCCTTAGCAATTGCTTTGATATTATCTGATTTCCCCATTGAATAAAAATGAACAACAGGCGCACCATGAGCAATCAATTCTTTAGATTGTTGAACGGCCCATTCTATACCAACCTGCCTAACTTGCTGATTGTCTTTACAACCTTCAATCGCCGAAATTAAATTTTCTGGCATATCCAACCTAAAAATCTGTGGTAATATTTGCTGATGTCTTTTTATAGCAACTGGTTTGATCCCAGGAATTATTGGCACCGTTATGCCAATTTTACGAGCTTTGTCAACAAAATCAAAATACTTTGAATTATCAAAAAACATTTGTGTCACTACATAATCCGCTCCGGCATCAACCTTCTCTTTCAATCTACGCAAATCTGTTTCTATACTTGGCGCCTCTAAATGTTTTTCAGGATACCCAGCAACTCCAATACAAAAATCAGATTTATTATTGGTCTCAATAATATTGTGCAAATATTTTCCTTCATTCAATTCCCTAATTTGAGTTACCAACTCAGCCGCAAAATTATTTCCACCTGGCGTAGGAATAAAATAAGGTTCATGTTTCATCGAATCACCACGCAAAGCCATAATATTGTCTAAGCCCAAATAATGACAGTCAACCAAAACATATTCCGTTTCTTCTTTTGTAAAACCTCCACATAAAACGTGTGGAATAGCATCCACATTATATTTATACTTTAAGGCAGCACATATACCAACAGTCCCAGGGCGCATACGAGTCATTTTTTGTTCCAGTAACCCATTTTCTTTTTTAATGTAAACGTACTCCTCTCTCGAAGTAGTTACATCAATAAAAGGCGGTCTAAATTCCATCAAAGGATCTACATTATTATACAGATCCTGAATATTTTGTCCCTTTTGAGGTGGAACAATCTCAAACGAAAACAACGTTTTTCCGTTCGCATTTTTAATGTGTTCTGTTACTTTCATTTTTTTCAGATGTTAGAATTGAGAAATTAGAATTGAGAGAAATACCCTCTCGATACTCACTTCTCTTTACTCACTACTTTTATCAATCAGCCAAATTAGGACTCAGCCATTTTTTAGCTTCATCCAAACTCATATTTTTTCTCACTGAAAAATCTTTCACTTGCTCTTCAGTAATTTTTCCCAAACCAAAATATTTTGAATTTTCATTTCCAAAATAATAACCTGAAACCGATGCAGCAGGCCACATAGCCAAACTATCGGTCAATTCAACTCCAATGGTTTCTTTTACACTTAACAAGTCCCAAATTGTCAACTTTTCAGTATGATCAGGACAAGCAGGATATCCCGGTGCCGGACGAATACCTTTGTAATCTTCTTTTATCAATTCTTCGTTTGATAATTTTTCAGAACTTCCATAACCCCAATATTCTTTTCGAACTTTCTTGTGTAAATATTCTGCAAAAGCTTCAGCCAATCTATCTGCTAAGGCTTTAATCATAATCGAACTATAATCATCATGATTTTTTTCAAATTCCCCAGCCAATTCTGCAGTACCAAAACCAGTTGACACACAAAACGCACCAATATAATCCTCAATTCCTGTTTCTTTAGGTGCAATAAAATCAGCCAAGGCTATATTTGGAATACCATCTTTCTTTTTTGACTGCTGACGTAAAGTAACAAATTGTACATTTACTTTATTTCTTTCAGCATCAGCATATACTTCAATATCATCATCATTTACTGTATTTGCTGGGAAAATTCCAAAAACAGCTTTCGCCGTTAATAATTTTTCATCCAACACTTTTGCCAACATTATTTTGGCGTCTGTAAACAAATTAGTTGCAGCTTCACCAACAACTTTATCGGTCAAAATAGCAGGAAATTTTCCCGCCAATTCCCAAGTTCTAAAAAACGGTGTCCAATCAATATAATCAACCAATTTTGTCAAATCCACCTCTTCAAAAACCTGCGTTCCAATATAATTAGGCGCATTAATCTCTGTTGAATTCCAGTCAATTTGAAATTTATTTTTACGAGCATCTGCCAACGACAAATACTCTTTATTACTCGATCTATTTGCAAAGCCTTCACGAACTTTTACGTAATCAGCTTTTATAGCTCCAATATACTTTTGATTGGTTCTTTTATTCAACAAATCCCCAACAACCGTTACGGCTCTTGAAGCATCATGAACGTGAACCACCGCATTTTTATATTGAGGATCAATTTTTACAGCCGTATGTGCTTTTGAAGTAGTTGCACCTCCAATTAACAAAGGAACTTCGAAATTTTGACGATCCATTTCTTTGGCTAAATACACCATTTCATCTAACGATGGCGTTATTAAACCACTCAAACCAATAGCATCAACATTTTGATCTTTTGCCGCCTGAATAATTTTTTCTGGTGAAACCATTACCCCTAAATCTACAATTTCATAGTTATTACAACCCAAAACAACACCTACAATATTTTTACCAATATCGTGTACATCACCTTTTACAGTTGCCAAAAGTATTTTACCATTAGACTGGCTCACACCACCTTTATCTAGTTCAATATAAGGTAATAAATACGCCACAGCTTTTTTCATTACACGTGCAGATTTTACTACTTGTGGTAAAAACATTTTACCCGATCCAAACAAATCTCCAACCACATTCATCCCAATCATTAAGTTAATTTCAATAACTTCAATTGGTTTCTTGGCTAATAGTCTTGCAGCTTCAACATCTTCAACAATAAATTCATCTAAACCTTTTACCAACGAATGCGTAATTCTATCTTGCAATGGTTTTTCACGCCAAGTCAAATCCACTTTACGCTCTTTGGTATTGCTTACAACACTTTCTGCAAAATCTAACAAACGTTCAGTTGCATCTTCTCTTCTATCTAAAATAACATCTTCAACACGCTCTAATAAATCTTTTGGAATTTCATCATAAACCTCCAACATTGCTGGATTTACAATTCCAATATTCATCCCTGCTTTTATGGCATGGTATAAAAATACTGAATGCATTGCTTCTCGAACACCATCATTTCCACGGAAAGAAAACGACACATTACTCACCCCTCCACTAACATTTGCATTTGGCAAGTTTTCACGTACCCAACGAGTAGCTTCAATAAAATCAATGGCATTTCTTTTATGCTCATCCATTCCAGTAGCAACTGGAAAAATATTTAAATCGAAAATAATATCTTCGGAAGGAAAATCAACTTTATCAACTAGCACATCGTAAGAACGCTTCGCTATTTCAATTCTTCTGTTGTAATTATCTGCTTGTCCAACTTCATCAAAAGCCATTACAATAACAGCAGCTCCATACATTTTAATCTTTTTTGCCTGCGCAATAAAATTCGCTTCGCCCTCTTTTAAACTGATAGAATTCACCACACATTTACCCTGAGCCACTTGTAACCCAGCCTCAATAATTTCCCATTTAGAACTGTCAATCATAATAGGCACTCTGGCAATATCAGGTTCTGCGGCAATTAAGTTCATAAAACGAACCATTGCTTCTTTTCCATCTAACAAACCATCATCCATATTAATGTCAATAATTTGCGCTCCACCATCCACTTGATGACGCGCTATTGCTAACGCCTCATCAAATTTTTCTTCTTTTATCAATCTTAAAAACTTACGAGAACCTGCAACATTGGTACGTTCACCAACATTGATAAAATTACTTTCTGGTGTAATTATTAGTGGCTCTAAACCTGAAAGTTTTAAAAACTTTCTTTGGTTGTTGGTTGTTGGTTGTTGGTTGTTTGTGTTTTTATATAACATTTTTTCTATAATAATTTATAAATCCATTTAATAACTTTTTACAGCTAGTAACTTGAATTAATAATAATTTTAATTCTTCGTTTGATAAAAAATCTAAATCACTTGCTAAATACAATTCAGTTTCTAATTCAAATAAGGAACCTCTTAAAATATGTAAAAAATGAATTGTTTCTTTTGAACTTTGTCTTCCACAACCTTCTGCAATATTTGAAGGGACAGAAACTGAACATCTTTTAATTTGACTTGTGAATCCATACATTTCTTCAGAAGGAAACTTTTTACAAATAGTATATACTATTTTTCACCAGTTTTCTTGCTTCTAACCAAACATCTAATTCTGTATATGAAATCATTTTTTTAATTTTTAAACTAAAAACCAATAACTAACAACCATTAACCATCCTTGGCTTATAGTCTTTAACCAAATCGGCAATAGCTTTTATATGTGCAGGTGTTGTTCCACAACAACCACCTATAATATTGATTAAATTTTTGTCTAAATATTCTTTTATTTGACTGGCCATCATTTCAGGCGTTTCATCATATTCCCCAAAAGCATTTGGCAATCCTGCATTTGGATGTGCAGAAATAAGCAAGTCTGATTTTTTTGCCAATACTTCCAAATGTGGTGTCAATTGCTTTGCTCCTAATGCACAATTAAATCCGACAGTTAATAATGGAATGTGCGAGACTGAAATTAAAAATGCTTCCGCTGTTTGCCCAGACAAAGTCCTACCACTTGCATCGGTAATGGTGCCGCTTAACATAATTGGAATATCTATATTTCTTTCTGATTTTATTTCTTCAATAGCAAATAGGGCCGCTTTGGCATTTAAGGTATCAAAAACTGTTTCAACCAACAATAAATCGACACCGCCTTCTATTAATGCTTCTGCTTGTTGTTTGTACGCTTTTCTTAAATCTTCAAAAGTAACAGCTCTAAAACCTGGGTCATTTACATCTGGTGACATACTTGCTGTGCGGTTTGTTGGCCCAATAGAACCAGCCACAAAACGAGGTTTGTCAGGATTTTTAGCTGTAAATTCATCGGCTACTTCTTTGGCTATTTTTGCAGATTGATAATTCAACTCATATACAAAGTCTTCCATTTCATAATCAGCCATAGCAATTGTAGTAGACGAGAAAGTATTCGTCTCTATAATATCTGCTCCAGCTTCTAAATATTTTGCATGAATTTCTTTTATTGCTTCAGGTTGGGTAATAGAAAGCATGTCATTATTTCCTTTTACAGAAATATGAAAATCTTTAAATTTTTCACCTCTATAATCTTCTTCAGTAAATTTATACTGTTGAATCATAGTTCCCATTGCGCCATCGAGCACAAGAATTTTATTTTTTAATATGTTTCGGATGTCTTCCATTTTATCATTTTTACATAAACAGTCGGAAGTTATTAAGTAGCATTACTTTAAAGCGTAGGTTATCTGTCCATAATATGGTAGAACGTAGCACCTTCTTTAGCTGTAAAGGGTTGCTAAGGCTTCAACAGGTCTCTTCCCTCTGCCTTTCTTAATAACTAATTAGTATGTTTATGAACTTTGTGCAAATAAACGGCATATTCTTATGAATTACAAACAACTTTTCTATATATTTAAGAATTATATGTGTTTATGTTCATTGCCATATGAATTATATTATTTTTTTAATGAATTTATAAAAGTTCAATTATTGTTATAATTTATTCTTTCATAAAATTCCTGAACTATTAATTTAAAAAATTATTTAATTATGATATTTTTAACATTATTTAGTTTTTATTGAAAAAAAAATACTAAAACTCTTTTTTTTCAAAAAAATATTTACTATTCGCCTTGTTTTTACATATTATTTATATCTTTATAAAAAATCGAAAATTTGAAAAAAACTATTAAACTTCCATTATTCTCCTCATATGAATTTGATTCCAAATTTTATGATGAACTCTTTAGCAAAAACAAAGAAGTTAGAGATATTTACAAAACCTTATTTAAATTATTTAGCCAATATTCTGTAAAAGAATTTAACGCCTTAAATGACAGAGCTAAAGAATCCTTTTTTAACCTAGGAATTACCTTTCAAGTCTATGGAGAAAACTCTGTTCAAGAAAAGATATTCCCTTTTGACTTGTTTCCAAGGATTATTGAACATAAAGAATGGGACACCATTGAAAAAGGCGTTTTACAAAGAAGTAAAGCGTTAAATCATTTTTTATGGGATTTATATCACGATCAAAAAATTATTAAACAAGGAATTGTTCCTTTAGACTTAATAAGTTCTTCAGAAAATTTTATTTCTCAAATGAAGGGAGTAGATCCTCCTGAAGGTATTTACAATCATATTTCTGGAACAGATTTAATAAAACATTCCGATGGAAATTATTATGTTCTTGAAGATAATATTCGCTGCCCATCTGGTGTAAGCTATGTAATTGGAAACCGAACCGCTGTAAAACATGCATTATTTGGCGTATTCAACAAATACAATACGCATAGAGTGGTTGATTATGGTGCCAATTTATTGGAAATTATGGAATCTGTAAAGCCAAAAGGTGTAGACAATCCTGTGTGTGTTATCATAACTCCAGGAGTTTACAATTCTGCCTATTACGAACATTCTTTTTTGGCTAAACAAATGGGAATTGATTTGGTGGAAGGACGGGATTTATTTGTTGAAAATGATTTTGTTTACAAACGTACCATATACGGTCCAACAAAAGTAGACGTAATCTACCGAAGAATTGACGATTTATTTATTGATCCATTAGTATTTAGAGCAGATTCTTTATTAGGTGTTCCAAATCTATTTTCGGCTTACAAAAAAGGAAATGTTTGCTTAGTAAATGCACCCGGAACTGGAGTTGCAGATGACAAGGCAATTTATACTTACATGCCAGAAATTATTAAATATTATTTAGATGAAGACGCTATTTTAAGCAATGTACACACGTATCATTGCAGTAGAGAAAAGGAATTGAGTTATGTATTGGAAAACGTAGATAAATTAGTGGTAAAACCTGTTGATGAATCTGGAGGTTACGGAATATCAATAGGAAATAAACTTACTAAAGAAGAAATTCAAAAAGTTAAAGATACTGTTAAGGCAAATCCAAGAAAATATATTGCCCAACCTATTATGTCATTATCAACACATCCAACATATATTGAAGAAACTCAGTCATTTGAACCAAGACATGTTGATTTAAGAACATTCACTTTATTAGGAAAAGATAAAGAATATGTTTTAAAAGGAGGACTCTCAAGAGTTGCATTAAGAAAAGGAAATTTAGTAGTAAATTCATCTCAAGGTGGTGGTTCAAAAGATACTTGGGTATTAAAATCGTAGTATATGTTAGCAAGAGTAGCAAATAACTTATTTTGGATGGGGCGTTATATTGAACGTTCTGAACATTTGGCAAGATATTTAAATGTAAATTATTTTTCATCATTAGATGCACCAAATGAATTGTCGCAATCCAGACAATTTGTATTAAGATCAATCATGTTTATGGCTAGCAATGAAATAATTGATGCCAAGATTAAACTAAAAGAAGAAGACATTTTATTTAATGTTGGTTTAAATACTGAAAAACCATATTCCATTATACATACTTTTAATTCGGCTTATGAAAATGCAAGAAGTGCGCGTGATTTAATTTCAACAGAACTTTTTGAATCCATCAACCGAATCAACCATAGTATTAAAAATTATTCTCCAGAAGCATTTGTAAAAAATGGTTTGTATGATTTTACAACCATGATTACAAAATCTACTGCAGAAATTAGAAGTAAAATTAAAGGAACGTTATTGCATGATGAAACCTACGCAATTATTATGCTTGGTATTTATCTAGAAAGATCGTTACAGGTTACTAGAATTATTAATGCAAAATGTAGTGATGCTGCAGTTGAAAAAATTAAATATGAAACGATAGACGACGGAAGTCATCAATGGTCAACACTGTTAAAGTGCGTTTTTTCATATGATATGATGCGTAGATTTTATAAAAAAACGCCAAACAAAAACACCACATTAGAATTCTTAATTTTAAATCCAGATTGTCCAAGATCTATTAAAAATAGCCTCGGTCAAATTAAAAAATATATTCGAATAATTTCAAAACATCAAAAAGTAACAAATAATTCTGCGGCTTTTTTAATTGGTAAATTACAATCAGAATTTGAATATAAACTAATTGAAGATATAGAAGAAAATATTGAAGATTTTATAAGTGATTTAATTAATAAATTGGTAGTTATTGGCGCAAAATTAGAAGATAATTATTTTAAAATAGCCGAAACTCCAATTATTGAAAATGTTAAAGTCTTAAAACAAAATCAATAGTTCTGATTTCCATCCGTTAAATGCTCCACACTAATATGTTGTTCAATTGGAAAAACGGATGGACCAAATTGGTTGAATATTGCTACATCGGCAGCATCACGACCAAATCCAAGCACCACATACCCACTAGGAAAATCTAGTTGTGTTGCATCAAAAGTGTACCATCTATCCCCAATATACGCTTCAAACCAAGCATGCATATCCATTGGCTTTAACTCGTATAAATATCCAACTACAATGCGAGCTGGAATACTCAAACTTCTGCATAAAGCAATTCCCAAATGAGCAAAATCTCTGCACACACCAAACCCTCTATTTTTAACTTGTATTGCAGATAGTGTTTGATTATTACTCCCCGGGACATAGTTAATATTTGCACGCAACCAATTTGTAATTGCTGAGACTTGATTATATCCTAATAACTGACCTTCAGTAATTTCCATTGCCATTTCATTAAAACAATCTGACTCACAATACCTACTTGGTAGCAAATAACTAAGAACAGCATCTGGTAAATTCTGAATTTCGACAAAAGGAGCATTAAATGCCTGATCAATACTATTTGAAGTGATTACATCTGAAGAAGTTGCTATTGAAAACGTTCCTACATTTGCAATTAAACGCTGACAAAGATTACCATAATTGTCTGTAAATTCGAATACAGGAATACTTGGTGTAATTTTATACTCTTCTCTTTCCACCCATTGTTGAGCCCCGCTGCGCGGCCTTAGCATCAAAATAAATGGTGTAGGTTCCGATATTTCAAACTTTAAATAACAACTTATCCGTAACCTCATATTTCAATTTATTTTAATTATATGCTTCATCTAATTTAAATTGAATTAAAAAAGATGTCTAACTATTCTCTACTGGACGAATATCTAAAGAGTTCTTTGCTATTGTTGAGATTGTGATTGTGACTGATTTTGATTTTGTATTATACTTGGACGAATATCTACCGATACTTCCATTTTATTGTTTCCTGAACTATAAATCACTCCTTTTAAAGGTGGTACATCTAGATAATCTCTTCCATAAGCTACTACAATGTGTTGATTTTTTGGAATTTGATTGTTTGTTGGATCAAAATCTACCCAACCAAAAGTTGGAATATAAACACTAAACCAAGCGTGAGAAGCATCTGTACCAACTAATTTTACTTTACCTTCAGGAGCCAATGTTTCAATATAACCACTTACATATCTGGCAGACAAACCTACTGAACGAATACAAGCGATGGCAATTTGTGCAAAATCCTGACAAACGCCTTTCTTTTCTTTCATAACCACATCTAAAGGCGTTGCAATATTTGTAAAACCAGATACAAAATCAAAATCTGTAAAAATACGCTGCATTAACTCAAAAGAAGCTTCATACAAAGAACGATTTGGTTTAAATGATATTTTTGCATACGCTTTAATTTCCTTTGAAATACTTGAAATAAGGGGAGATTTAAGTGTAAACTGTCTGGCGTTTATCAATTCTTCTGTGTAACCCTTCAATATTTTTCTAGCCTCTTTTACTGTTACTTGCTTGGCTTTTTCAATATTAAATAGTGAAAGCTGCTCCTCATAATTTCTTAACACTTTACTTTTGGCTGTAACTTCCAATTCTTCATGATATTCCTGAATTGAAAATCGAGTAATTGTATTTCCAAAAAAATCTAATCTTTCTGTAAGATCATTTGGTGTTGGACTTATTTTTAACTGATAATCTAACACCGTTTGCCCTGAAGTATTTTTCGGTTTTAACGTTGCTAAATTATGGCAAAAAGAAGCGCCATCTTCATATTTATATTTTGTTGTATGAATTATTTCAAAAACCATTCAATTATTTTTTATAAGGTTGTTCCTACCAATTGTGTTTGCTGGTAAGAATGATTAAAATAGGTATTTGAAATTGACAATGAAGTTGCGTGTAATAAATTGCTTAATTCCTCCATTAATTTGTCTAATTGCAATCTCATATTAGATTCTGAATCCACTTTTATCAATTCTTCAACAGATAAACTTTTGATTTTTTCAAGTGCTTTAATAATATTGTTTTGACATTCTGTAAACTGCTCATTTCCATTATTTGGCAATCGATCAATATCTTTTTTTAATCGTTTAACTTGATACGTAAGTGATTTAGCATATTCCTTATCTAATAAAATTAAACTTACTACGTTTTCTATACTTAAATAAGACTTATAACTATATCTGTAAATATTTAAACTTTCATGACTGCTCAATAACGATTCCAAAATCTCGTATTCTAACTCTTCGTTATGTTGTACTATAACCAAGGTTCTAAATTTAGCTATGGTAGTAAAAGCTTCTTCCATTTGCAAGCCAATAAAATACAACAATAAGCCTTGTTTTACCATAATGCTTTCTTCGGTAAGCGACATAAAAGCAATCAATCTTGTAATTATTCTATCAAAAAATTTAACTAAAATAGGAATGGTATAATTTTCTTCCTCCTTTAAATTTTGCCATAATTTTTGAATGCTATCAAAAACGCGCCACATGTCTCGTGACCATAAATTACGAAGTGAATAATAGGAGTAATAAAAGCTTGACATAGTTTGAGCAAAACTCCCAACTCTTTTTTCATCTAAAATAACAGATTCAATTTCTTTTAGCGGATTTCGCATGGCTTTATCCTCATTTTCACCTGTAAAACCAGGAAATGTAGAAGTTATATTGGTCACAGACTGAAAAAGAATTCTTAAACTTTCAGATTCAGATTTTCTGTGATTAAACTGAACATTTGCCATCTGATTTAATACCATTCTAAAATAACGAGCCGTAACAATTGTTCGTCCTAAATATCTGCCAGACCAAAATAAATTTTCGGCAGTATCACTTGGCACATCATTTATTCCTGTAAACGGATTGGCGGTTGTTTTATGCCATGAATAATGCTGAATATTATGTTGTTTTTTATCACTAACTACCCAAAAATCTTTACTGGTTCCTCCTTTTTGATTGGACACTAATAACTCTGATCTTTCAGCAGCTACACGCACCAATCCACCAGGCATTACACTATATCCGTCGTTTTTAGCAATTGAAAAAGTACGACATACAATTTTACGAGGTTCTAAATGCTCTGCAACAAAATTTGGAGCTGTTGAAAAATTTATATTCTCTTGTGCAACAAACTGATACGGTTCCTTTAATATTTTATTTTTAAGGTTCTTTAACTCATTTGCATTTAAAAATTCACCAAAATATATATGCTCTCTATGTGTACGATCAATTCTTTTAACAACCAATGTAGACAGATGCTCTAATACAAATTCTCGTTCTTTTTCTTGACCGCACCACCACGATGCTATTTGAGGTAAAATTAAATTTTCATTTAAAAAATACTTGCAAATACTATTCATAAATGGAATTAAACCTGGATTTTCAAGAATACCACTTCCTACCGGATTTACAATTGCAACATTCTGTTGTCTAACTACTTCCATCAAACCTGCAACACCTAAATACGAGTCTTCACGCAATTCTAATGGATCAACAAATACATCATCAACTCTTCTTAAAACAACATCAACTTGTTTCAATCCTTTCAACGATTTCATCCATAATTTTCCACTTCTAACTACTAAATCACTTCCCTTCACCAAAGGATATCCTAAAAATGAAGACAAATATGAATGCTCAAAATAAGTTTCGTTATGTGGACCAGGCGTTAAAATAACTACCGTTGGATTCTCCTTATTTGAAGGAGCTGCATTCAATAATAATTGATTGAAATCTTTAAAAAAAGAAGATGGTTGCTCCACATTAATATCGCCAAATACTTCGGGCGAAACCTTATTAATTGAAAGTCTGTTTTCCAAAGCATAACCCATACCCGATGGTGCCTGCGTTCTATCATTCACTACCCACATTCTTCCGTCTGGGCCTCTAGCCAAATCAGCGGAATGAATTAATAATTGTTTTGCTGTTTTATATTGAATTTGATCACAAGCTCTTAAAAAACCTCTATGCGAAAATACGACTTCAAAAGGAACAATTCCTTTTTTAATCAATTCCCGTTTTCCATAAATATCCTTCAATAAAAGGTTCAATACTTCCGAGCGTTGCTGAATTCCTTTTTCAATGAATTCCCACTCTTTTTTTTGAATGATAAAAGGGACAATATTTAATTTCCAAGGTCTATTTAATCCTTTTGGATCGTTATAAACATTGTAAGTAACTCCATTTTCAGCTAATAGCCAGTCTATTTCAACCTGCTTATCTTTTAATTGTTTAGCACCAATATTTGAAAGATTATCTAGTAATTTATCCCAATTTTCATCAACTCCTAAATCGGACGTAAACACCTCATCATAACCCTTAAAATCCTTAAAATAATCTTTAAATAACGTGTTTGTACTAATTGACATTTTGGTTCTTATTTTTTTCTTAAATCCAGCGTATGCGGAAATTCAAAATTAATCGGAATTTCCTTATAACTGAATTTTTTCGAGCTTTCTTTTTCCTGAACACTTTTTATTGAATTATCATCATCCTGAATGGTCTCTTCAATAGGTTCAATTTCACCCTGTGTGTGCCCAAATTCCCAGAAACGATTGATTCTTCTTGATTCTGCCTCAAAACTATTTACTGGGTATGTATCATAAGATCTTCCACCTGGATGTGCCACAAAATAAGTGCAACCACCAATAGAACGTTTGTTCCAAGTATCAACAATATCAAAAACCAACGGCGTATCTACCCCAATTGTTGGATGCAATGCTGAATATGGATCCCAAGCTTTGTATCTAATTCCTGCTACATATTCTCCTTTCACTGAAGTTGCATTTAGCAATACTTTTACTCCATTACAAGTTAAAACATATCTATCATTATTAAAATCAGAAACTTTTACCTGAATTCTTTCTAATGAAGAATCTACATATCTGGCAGTTCCGCCACCAGTCATTTCTTCACCTAACACATTCCAAGGTTCAATTGCTGATCGTAATTCAATATGAATATTATTGATATCAACCATTCCGTGCAACGGAAATCTAAATTCAAAAAACGGATTGAACCAATCTTCTTTAAATTTATAACCTGCTTTATTTAATTGTTCCACAATATCTTTAATATCTTCACGTACATAATGTTCTATTAAAAACTTATCATGTAATTCTGTTCCCCAACGCACTAATTTATGCTCATATGGTTTTTTCCAGAACCAGGCAACTAGTGTTCTCACCAACAACATTTGCATTAAGCTCATTTGTGGATGCGGTGGCATGTCAAAACCTCTTAATTCTAAAATACCCAATCTTCCTGATGAAGAATCGGGAGAATATAATTTATCAATACAAAATTCTGCACGGTGTGTATTTCCGGTTAAATCGGTTAATAAATGTCTAAACAAACGATCTGTTAACCAAAAAGGAACTTCACCATCTTTTGGAATTTGGTCAAATGCAATTTCAAGTTCATATAAATTTTCTAAACGCGCTTCATCAATCCTTGGTGCCTGACTAGTTGGCCCAACAAAAGATCCTGAAAACAAATAAGACAATCCAGGATGATGTTGCCAAAACGTTAACAAACTACGCAACAAACTTGGCTTTCTTAACAACGGACTATCTGCTGGCGTTGTACCTCCTAAAGTAACGTGGTTTCCACCACCAGTTCCTGTATGTTTACCATCTAACATAAACTTTTCAGTTCCTAAACGGGCTTGTTTTGCCTGCTCATAAATGGTAAAAGTATTCTCAGTCAATTCTTTCCAATTATTTGTTGGATACACATTTACTTCAATTACTCCTGGATCAGGTGTAATTTTCATTGATTCTAATCTGTGGTCTTTTGGTGGTTCGTACCCTTCTAAAACAACTGGAATTTTTAAATCTCTTGCCGTTAATTCTATAGATGCAATTAAATCTAAAAATATTTCTGCACTATCTAACGGTGGTAAAAATAAATATAACTTTCCTTCTCTCACTTCGGCACAAATAGCTGTTCTTACAAAATAATCATGATTATTTTGTACAATACCATCACTTAAAAAAGTTTTATGTCTGGCTAAAGCAAGTCTTTTATAACTAGGTAACTTTTTCTTTTTTGAAAAATTATCTGGATCATACTTTGGAAATTCACTATTTGGTTTTTGAATTAAAGAATCCAAAGGTAATCGCAACCCAACAGGAGAATTCCCTGGGATTAAAAATATATGTTGTCTTCTAAACTCCCAGTTATTGGTGTACCACTGCCCATCAGAATTATTTAAAGGCAACACATAACCCACAACTTTTGAAGTTCCATTTTCTAGTATTTCATTTAGTTTTTTTCGAACTAACGAACCATCTTTATCTTTTGACGGATCAAAATCAACAGGTAATTTACCTTGTTCCCATAAAAAATAAAAGGTATCTTCATAGGTAGGAATAATATGCTCATTTGATATTCGTAAATAATTAGTAAGTGTATTTAAAAATTTAACATCAGCATCTTCAGGCAATTCAAATTTTTCGGAAAATTCAGCTAATAATTTTGGATTATGCCAAATAGGCTTGCCATCTTTACGCCAACATAATTCATATTGCCAACGAGGCAATGGCTCTCCTGGATACCATTTTCCTTGTGCCTGATGCAACACACCACCTTTGGCAAACTTTCCATATAATTTTTCAGTAAGGCTTGCTGCTAATTTTCTTTTATGAGGTCCATCAGCATCTGTATTCCATTCAGGAGATTCCATATCGTCAATAGAAACGAAGGTTGGCTCGCCTCCCATTGTTAATCGAACATCTCCTTTTTCTAATTGACTTTCAACTTTAAAACCAAGTTTGTAAATCTCATTCCATTGTTCTTCAGTATAAGGTTTTGTAACTCGTGGCGATTCAAAAATTCGTTTTACTGAATTTTCAAAAAAGAATTCGGTTTCACAAATATCTGTCATACCCTCTACAGGTGCTGCACTTTCAAAATTTGGTGTACAAGCTAAAGGAATATGACCTTCACCTGCTAATAAACCAGAAGTAGCATCAAAACCAATCCAACCTGCACCAGGCAAATAAACCTCAGCCCACGCATGTAAATCTGTAAAATCTTCTTCTGGACCTGATGGACCATCTAACGATTTCTCATCCGATTTTAATTGCACTAAATAACCCGATACAAAACGTGCTCCAAAACCTAAATGACGAAGTGTTTGCACAAACAACCAAGCATAATCTCTACATGAACCACTTTTTTGCTCCAAAGACTCCTCACAAGTTTGTACTCCTGGATCTAATCGAATATTATAGTTTAAATACTCATAAATTTTTCGGTTGATATCAATTAAAAAATAAATGGTTTTTCGAGGTGTATAATCTATCGTTTTTAAAAAATCTTGTAATAGCTTTCCTTTTTCTGTAACTTCTAAATATGGAACTAATTCTTTTTTAATGGTTTCTGTATATTTAAAAGGATATTCTTCAACAGATTCTTCTACAAAAAAATCGAATGGATTAATGGTTTTTAAATCAGCAATAATTTCAACCTCCACAGATAATTCCTTTGTTTTATCAGGAAAAATCAAGCGCGCCATATAATTCCCAAAAGGATCCTGCTGCCAGTTAAAGAACTGATTTTCAGGTTTTATTTTGATAGAATAGGATTCTATAGGAGTTCTACTATGAGGTGCGGGTCTTAACCTAAAAATATGAGGTGATAAGGACACCTCACGGTCATATTTATATATTGTTTTATGAGAAATTACAATTTTTAAAGCCATAAATAAATTTTAAAATAAATGATTATTTGATAAAAGATAATTGAAAATTACACAATAATCTTAAAGTCCTCAATTTAACATTATTTCAATGAAAATCTATTTTTATTGATAATAATATTTCATAATTATCAATATAGCTACTTATTTAAAATTTTGTGAGCAATAAAATGAAATATCTGAATTTTATACAACAAAAATTAAAGAACCCTTGAATGTATGCTAAATAAAAAAAGCATTTTAATGTTTCTTCTCAACAATTCCTTTGGTTAATTCGTTTAAAGAATTCACTTTTTCTTTAAAATCACCTTGAATGGTTTTTCTAAAGGCATTTAAATTTTCAGCCAATTCATCAATATTTTCGGGAATTACTTCTTCAAAAAACTGACGTAAACGTTTTGCCAAAGTTGGCGATTTACCATTTGTAGAAATAGCAATTTTTATATTTCCTTTGGTAACTACTCCACCTAAATAAAAATCGCACAAGTCTGGTGTATCAGCCACATTTATTAAAATATTTTCAGCTTTCGCATCTTGATAAATCTTTTTATTTACTTCTCTATTGTTGGTCGCCGCAATTACAAGTTGCTTATTTATTAAAGCAGTTTTATTATAACTAGCCTTTACATTAGATACATTAAACTTATTGGAAAGTTCTACAAAAGCTTTATCAAAATCTTTAGAAACAACCAACACTTTGGCATTTGGACTTGATTTTAATAAAAAAGTTAGTTTTTCTAGTGCTACTGTTCCACCTCCAACAATCAATACATTGAGTTGATTTACTTTTAAAAAAATGGGGTATAATTCGTTTTGCTCCATTTTCAATAAAGATTGTATGATAAATTATTTACTGCAATTTGCTCATAAAACGAACGTAATTTAGCGCTTTCCGTAACAACTTCACCAATAACAATAATTGCTGGTGAACCTAATTTTTGCTCCTCTACAACTTCTAAAATTGAATCTATAGTGCCAACACCAATTTTTTCATTGGCAGTTGTTCCATTTTGAATGATTGCCGTTGGAACATTGCTTTTATTGTATTTCTTAAAAACCGAAACAATTTCAGTTAATTTGCTCATTCCCATTAAAATAACCACAGTTGCGGTTGATTGCGCTGCCAAATGAACGTCCATTGATAATTTTCTTTCAGTTGTTGTACCTGTAATTACCCAAAAACTTTCCGAAACACCTCTTTTAGTCAATGGAATTCCTTGACTTGCAGGAACTGCCATTGAAGATGAAATTCCTGAAACAACTTCAGTCTCAATTCCAAACGACTCTATATAATTTATCTCTTCGGCACCTCTTCCAAAAATAAATGGATCGCCGCCTTTTAACCGAACTGCATTTCCAAATTCAAAAGCATTTTTTACAATTAATTCGTTAATTTCATCTTGAGTAAAACTGTGCATTCCTTTGCGTTTTCCAACAAAAATTCTTTTAGCATTTTTTGGTGCATATTCCAGTAATTTTCTGTTTATCAGCGCATCATATAACACCACATTTGCATTTTTTAATGCTTTTACACCTTTTATAGTTATTAAATCCGGATCACCTGGTCCCGCTCCAACTAAAGTTACTTTTGGTTTTATATTAAGCTTCATCAGATCCGTTTTTAATTCTATATTCAGTTGCTTTTGTGTAAAATAATTGTGCATCTGCAACATACTTTTCTGCAAATTGTTTTGATGGTTCATTTTTTTGAATTTGATATACAAACTCTGAAAACGTTGTTGGTAACTCTATTTTATCGGCAAAAACAGTTTCAAATAGTGCAATAATATTTGCTTGTGTATTGGTGCTTTCACCTTCAGTTAACAACAATGCTTTTGCCGTATTTACCAAACTTGTGTACGCGTAATAAATACTATCTGAATATTGATCTAACTTTAAAGCTTCGGAAGCGTTCTCAATTTTTTCTTCACTTTCCAATAATAATGTAGCTACTAAATCTATTACTACACCTGCACATTCTCCAACTCCAACAGCCATTTCGTATTGTTCTTCTGAACCCCAATCTATAAAATCACTTTGAACCAAATTTGAAGTATCTGCTAATGGTTTTAAAATATCATAAAAATATTTTTCGCCTTGTCTATCATAATAATGTAAAAATGATTCTCCTACAATTACATTTTCTTGATAATTATTTAAGATGGTTCTTAAAGCTTCAGGACCTCTTTTACTAGGTATTTTAATTACTTTTTTAGCAACTCTTCCCGCTCCGTTTCCTACAATTCCACCACCTAACAACACTTGTAAAGCTGGGGCAACCAATTTTCCAGCCTTAATTGTCATTCCCTGAAAACCGATATGCGCCATAGAATGCTGACCACAACTATTCATACAACCACTAATTTTTATGGTAATCTCTTTGTTATTGGCATATTGCGGATATTCATTTTTCAATACTTTTTCCAATGCTGCTGAAATACCTGTACTGCTTGCAATTCCTAAGTTACAAGTATCTGTTCCCGGACAAGAAGTAATATCTAAAGTACTTTCATAACCAGCTTCAACAAAACCTAATTTTTGTAATTCAACATAAAAAAATGGTAACAATTCATTTTTTACGTGACGAATTAATATATTTTGTCGCAATGACAAACGGATTTCATTACCAGCATATTTTTTGATTAAATCTGCCAATAAACGCGCTTTATCGGTATAAAAATCACCTAAATGAACTTTGATACCAATAGCACTAAAACCTGCTTGTTTCTGATCAATTACATTGGTGTCTCTCCATAAATCATAAGAAGCCTTGTCTGTAATTTCTACAGAAGGAGCTTCAATTGTAGGTACTACTATTTCTGAATCAAATTTTGAAGTATCAATTGGAAATGAATTTATTGACAATGCTTTTTGCTCGTCTTCAACCAATTTC